>Ga0208492_1001180_pt1 | contig 17443 bp, 14 predicted proteins | sample Subbioar_CSW14AB_FD_184820 | JGI IMG/M metagenome (GOLD analysis project Ga0208492, IMG submission 184820) | Serpentinite rock and fluid subsurface biosphere microbial communities from McLaughlin Reserve, California, USA - CR12Mar_CSW14AB (SPAdes) | ecosystem: Environmental > Terrestrial > Deep... | reverse complement strand
TTTAATATACCCGGCTTTTGCCAAAACTGAACGAATTCTGGCATGAGTATACTGAATAAACGGACCGGTATGTCCCTGAAAGTCTATAGATTCATTCGGATCAAACAAAAGTCTCTTTTTAGGCTCTACCTTCAATAAAAAGAACTTCAAAGCACCAAGTCCGATCATATCGTAAAGATCTGCTTTTTCAGCTTCACTGAAACCCTCAACCTTGCCCAACTCTTCTGTTCTTTCTTTCGCCGTACGAATCATATCATCCATCAGTTCATCAGCATCAACCACTGTACCCTCGCGTGATTTCATTTTACCGGAAGGCAAATCAACCATACCATAGGATAAATGATATAATCCCTGAGCCCAGGTTTTACCTAACTTCTGCAGAATGAGAAACAACACTTTAAAATGATAATCCTGCTCATTTCCAACCACATAAATCGACTTATCCATCCTGTAGTCATCGTACTTGAGCTGGGCTGTTCCGAGATCCTGAGTAATATAAACAGATGTTCCGTCTGCCCTCAGAACTAATTTCTGATCCAGTCCGTCATCTGTAAGATCAATCCATACAGAACCATCATCCTTTTTAAAGAAAACACCTTTATCAAGGCCTTCCTGAATAGTATCTTTACCAAGCAGATAAGTATCAGATTCATAGTAATATTTGGCAAAGTCTACTCCAAGTCTTTTATAGGTTAAATCAAAACCTGCATAAACCCAGCTATTCATCATCTGCCAGAGTTCAATTACTTTCTGATCTCCTGCCTCCCATTTCAAAAGCATTTCCTGCGCCTGTCTGATTACCGGAGCATTCTTTTTTGCCTCCTCCTCAGTTTGCCCTGCAGAAACCAGCTCTTCAATCTGTCTTTTATATTCTTTATCGAAAATCACATAGTATTTACCAACCAGATGATCTCCTTTCAGCCCGGTGCTTTCGGGTGTTTCACCATTACCAAATAATTGCCAGGCCAGCATCGACTTACAAATATGAATACCCCGGTCATTAACCAGATTTACTTTGATCACATCGTAACCGGATGCTGATAATATTTCAGAAACAGAATAACCGAGCAGATTATTACGGACATGCCCAAGGTGAAGAGGTTTGTTTGTATTTGGGGAAGAATATTCCACCATAACCTTTTGTCCGTTCGAAGAAAATTGTCCGAAAGACTCACCAAGCACATTGCCAAGCAACTGATTAACCCAGTACCGATCAGAAACTGACAGATTAAGAAAGCCCTTAATCACATTAAATCCAATTACCTCTTCAATATTTTGCTGAAGATACTCGCCAATCTGAGCGCCGGTTTGTTCCGGACCTGTTTTCGAAAGTTTAGTAAATGGAAATATTACCACAGTAACCTGTCCTTCAAATTCCTTTCGGGTTTCCTGAATTACTATACTGTCTGTTGCTACTTCTGCCTGATAAAGGGATTGAACGGCATTTTTAACTTGTTCAACTATGGTACTTTCTATCGTCATCTTAATGGGGAATAATCCCTTAAATTTAGTCGTTAATTAGAGAATTGGTAGCCCTTAACAAAATATCAAATGCATTTTCTGCCATTTTATTTTCTCTGTCGAGGGTCGGATTTACTTCCACAATATCAAAACCACATATTTTTTCATTCGACATCAGTCGCGCAACGAGGTTACCGGCTTCTTTTCCGGTAATTCCATTCGGAACAGGCGTACCCGTTCCTCGAGATATAGATGGGTCAAGTGCATCCACATCAAATGAAACGTAAATCATATCACAGGAATCCAGATATTTTAAGGCATCAATTGCCACGCGCTCTACTCCTCTTTTTCTGATTTCAGCTGTAGTGAAGTTTTTTATTTTATGCTTCCTGATCAGATTCGATTCCTGTATTTCAAAATCACGCAGGGATATATAAACCAGATCTCTATACCCGATTTTGGGAGCAATATTACAAACGTTTTTTAACTGATACCAATAGTTTAGAGTCTCCTGATCGGGCTTATTAACCTTTGAATCCAGATTATCCTCATCCAGCAAAACTGCAAGCGGCATCCCATGAAGATTTCCTGAAGGAGTAGTATAAGGCGAATGGATATCGGCATGTGCATCAATCCAGATTAATCCGATACGGCTTTTAGGAAAAGCTTTCTTAATACCTGAAACCGCACCGATTGAACAACTATGATCCCCGGATAACAATATCGGAAACTCGTTATTCTTCATAACTCTGGCCACCTCAGAAGATATTCGTTCAACCATGGTCAGAACACCTGAAATACGTTTTGCATATTGATTGCCCGCTGATTCCAGTAATAAATGATTTTCATTCGGAATCTCAGTACTGTTATATTTTTTAAAGAACCTGCTTCCAAAATCAAGAGCTGCCGTCTTAATTGCATCCACACCCATCCCCGAACCACGTGTTCCCGCCCCAATTTCAGATTTAACCTCTATTATTCTTAGTTCACGCATATCTCTGACTCCTTGGCTGATAGTTTAAGGCAAAAGCGAAATTTTTACAACTTCTATTATGTTCTATGCTATATGCTTTTTATATCTTTGCCAAAATTATAAAAAAATGCAGAGTTACGCGGAGTTTCTTGATTTAAGCGTGGGCTTTCCACAGGAAGGTTTCGACATCATCGATGATGAATTATACTTTCATGACCTGAACCTAATGGAAATGATCGAAACCTATGGTTCTCCTTTACGATTTACTTACCTTCCAATAGTCAGTAAGAAGATCCAGCAGGCGAAACTATTATTTCAGGCAGCAATAGTAAAGAACAATTACAGAGGCGGCTACAAATACTGTTACTGTACTAAAAGTTCACATTTCAGACATATTGTTGAAGAAGCTCTCCGCAACGACATTCACCTTGAAACTTCCTCCGCGTTCGACATGCCAATGATCGATGCCCTGGAAAAGAAAGGCTCCTTAACCAAGGATATCACTGTCATCTGCAACGGCTTCAAAACATTCCAGTACAAACAATACATCATTGATATGCTGCATGATGGATTTAAGAACATCATACCGGTACTGGACAATAAGGAAGAGTTCAATATTTATGATGATGAGCTGGATATCCCATGTAGCCTCGGAATGAGGATCGCGGCTGAAGAGCAGCCGGATTCACAGTTCTATACTTCAAGACTGGGAATCAGAATGGAAGATATTATAGATTTCTACAATCATAAAATTGCTCCGAATCCTAATTTTAAGGTAAAACTCCTTCATTTCTTTATCAATTCTGGTATTTCAGACACTCCATATTACTGGAATGAGCTTGAAAAGTATGCTACACTTTACTGTAAGTTCAAGAAAATAAATCCCGATCTGGACACTCTGGATATTGGTGGTGGAATGCCATTCAAAGATTCTCTGGCCTTTGATTTCGATTATGAATACATGGTAAACGAGATTGTAAAGAGGATCAAAGAGATCTGTGCAGAGCATGATGTGATGGAGCCTGATATCATTACTGAATTCGGAAAATATACCGTTGCTGAAGCTTCAGGAATACTTTATAAAGTGCTTGGACGCAAGCAGCAAAACGACCGCGAAAAGTGGTTAATGCTTGACGGGTCTTTCATCACCAACCTGCCTGATGTATGGGCTCTTAACCAGAAATATATCCTTGTTCCTGTTAATAACTGGGACTCTGAATATGAGCGGGTTAACCTTGGCGGAATTACCTGCGACGGACAGGACTATTACAGTCAGGAGGCACATATGAACAACGTTTTCATGCCTAAAACCCGTAAAGTTCAATATATTGGTTTCTTCCATACCGGGGCATACCAGGAGGTTCTAAGCGGATATGGCGGTATTCATCATTGTCTTCTGCCATCACCTAAGCATGTTATCATTCGCAGAAACCGCGATGAGACCTTCAACTTTGAAGTATTTGGTGAGGAACAGAACAGTAAGCAGGTTCTAAAAATATTAGGATACTAAGTTCTTTAATTAACGTTCTTTCTGACAATATGAGAATCACTCACCTTATTCTGATTTGTTTTCTTCCGCTATTGTCCTGCTCACAGAATAAAAAGATGGAACCGATTAATTTGAGTTCAGAAACTCCGGAAGCTCAGCCAAGTTTTGGCCGGTTAATGTTTGAAGCTGAAGGTAAACCCTGCGAAGCTACAATTAACAAAAGATATATCAACTTTAAGGAAAAAGAAACATATCCTCTATCTCTTTTCATCATGGTCAATACCATGAATAAAAATAAAGAAGGCCATCCCGATGAAAAGGAAACAAAAATATTTAACCAGCTTCAGACAGAGATTCTTTCTGAATTAAGCAAGGAACTGGGGATGTTTTGCTTTGTGGGTACCACCACAATGAATGGCTACCGGGATATTTTGCTATATATCAAGGAAAAAGATATGCAAAAAGCCAAAGAGACCCTGGAACTCATTAAGATTGATTATCAAAACCGACTTGAATCAATTTCTTTTGAGAAAGACCCGAAATGGGAAGCTGTGGCTTCTTTTTATGAAGCTTTAAGTCTTAAGAATTAAGAATCGAATTTATCCAGCAATTTCAGGAGCGTTGCAAAATCTTTAGGATAAGGAGCTTCAAAGGTCATTTCTGTCTTTTCATCAATCTTAAAAGTAATTTGTCTTGCATGCAGAGCAAAACGCTTCATGACAGGGAGCTCTTCCTGATCCTTTCCTATCCGGTACCCTCTCTTTATTTCTGAGAGATAAACCGGTTTACCGCCATACATTTCATCTCCTGCAATATTCGCACGCTGAGAGGCGAGATGTATCCTGATCTGGTGCATTCTACCGGTAATCGGACGACATTCCACCAATGTATAATGCCTGTAATATTTTAAAGAATTAAAAATAGTTTCAGCGGCTTTACCTTCCTGCTTACTGATAGCAACATTCTTTGCGCCGAGGTTTAAAATTGGAAGATCAACATGAAGGTCTTCAAACACATGTGTACCGTTTATAATCGCATGATACACCTTATTCACCTTTCTGTGCTCAAACTGCATACTTATAAAACGGTATGTAGCCGGATTCTTGGCGATAATGAGCGCTCCGGACGTTTCCCGGTCCAGCCGGTGGCAAATCTGGGCATCATCGGAATATTGTTTGGCCATCCGGAGAAGATTATTTTCTCCACCTTCACGGTCATCAAGAGAACTCAGAAATGCAGGTTTATTAACAACGATCAGGTTTTCGTTTTCAAAAAGGATTAAGTCCTGAAACTTGGGAAACTTCACAGATTTTAAATTAAAATGCAAAGTTACGGAATAAATCCAGCTGAAGTCTTAAAAAAAAGACCCGGAATTACTTCAATTCGAATTTATAACCTACTCCCTTTACCGTAGTGACATAATTATCTCCAAGTTTCTCGCGAAGCTTTCGGATATGTACATCAATTGTACGGTTGGTAACTACAACTGAATCTTCCCAAATATTTTTCAGAATAACATCGCGGGTATAAACTTTGCCCGGCTTGGATGCAAGCAGATACAGTAATTCAAACTCTTTTTTAGCAAGAACGATACGCTCTCCTTTCCGGAATACTAAAAATGCTTCACGGTCAATAACAAGATCACCGATCTCAACCTTATTCTCAACATGATCTTCTGACTGAACATTACGCCTTAAAATCGCATTAATCCGGCTGGTTAGAGCCCTTGGTTTAATCGGTTTGGCAATATAGTCGTCGGCTCCCACATTAAATCCTGCAATCTCAGAATACTCCTCACTTCTGGCAGTAAGAAATACCATGAAAGTATTCTTAAACTCATTCATGGACCTCAGAATACGACAGGCTTCGATACCATCCATTTTAGGCATCATAATATCAAGAATCACAAGATCAGGCAAAATTCGCTTAGCTTCAGTAACTCCTTCCTGACCGTTAGAGGCGGTATATACCTGATATCCCTCCTTCTTCAGATTATATTCAATAAGTTCCCTGATATCAGGTTCATCATCAACGATCAGAATTTTATGCTTAGCCGTACTCATATAAAGATTAATTTTATGTAAAAATAAGCTGACAGTCCTATTAAATCGTTAAGCATTTATTAAGAAATTGTAAACCAAAACAGTATACAATGTAATAATTTTATTTAAGAGTTTTCTCCAGAAATTGCTGTAAATCAGCACCTCTTAAATTTTTTGCAATGATTTTACCCTGAGGATCTAACAGGAACGATGCAGGAATACCTTCAACTTTATACAATTGGGTAACCTTACCATCCCAACGCTTTAGTTCTGAAAGATGTGACCAGCTCAGCTTGTCATCCTTAATTGCTTTCAGCCAATCGGCCTTACTCTCATCAAGAGAAACTCCTAAAACAGTAAAACCTTTATCTTTATATGCCTGATATTGCTTTACGATATTCGGGTTTTCTTCACGACAAGGAGCACACCAGGAAGCCCAGAAATCAAGCAAAACATATTTACCTTTAAAGTCAGACAATTTATGATTTACACCCTGTGCATCGGGTAATTCAAAATCCGGGGCAATCTGACCTACAGAAACAGGTTTAAGTGAAGCCATGCGCTCTACAAACGACTGTACAGCCTTGTTTTCAGGAAATTTTGTTTTAATACCTTCTGCATACGCGATCAGTTCCTGCTCATATTGGGTCTGATCAATATTTCCGGCAGCAAAAAAACCGGCAAGATTATCTTTATTTTCCTCAACAAACTTAAGTGCAGCTTCAGAAAACTTTTTCATATTATCCTGAAACCTTGGCATTAATACATTTATAGCTGAATCCTTTGAGCCGGAATTTGCATTTACCAATGCTGAATACTCATCCTGAATCTTTTGGTTAATTTTACCAAATTCATTGCTCATCATGTTAAATTCACGGATTTTTTCTGCATCCCTGGAACCTTTGATTTCGTAAGTACCACTTGTATCTGTCAGGTTTGTCTTGAAGTCAAGCTCATCTCCATTCGCTCCAACCAGCAAATAATTCTTTTCGCCAATTACCAAAGTGTAAAAATTTGCCTGAGGCGCAACTCTGCGAAACTTAAACTCATTACTCTCATTCAGAAAAGCTGAATCAACCAATTGGTCTGTTTCATATAACAATACCTTTTTGATATCCCCGGCATTATCTACCTTACCTGTTATGCTTAATTCATCGCTATTTTTGCATGAAGCAATAAATAGCCCTACGCCTGCAATTGCAAATATTAATTTCTTCATTTTTTACTTTCTAATTTTTCTACTACTAATTTAGTTGCCGTTTGAGGATTGATCTTACCATTTGAACGCTTCATTAAATCGCCCATAAACAACCCCAGCACTCCTTTCTTTCCATGATTATACTCCTTAACCTTGTCAGGAAATTTTTCAAGCACTTCATCAATTAAACGGCTCAGTTCATTCTCATCCGTATCGATCATAACCTGAAGTTTAACAGCGGCCTGTTCTGCTGTTAAAGACTCTTTAAGCATTTCAGGAAAAACTTTATGTGCTGCAACAGAATAATTTAGTTTTCCGCTATCAATAAGACGAATCAGTTCAGCGAGCTGTTCGGGACTAACATTTACATCTGTAATATGGTGGCCTGCTTCGTGAAGATAAGACCTTAGAGGGCCGATTACCCAGTTTGCAGCTGCTTTATAATGCGTTGTATGTGAACATAGTTTATCAAAATATTCTGCGATCTCCTTCTCTGAGGAAATTAAGATGGCGTCGTATTCTGATAAAGTCAAATCAGACATATATCGCTCTACCTTCCTGGCAGGCAACTCCGGTAATGAAGCTGCAAGATCATTGATGAACTTATCTTCCAGAATAAGAGGCGGAAGATCAGGCTCAGGGAAATAGCGGTAATCATTAGCCATTTCCTTACTTCTCAGCGGACTTGTATTTCCCGTTTCTGCATCGAAGTTTAACGTATTCTGCTCAATATGCTCACCGTTTTCAATCAGCTTCACCTGACGAATGAACTCGTGTTCTATTGCTCTCTGCAAATTGCGGACAGAATTAAGGTTTTTCACCTCACATCTGTTTCCAAAAGCAGAAGAACCTTTAGGTCTTACAGAAATATTTGCATCACAACGAATACTTCCTTCCTCCATGTTTCCATCACAGATATCCAGATATCGCACCAGCTTACGAATTTCATTCATGTAAGCAGCGGCTTCATGGGCTGTACGTATATCCGGCTCTGAAACAATTTCGATAAGGGGAACACCGGCCCGGTTAAGGTCAATCAGAGAATCAAAATCATCCTGATCATGCATACTTTTACCGGCATCATCCTCCATATGTATACGATGAATACGTATTCTTCTGGTTGAATGATCGTCTGATTTTACATCAATATACCCTGAATAACATATGGGCTGACTATCCTGAGTGGTTTGAAAGCCTTTTGGAAGATCTGCATAGAAATAATTCTTGCGATCAAAATGAGTGGTTCGGTTAATACTGCAGTTCGTAGCGAGCCCCATCTTAATGGCGTACTCAACTACTTTCTTGTTCAGTTTGGGGAGGGTACCGGGTAAACCCAGGCTTACCGGACTGATATGTTCATTAGGTCCTCCACCAAAACCGGCAGAATCTGATGAAAATATTTTGCTTTCAGTCGACAGCTGAACATGTACCTCAAGTCCAACCACAAGCTCATATTTATCAGTTAAACTGTCCGTTATTGTCGTCATTTAAAATTAAAAGTGTCTTATTAATGGAGGTAAAGATAAGCATTTGATAATGGAATGTAGATTTTGCTTATTCAAAGGTTTATTTTTTCCTGTGGCATGAGATTTGTATCTGTATGATTATAAACCAGCAAATTAGAAAAAATGAAAAAGTTAATTATTGCTTTAATAAGCGGGATCATTATTCTATCTACCCAAAGTTCGAAAGCGCAGGTAAGTGTAAATATAAACTTAGGTTTACAGCCGGCATGGGGACCGGCGGGTTATGACTATGTTGAATATTATTATCTGCCGGATATTGAAGCCTACTATTACGTACCAAGACGACAGTTCATATATCTCGAAAGGGGGAATTGGGTATACAGGTCTGCATTACCGGCCCGTTACCGGTCTTATAATCTTTATAACGGCTATAAAGTAGTTATAAACTCTCCTCGTCCTTACCAATATTTCAGCTCACACAAAGCAAAATATGCGAGATACAAAGGCTATAATGGCAAGCAGGCGATTAACAACGGCAACTATAAGTCCAAAGGTAAAGGTCAATCTCACGGAAAAGGAAAGCACTAGATAGAATAAATGTAAATGGAGCATTGAGAATGAGTATCAATGCTCCATTTTTTTAACCAATAAAACTTTGTGCTTTCTTCAATGCGTTTGCAAGTCCGGAACTATTTTTCCCTCCAGCGGTAGCGAAGAAAGGCTGACCTCCACCCCCGCCCTGAATTTCTTTGGCAAGTTCTCTGACAATATTCCCGGCATTAAGATTCTTATCCTTGACGAGATTTTCAGATACCATAACAGTCAAACTTGGTTTACCATCAATATCACAGGCCAAAACAAGGAAAAGATTATCAATCATATCCTTAACGGCATAAGCCAGACTCTTCACCGCATCAGTATTGGGTAAATCAACCTGTTGGGCGATCAGATTTACGCCATTAATCAGGACAGCGTTTTTAACAAGCTCATGTTTTAAACCTGCAGCACGTTCAAGTATACTTTTCTCTATCTCTTTTTTGAGCTTATTGTTCTCGTCAATAAGTGCTTCAACTGATTTTAAGAGATCATTAGGATTTTTTAGTAATTCTTTAAGACCTCTGATCTGAACACTCTGATCATTAAAATATTTTTCAGCAGTCCCGGCAGTGATCGCTTCTATCCTTCTGACACCGGCCGCTACAGCACTTTCAGAGATAATTTTCAAACAGGCAATCTGACCGGTGGCTTTCACATGTGTCCCGCCGCATAGCTCTTTTGAAAAATGATCATCAAAAGTAATTACACGCACAAAATCGCCATATTTCTCACCAAAAAGAGCGGTTACACCAGAGTTTATCGCTTCCTGATAAGGCACATTTCTTTGTTCATGGAGAGCTATATTTTCACGAATCTTAGCATTGACTATCGCCTCAACTTCGGCCAGTTCCTGATCAGAAAGCTTAGAGAAGTGAGAAAAATCAAAACGCAAATAATCAGAGTTCACCAAAGATCCCTTCTGATTTACGTGAGTACCCAATACCTGTTTAAGTGCTGCATGCAAAAGGTGAGTAGCGGAATGATTATTTTCTGTAGCCCTGCGCTTCAAAGGATCCACCACCGCCCTGAACTTACCGGAAGGATTTTCAGGAACTTCATCCATGAAATGAATGATTAATCCATTTTCCTTTTTCGTATCGGTAATCTGGTACTCAAACAAGCCCGAATGGTCTTCCAGCTTACCTGAATCGCCTGCCTGTCCGCCACTTTCTGCGTAAAACGGAGTACAATTCAGCACCACCTGTATCTGTTCCTTACCCTTTGCCGAAACCTTTCTGTATTTCAAAATCCTGCATTCACTTTCCAGCTGATCGTAACCAACGAATTCCACTTCCTCTTCTTCATTAACCACAACCCAGTCGCCGGTATCAATTGCAGTAGCAGCACGGGAACGATCTTTTTGTTTCTGCAATTCCGATTCAAACCCCTTCATATCAACAGTCCAGCCCTTTTCTCTGGCCATCAATTCTGTAAGATCGATAGGGAAACCAAAGGTGTCATACAATTCAAATGCAAAATCGCCTTTAATTATTTTTTCATTGGTTTCAAATCTTTCAAAACGCTGAATACCGGTTGCAAGTGTTCTTAAAAATGACAATTCCTCTTCTAAAACCACTTTCTGAACAAAATCCTGCTGCTTTTTCAATTCAGGGAAAACATCATCGAACTGATCAGCAAGAATGGGAACCAGTTTATTCATGAAAGGCTCCTTAAAACCGAGAAAAGTATAAGCATATCGTACGGCTCTTCTCAAAATACGTCTCACGACATAACCCGCTTTATTATTTGATGGCAAAGTACCATCGGCAATACAGAAACAGATTGCCCGGATATGATCTGCCATGACGCGCATAGCAACTGATGTTCCCCAGCCCTCTTCACCAGGATTGGAATTGCCGACATACGGAATACGGGATTCTTCTGAAATAAACTGTATCAGAGGCTGAAATACATCCGTATCGTAATTCGATGTTTTATTCTGAATTACTCTAACCAAACGCTCAAGTCCCATTCCGGTATCCACATGCTGATTGGGGAGCTTTTCAAGAGAACCGTTCTTCAGTCGGTTAAACTGCATAAACACATTATTCCATATCTCTATTACCTGCGGATCATCCTGGTTAACCAATTTACTTCCGTCAATCTTCATTCGCTCAGAATCAGGACGCATATCTACATGAATTTCAGAACATGGTCCGCAAGGCCCGGTTTCGCCCATTTCCCAAAAATTATCTTTCTTATTTCCCAGTAGAATACGATCCTCCGGAATCAATTCCTTCCAGATATCATAAGCCTCCTGATCTTTGGGCAGCCCTTCCTTATCGTCTCCTTCAAAAACACTTACATAAAGTCTGTCTTTAGGAATCTGATAAACTTCGGTTAATAACTCCCAGCTCCAGGCGAGTGCTTCTTTCTTAAAATAATCGCCAAAACTCCAGTTTCCTAACATCTCAAACATCGTATGATGATAGGTATCTATCCCCACCTCTTCCAGATCATTATGTTTTCCGGACACACGCAGACAACGCTGGGTATCTGCCACCCTTGGGAATTTCACCAATGCTTCTCCCAGAAACAAATCTTTAAACTGATTCATCCCTGCATTGGTGAACATTAATGTAGGATCGTTTTTAACAACAATTGGTGCTGATGGCACTATCTGATGCCCTTTGGCAGCAAAAAAATCTAAAAAACCTTGTCTAATCTCTTTCGTGGTCATCCTGAAAAACTAATCCGCAAATATAAATTTTAGATATGGATTTGTCAGGTTCGAATGTGAGAATATTGACTCTCACCAAACGATGCAATCAGGTCTCTCTTTCCTGAGTTAAGCCATTGAGAATAATTGTTTGCATCTGTTCAAATAGTGTTATTTTTACAGTGAAAAATTATCAGGATGCCATATAAAGAACGAGACATTACCAAACTGTACTATACCATGGGTGAAGTCACCCAAATGTTCGATGTAAATGCATCTCAGATCCGTTTTTATGAACGTGAATTTGACATCCTCCAACCAAAGAAGAATAAAAAAGGGAACCGCCTGTTCAGTCCGGAAGATGTTGAAAACCTAAAAATCATATTCAATCTGGTTAAAGATAAAGGCTACACTCTGCAAGGCGCCAAAGAGTATATCAGAAATAACAAGGGCGAGGTAAAAGAAAACCAGAAGGTAATTGACTCTCTCGAACGTTTGAAACAGTTTTTACTTGAGGTAAAAGAGCAGCTCTGAAGCCATGCAAAAAGCAGTGGAATTGACTGAAAAGCACTCAAAAATCCTGTTCATTATCAATCCAAGATCAGGGCGGGGACCAGATAAAGCTTTGCCTATTCATATTGCAGGGTATGCAAAAAAATCCCACTGGGACATCCGTATCTATTTACTGCAAGGAAATTATGAAGCTGAAATAAAATCAGAGATACAACTATTTTCACCTGATATTGTCGTCGCTGCAGGCGGAGACGGAACGATTAATCTGATGGCTGAAATCCTTAACGGAAGCAGTATTCCACTTGGTATTATTCCAACAGGATCTGCAAACGGGATGGCTAAAGAGTTGAATATCCCATCCAAAATTGAGTCAGCATTGGAAGTCTGCAGCAATGGCAAAACCAAAGCCATTGACCTGATGAGGATAAATGGTAAAATTTGTATACACCTTGCAGATGTTGGTTTGAATGCAAGAGTTGTCAAGCGATTCGAAGAAGACACAAAAAGAGGCTTACTGACTTATGCCAGACATCTTTTCGGAGAAGTATTCCTGCTCAAAGTTTATACCTTCCGAATATGGATGGATGGGATAAAAATCAAAAGGAAGGGCGTTTCTATGACTTTTGCCAATGCCTCCAAATACGGAACAGGTGCAGTAATTAACCCTGAAGGAAAACTGGATGATGGGAAATTTGAGCTGGTAATCATCAAACCATTTCCCGGAATCAAACTCCTGTCGATAGCCTGGAAAATGTTTGTAAACCAGCTTCACACCTCAGACTATGTAGAAATCATCAGCTGTCACAGTGCAAAGGTATTCAGTAACAAAAAAACCACCTTACAGATTGACGGAGAAGTATTCGGCAAAGTAAAAGAAATTAGCATTGAGAGCCTTCCGGGCGCGCTAAAGGTTATTGTTCCCTGATTAGGGTGTCAATATTATATTCATAAACCAGTCGGCCCTTCTTTGAATGAGAATCGATTACCCAAGCTTCAATCTTTGCATTGCCGTCAGTTTCAACTCTTAGTTTAAAAAAACCTTTTGCTTTCATCCCGAATTTCAGGTTTTTACCTTCTCTCAGAACATATTTCAACTTTGAACCGGCGCCACTGATAATAAAATGATTATGTTCTCTTGAAATATGCTGCAAATTATGCTCATGCCCGGCAGCATATATTATACCTGTGTGATTTTTAAAAATATCAATCAGGCGATGACGTAAGTGTCTGTATCTGGGATGTGCAATATCCTCCTTTGCACCGAAGTATTTGCGGTAAATGGGCAATATTGAACCTACCAATGGCAAAGGGACATAGGCTTTTCTATGATAAACTGTGAACGGAAAAATATGATGTCTCAGTTTATATCTTCCGCCATGAATGGCATAACTGTAAATAGGGGCATGCCCGGCTATAAGGATACGTTTACCCTTATTCTTCTCAATTATCTCCGTAAGGGTTTTGAAAAAATCCTCTTCTGATTCAACCCGGCAGCCGCAATCTTTGCCTATAGGACGATATCCGGGCTGCAGCCACCATTGGGTATTAATGAGAATAATAGTCAGCTGATGATTAATACTGATTTCGGTAGGCCCCGGACAGCCTCCGGTGGGATACATTACATTGTAACCAAATAATTTCTGCAGATATTTCTCCTGTCTGATTATGTAGTTAAACCCATCCTCTCTTCCCTTATCCCAATCATGATTGCCTGAAATGAATAAAACCTTACCATGATAATCGCTCAATGCCTTTTGATGAGCAATTAATGCATCTTCGGCATCCTTTCTTAGAGCATGTCCATAATCAGGCAACCCTCTTGGGTAAACATTGTCGCCCAAAAAAATAACGGCAGAGTGCTGTTCCTTATCAAAATGGGCTTTTAATGTATCAAGTACCGGATCATATCCGTAACGCTGAACATTTCCGGTATCACCTATCAAAAAAACCTCGAATGCTTTATTTCCCTTAGTTGCTAAAGACATTAACAATTAGATTTACTATTACCAGTTCAGCTTCTCTTTATTCAAAAATGCAGAAATACCTCTTTTGCAATCTTCTGATGAACGTGTCTGAATATTCAAATTTATAGCCAGTTCAAGGCTTTCTTCCAAAGAAAGGTTCTGCGCAGCAGATAAAAGCTGTTTGGTTAAGGCAACTGAGTTCGCAGAAACTGTGTTAACTCTTAAAGAAGCATATTCCAGAACTCCCACTTCAATTTCATCCGCAGGCAGAATAAAGTTAATCAGTCCATAACTATGTGCTGCATTTGCACTAATCAGGTCTCCACTAAGTAGCAATTCTTTAGCACGGCCTTCTCCCATCTTTCTGATCAAAAAACAGCTCACAAGGGCCGGAATAAACCCAATCTTAACTTCGGTATAACCAAATTTAGCTTCGGGAACAGCAAAAACCAGATCACAAACTGTAATCAAACCACATCCTCCGGCAATAGCATGACCTTCGACCTGAGCTATGATAAGTTTTGGCGACTCATAGATCAGTAAAAAGAGCTTCGTTAAAGCTACAGTATCTTGTCTGTTATCTTCAAAAGTACTCTGTTGTAATTGTCGCAGATATTCAAGATCAGCACCGGCGCTAAATACTTCTCCGGCTGCTTTTAATATGATAACTTTTACGAGAGGATCGGCTATTGCCTTTCTGAAGCATAGAGTAAGCTGATTTACAAGCTTGGGGTTTAGTGCATTCCTTTTATCCGGGCGATTGATCTTTATTACTGCAATCCGGTCTGATATACTGTACTCAATTAGATCCATATTTGTTCCCGCATTTCAGAAGACTTATGATCAAATTTAATTCAATTTATCAAAGCTTGACAACATAAGCAGGTTTTTTCTTCAAAGAGTAACATCTTATCTTTAACCTTTTCGCTTCATCAAGCCATCTTTCGATCTTGTAGTCTGAGTTCGTTCCATCAATCAGAATCAATTTCACCTGAAAACGGGCTAAAATATCCTTCAATTCCAATACCATATCGTGACTAATTAAAACCGCATCCAACTTTGCTTCTGATTGAAAACTATATCTGAGAAAGTCTTTATTCCATCTGAGCATTTTGAAATTACCCAGCTGTATAAATTTAATCCTCCTGGCCTCCTGATCAAATGTGGTAAATACCGATTCTTTTGCGCCAAGGCTACCAATCAAAGGTTTTACTGAAAAATCAATAGCTCTGTCAGAAAGATTTACGTCAGATATCACGAGAGCTTTGCCCTGATTAAACCAGACCAGAGCTGAATTTCTTTTCAGACTCATGAAAACAATCTCATTCCTGTTGAAATTATCTATGCACCTGATTGAAAAATTAAATGACAGAATTAATATTAAAATCAGAACCTGCCATAACATATACCTTAATCTAAACGAGTATCCTATTGAAATTGAGATGATAATCAAACTTATCAGCAAAAGTTCAAACTTACTGATCCACAATCCTTCAATTAGGGCAAATGGAAGCTCTTCTATTTTAAACAGAATCTTATTAGTAAAATCAATTAGCTGATTTAAAAGTTTGCCTAAAATATTTTCAACAAGTGCGAAAGGTAAAAGCAGAAATGTAATACCCGAATACATAATTACTGCCACGGGAATGACAATCAAAAGATTACTAATCAGAAAATAGACCGGAAACTGGTGAAAATAATAGATACTTAATGGAAAAGTGGCGATCTGTGCAGCAATAGATAAGGCTGAATAGGACCAGATTATATCCGGTATTTTATTCTTAAAATAAATGGAATTATAAATAATCGGATGAAAATAGATAAGTCCGCAAACTGCAAGATATGAAAGCTGAAAACCAATATCGAAAAGATACCAGGGATCAATAAGCAGAAGAAAAAAAGCAGAAATAGCAATAAGATTATAGGTATTCTGCCGTTTATTCAGGCTCTTACCTATTACAACAAAACTCAACATGAACGCAGCCCGGCACACTGAAGCCGACAAGCCTGTTATCAATGCGTAATACCATATCAATCCAATGATCAACACTAATCTGAGAAAAATCAAACGCTTACTTTTTTCCAATGGCTTCAGAAGTACGTTCAGAACGAGAAATACGATACCAACATGCATTCCCGATACAGAAAGCACATGCATTGTTCCTGTGTCTGAATAGGCCTCTTCAATCTCATTGCTCAGGTCAGTACGATACCCTAAAATCAGAGCAGAGGCTAATGCTGCTGCATCTTTGTTGCCAATCGACTTATTTATCCGTTCAACACATTCAAAACGTAAATTAAGTGCATACTCTTTTATTGGATTACCAGAATCCTGCTTCAGAAGCCTGACTTCCCTTTCATTCAGATATGACTGATAGTATATTTTTCTGTTATTCAGATATTTTTTGTAGTCAAATTCACCTGGATTATAAGGAGCCTGAATCTTTGAATATCTGGCAGGAACCAGCAGCAGATCACCATATTTTAAATGCAGTCTGGAAGTTCCATTCTGTTGAAGTAAAATCAAGAGATTACCGGTACTGCTAAGTGCAGTTTTCCGAGTAAAACTTCTTAAAACCTTTGCTTCGAAACGAATTATACGATTTGAAGTCACCGGCTCCTCAGCAACTTCCAGAATAAAATAGTCAGCTTTTGTCCGGGCAAAATTAAAAACGTTAAACTCTCCGGAACTCTCTGCCGTAATTCCAGCACCGATTATGAATATCAAAGCATGAACCACTATTCCGGCAAACCAGGAAACTTTATACAGCTTATACCTTTTGTAGTAAAGAATGAAAATTAGCAGTAAAAAAAACAGAGTTAAGGCAAAAAAAATCCAGGTATCTGCAATTAACTTCGAAGGGCAAAAAAAGGTTAATGTAATTCCGGCGATCAAAGGAATTAACAGTCTGACAAATGGAAGTTCTCCTTTGTAAAACATGGCTAAAACTGATACCTTATCTGAAGTCTGATATCAGATTGATTAATCGGGTTATCATACCCTGGATTAATCTTATTATCACGATAACTTTTATTCGAATAACTTAACCATACATCAAGTTTTTCTGACAACGCGTATCT
>Ga0208492_1001178_pt1 | contig 17453 bp, 17 predicted proteins | sample Subbioar_CSW14AB_FD_184820 | JGI IMG/M metagenome (GOLD analysis project Ga0208492, IMG submission 184820) | Serpentinite rock and fluid subsurface biosphere microbial communities from McLaughlin Reserve, California, USA - CR12Mar_CSW14AB (SPAdes) | ecosystem: Environmental > Terrestrial > Deep... | reverse complement strand
GCCGCACCTCAACCTCCTGCGCGAGGCCGCTTGGGAGGAACGCGCCGTCGATCTCACCTACCGCGACACCTCCGGCCATCAGACCGCCCGTCGCATCTGGCCCCTTGGCACGGTGTTTCTCGACCGCGAGGTGCAGGTTCTCGCCTTCTGCTGCCTCCGCCAGGACTTCCGCCGCTTCAAGGTCCTGCAGATGACCGAGGTCCGCCAGACCGATGAAAGCTTCCGCCCCCGCCGCGTGCCGCTGCTTCGTGCCTTCCTCGACCAGCTTCGCGACAACCGCCCTCCGACCGGCCGCGCTTGAAAGCCGTTGAATCTGCGTGATACCCTTTGCCCGCAGGCCTCAGGAAGACCCGATGTCCGAAACCCCCACCCAAGCTGGACCGGTCACGCTTGACCCGACGAAGAAGCCTGCCGGGGCGATGACCATGGTCTACAAGGACTATTACTTCCTGCAGCGCTGGGTCGACTACTACGGCCGCCAGTTCGGACGCGAACACCTCTACGTCCTCTCCCACGGCGGCGATCCCGAACACGACCGCATCTGCGAGGGCGCAAACGTCATCCGCCTGCCCCGCGATCCGACCCTTTGGCGGATGGAACGTCGCCGCTGGGGGATCAACAGCCAGTTCTCCGCCGGGATGCTGCGCTATTACAACTGGTTCTTCGTCGGCGATGTCGACGAGGTGGTCATCGTCGACCCCGCCGCCGCCCCCGACCTCGTGACCTACCTCGGCCGCTACACCAATTCCAGGACCGCCCCCGCCTCGCTCTGCCCCTTCGGGATCGAGCTGGTCCACAACCCCGAGGCCGAACCCGAACCCCTTTCCGACGATGCCACCATCCTGTCCCGCCGCCGCGTTTTCCGGGCGAATGCCAACTACGCCAAGCCCTGCGTCCTGCGCAAGGAAACCGGCTTCACCATCGGCGGCCACGCCAACAGCCACCAGCCCCGCGTGCTGGACCCGCATCTCTACCTCCTGCACCTGCGCTTCTTCGACTACGACATGGTCACCGAACGCCTGGCCGGTCGAAAGGACATGCGCGCCACCATGGCCGGGGACCGCGACCTCAAGGATGTCGGCAAGGCCTGGGGCAAGGATCTGGAGACCTTCCTCGCCCTCTCCAAAGGCACCGCCGTCCGCGAGGACGCCGAGCTGCCCGAGTTCCGCAAGCGGATGATCGACGAACAGCAGCACCTGCACGACGGCAAGATCACCTTCTTCGGGGCTGGGCGCACCAAATCGCTCTTTCGCCTGCCCGACCGCTTCGCCACGGTCTTCTGACCCCACACCCCAAAGGCCCCGCATGACCCTCAACCGCCGCCCCGTCGCCTCGCTCTGGATTGGCGAAAGCCTGCACTACGTCAACCAGCTCTGCCTGAAGTCACACCTGGTGATGGGCCACCCCGTCACGCTCTATTGCACCGACACCGTGCGCAACGTCCCGAAGGGCGTCGAGGTCCGCCCCGCGACCGAGATCATGGAGATCGACCGCGCCATCGTCGCCGAAACCTCGGCCTCGTTCCTTTCGAACGTCTTCCGCTACAAGATGATCGCCAAGACCGGCGCGATCTGGATCGACTGCGACGCCTACTGCCATCGCCCCTTCCCCGAAGGCCAGGACCATATCTACGCCGGCCACGGCATGCGCGGGGCGCTGAACTGCGGCGTGGTTGCCATGCCACGCACGGGCAAGCTGATCGACAGCCTCCTCGACTACTATGACAACCTGCCCGACTACCCTGCCTGGTGGGGCAACCGGCAGCGCAAGAAGATGGACAAACTGCCCGCTTCGCTTCCGAAAGCCGTCCGCATCTTCCAGACCGAACGCACCGCCTTCGGCCCGCAGGCCTTCACCCATTTCGCCACCACGACCGGCGACATCGACAAGGCAATGACCGCGGACACGCTTTATCCCGTGCCCTTCCAGCTGAACGACGTGTTCTACGACCCCCACTCCAACGTCGAAGGCCATTTCACCGATGCCACCCTGTCGGTCCACATCTACACCAACGCCGCCCGCCCCTGGTGGCGCAAGAACCCGCCCCTGAAGGGCAGCTACATCGCCCGCATGTGCGAAAAGCTGGACATCGACCCCACCGCCGCGCTGGAAGAATGACGCATCCCCGTCAAACCAGCCCGCATGGGTCGCTGGTGGTCCTGTCCACCATGAAGGACGAAGGGCCTTTCGTGGTGGAATGGGTCGCGCACCACCTGGCGGTCGGCTTTACCGAGCTTCTGGTCTACACCAACGACTGTTCCGACGGCACCGACACGCTGCTCAAACGGCTTGAGGCGCTGGATACCGGCGTCCATCACCGCGACAACGTGATCCCCAAGGGCATCAAGCCCCACCCCTCGATGCTGAAACATGCCGCCGAGGAAGCGCTGATCCTGAACGCGGACTGGGTCCTGGTCATCGATGCCGACGAATTCATGTGCGTCAACCATCCCTCGGGCACGCTCGACGGTCTGGTGGCCGATCTCAACGCGATGAACGTTCATGCCATGGTGATGACCTGGCGTATCTTCGGCTCCTCCGGCGTCCGCGACTGGTCCCGACAGCCCATAACCGACCAGTTCACCCGCGCCGCACCCGAGTTCTGGAACAAGGGCTGGGGCACCAAGACCATGCTCCGCTTCGATGCCGAATATCAGCGCCTGGGGATGCACCGCCCGGTCATCAAGGAAAAATTCCGCGAAACCGACTACCCGGACACCCAGAACTGGGTGAACGGCTCGGGCCGCCCGCTGGAAGAATGGTTCAAGTTCCGCGGCTGGCGGTCGATCCGCCGGACGGTGGGCTATGACTGGGGGCAGATCAACCACTATGCCATCAAGTCGATGGACGCCTACACGCTGCGCAAGTTCCGCGGCAATGCCAACGGCAAGCTGACGAAATACGGCTCCGACTACTGGTCGCTGCAGGACCGCAACGAGGTCGAGGATCTCAACATTTCCCGCTACCGCGAGCGGCGCAATGCGATCATGGCGGCCCTCTTGCAGGATGACGAGGTGCGCCAGTTGCACGAGGCCGCCCATGCCAGGGCCGAGGCGCGGCTGGCCGAGATCCGCCTCTCGCCCGACTATCAGGTCATGGTCGAAGACCTGATTGCGGGTTCCAGCGTTCCGATCAGCCAGGTGGTCGCCAAACCGCCCAAGCTGCGCGACAAGGAAGCGGTGATGGCGGTCCAGACCAAGCTGGAACAGCGCCGCAATGCCCAGTCCAAGGAAGACCGCCGCACCCCGCCGCCGCCCGGCTGGGGCTCGCCCTTCGCCTCGCCCTATGTCTCCGGCTCGGCCGACCTCTCCGCCGACATCCCGCTGGAACTGGTGGAAAACCAGACCCTGAAAATTCCGCTCGACCCCCGCGTCTTCACCGCAGCATCGCTGGAGGTGCTGAAATCCGGCAAGTTCGACCGCCGCCATGCCCGCAACATCGCGGGGTTTCTGAACGGCTGCACAAGGCTTCTCGACCTCGACTGCGGCATCGGCTTCGTCGCCTTGCGGGCCAGAGCCGCCAACCCCGAACTTAAGGTGACAATCCACGAGGAGCGCCCCTCGCTCCTCCTCCTGTCCCGCCGCATCGCCGCGCTCAACTTCCCCGACGCGACCGGCATCACCTGGTCGCAAGCCACGCTCAACGCCGACGGCATCTGGTCCGGCCTGCACAACCTGCTGGCCGAGACCAAGCCCGAGGTCATCCGCCTCTCCGGCCCGCTCCTTCCTGGCGAGGCCTTCACCGAAACCGCTCTCACCGGTGTCCGCCGGATTCTGATCCCCTTCCTGGACCCGTCCGAGGTGACCACAGCCCGCACGAAACTGGCCCCCTCCCTTGCGGATCTTGGCTTTACCGAAGACACAAACGGCGAACCCAACGGCACGATCTACCTGCGCCGCGAATAGTCCTTCACGCATTTGCCCTTTTCCCAAATACTCCCGCCGGAGGCATCCACCGCCTTTGCAAGCTCTGCCATCACAGCTCAGGAACCGCCCCCAGCCCCGATTCGCGCACCCCTCGCATCACAGTTAACGCCCGGCGCTGCCATACAGATGCCCGACGGATGCCAGACAGAAAGCCGACGGAAGGCAGACCGAAATTGCTTCGCCATTTCAGTGGATTAACATCCAGTTCTCCGGCCTTTCGGCGACACTCGTTCACCTTTCCCTAACCAAAGTCCCCTTGCACACCCGGCGCATTCCCCTATGCTCCCCCTGACCTCGGGGTGCCCGTCACACGGCTGAGATGCGAAAGCGAACCCGTCGAACCTGAACCGGATCATACCGGCGGAGGGAAGGTGCATGGGTTCTCCATCCCCGACCAATCCGTCGCAACATGGAGAAAGACATGCAAAAACAACTCCTTGCTGCGGGCCTTCTGACCATCGCAACTCAGGCCACGGCCGAAACTCCCGTCCTCACCGTCTTGACCTACGACAGCTTCACCTCCGAATGGGGCCCCGGTCCGGTGGTGGAAAAGGCATTCGAGGCCACCTGCGCCTGCGACCTGCAATTCATTCCCGCCGGCGACGGCGCCGCCCTCCTCGCCCGCATCCAGCTTGAGGGCGCAGCCTCCGACGCCGACATTGTCCTCGGCCTCGACACCAGCCTCACCGCCGCCGCCGCCGCCACGCAACTCTTTGCACCACATGGAAAAAATCCGGCACTGAACCTGCCGGTAGACTTCGCGGATCCCCTTTTCCTGCCCTTCGATTGGGGCTGGTTCGCCTTTGTCTACGACAAGACAAAGCTTGCCGAACCTCCGAAAAGCTTCGAAGCCCTCGCCACTTCCAACCTGAAGATCATCATCCAGGACCCCCGCTCCTCCACCCCCGGCCTCGGGCTTCTGCTCTGGGTAAAGGCGGCCTATGGCGACAAGTCCGCCGAGATCTGGCAAGGTCTTGCCGACAACATCGTCACCGTCACTCCCGGCTGGTCCGAGGCCTATGGCCTGTTCCTGGAAGGCGAGGCCGACATGGTCCTCAGCTACACGACATCCCCCGCATATCACCTGATCGCCGAAAGCGACGGCACCAAGGCTGCCGCGCTTTTCGACGAAGGCCACTACATGCAGATCGAGGTCGCCGGAAAACTGGCCGCGACGGACCAGCCTAAGCTTGCTGACGAGTTCCTCGACTTCATGCTGACAGATGCCTTCCAGTCCGCGATCCCCCGGAGCAACTGGATGTATCCCGCCATCACCCCGGCAGCGGGTCTGCCCGAAGGGTTCGACGCCTTCCGCCCCTCCAAATCGCTCCTCCTCACTCCCGAAGAGGCGCAAGCCGTCCGCGACCCGGCACTGGCCGAATGGCAAGCCGCTCTCGCCCGCTAGGACCGGCCGCACCAGCGCTGGCAGTCCTGCTGCTTGCGCTGGTCCTGGCCCCCGTCGCTGCGGTGGCGTGGCGCGGGGCTGGCCTCTCGCTTGGGCCGGCGGACTGGCCTGCCGTTCGCTTTTCGATCACGCAAGCCCTTTTGTCCGCAGCCTTTTCCACCGTCCTTGCGATTCCCGTCGCTCGCGCTCTGGCCCGTCGCCGCTTCGCCGGTCGGGGCCTCTTCATTGCCCTCATGGGTGCGCCCTTTCTGCTTCCTGCCGTGGTCGCAGTGCTTGGGCTTCTTGCTGTTTTTGGTCGCTCGGGCGTCCTCAACAGCGCCCTCATTGCCCTTGGCCTGCCGCCGATTTCGATCTACGGACTGCAGGGCGTTGTCCTGGCGCATGTCTTCCTGAACCTGCCTCTTGCGACCCGGATGATCCTGCAGGGCTGGCTCGCCATTCCGGCCGAGCGCGTCCGCCTGGCGCAATCCCTTGGCTTTGGTCCGTCCGAGACCTTCCGCCACCTCGAATCCCCAATGCTGCGCGAGGTTCTGCCGGGCATTGCCCTGGTGATCCTCGTGATCTGCCTGACCAGCTTTGCCGTGGTGATCACGTTGGGCGGTGGCCCTGGCGCCACGACGATAGAGCTGGCGATCTACCAGGCGGTGCGATTCGAGTTCGACCTTGCTCGCGCCGCCTCTCTGGCGGCTTTGCAACTGGCGCTTGGCGGGCTGGCCGCGTTAGCCATCGCCGGGTTTGGCCGACCCGCGGATTTTGGCGCCGGGCTGGACCGCGACCTGCCGCTTTCCGCTCCACCCGGCTGGCGGCGCGTGGGTGACGCCGTGGCACTGGCAGCAGTCACCCTGTTTCTGGTCACACCCCTTTGCGCGGTGATCTTGCGGGGGCTGCCCGGACTGGCTGACCTGCCGCCCTCGGTCTTGCCTTCGGCTGGACGATCCGTCTTCGTCGCCCTGATCTCGGCGTTTCTTGCCACCGCCGCCGCGCTGGCATTGGCAATCGCATCGGCCTGGCGCACCCGCCTGATGATCGAAGCGGCGGCGACCTTGCCGCTCGCCACCTCGGGCCTTGTCCTTGGCACCGGGCTTTTCCTTTTGATCCAACCCCTTGCGCCGCCGATGACCCTGGCCTTGCCCGTCACAATCCTGGTCAACGTGGCCCTTTCCCTGCCCTACCTCTACCGCATACTCCTGCCTGAAACGCGGGCCCTTCAAGCCGATTATGGTCGCCTGGCCGACAGCCTGTCGCTGACCGGCTGGCCCCGCCTGCGCTGGCTGATCCTGCCGCGTCTGGCCCGCCCCCTGGGCTTCGGCGCCGGGATCGCCGCGGCCTTGTCGATGGGCGATCTTGGCGTGATCGCGCTTTTCGCCGGCGAAAGCCAAGCCACCCTCCCGCTGGTCGTAAGTCAGCTGAGAGGAGCCTACCAGATGGAAGCCGCCGCCTCTGCCGCGCTGATCCTTGTCACCCTGTCCTTCGCCCTGTTCTGGGCATTCGATGCCGGAGGCCGCCGTGCTGCAGCTTGACGGACTGACCTACAGGCAACCGGATTTCTGCCTGACAGCCGACTGGTCCGCCGACCCGGGTGACCGGATCGCGATCATGGGGCCGTCGGGGGCTGGCAAGTCCACGCTGCTCTCCATGATCGCCGGGTTCCTGACCCCGTCGTCCGGAACGGTGCGCTGGATGGGGACCGACCTTGCGACCGTGTCGCCTGGCGAACGGCCGATGACCATCCTCTTCCAGGACCAGAACCTGTTTCCGCATCTGACCGTCGCGCAGAACCTGGGACTTGGTCTGCGCCCCGACCTTCGGCTTTCACCTGCCGAGCGCAACAGGGTAGAGGACGCCCTCGCCCGGGTCGGGCTGAAAGATCTTGGCCCCCGGCGTCCGGGGCAGCTGTCCGGCGGTCAGGCCAGCCGGGCGGCTCTTGCCCGCGCGCTGATCCGCGCCCGCCCGATCCTCCTGCTGGACGAGCCCTTCGCCGCACTCGGTCCTGCCCTTCGGCAAGAAATGCTCGACCTCGTCCGCGAGGTTGCGGACGGGACGGGTGCATTGGTGCTGATGGTCACGCACGACCCGACAGATGCACTTGCCCTGCAGGGGAAGACGGCCTTCGTCGCCGATGGTCTTGTCAACCCACCGACCCGGACCGACGACCTGCTGGCCCATCCGACGCCTGCGGTTCAAGCCTATCTTGGCCGGAAATGAAAAACCCCGCCCTGTGGGCGGGGTCGTCAAGTTTCGTCAGGCCCGACCGGTCAGGCGTTCTTCTTGCCCTTGATCCCGGCCCAGATCCGCTTGTTGGTCAGGTAAAGCAGGGTCGCAAGCAGCGCCAGGAAAATGACGCTGACGAAGCCCGCCTTCCTGCGGTCCATCAGCTTCGGTTCGGCCGCCCAATACAGGAACGAGGCGACATCCATCGACATCTGATCCAGCGTCGCCTTGGTGCCGTCGGCATAGGTCACCTGATCATCCGCCAAGGGCGGCGGCATCGCGATCCAGCTGCCTTCGATCATGGTGTGACCCTCTTTTGCCTTGCAGGCATCCGGGATCGCGCCATTGGCGAAGTACTTGTTGTAGTAACCGTCCGACACGAAGTCTTTGGCACAGGCCGGGGGCTCTTCATATCCCGTCAGGATGGCATGAATGTATTCCGGCCCTCCCATGCCCTTGAAAAACTGATTGATGCCGGTGCCGTAGGGTCCGCTGAACCCGGCGCGCGCCTTGGCCATCAAGGACAGGTCCGGAGCGTTCGACATCGAAGACTTCGGGAAGTGGTCGGTCGGCACGCCTTCGCGGTCTGTGCCGGTGTCCTTGTCGGTCACCGTAAACTGCTTGGCATAGGCCCTGACCTGGTCTTCCGGGAGCCCCGGGCCGCCTGCATCCGACAGTGTGCGGATGGGAACGTATTTCAGCCCATGGCAGGCTGAACAGACCTCGGTATAGACCTGAAGCCCGCGCTGCAGCTGGAACTGGTCGAACTTGCCGAACGGGCCTTCGTGCGGAAAGGCCACGTCCGGGATCGCAGCGCCTTCTCCGGCAGCCGGACCTACGCTGATCGTCACCGTCAAGGCCGCCACGGTCGCGAGTGCAATCTTCCTGAACATGCTCAGTTTCCTTCTCACTCGGCCGGATGGGCTTTTGGCCCGTAGTGGGCATTGAAGTCTTCCTCGATCGTCGCGGGCTGGGCCAGCGGCTTTTCAATCACGCCCAGAAGCGGCAGGATGATCAGGAAGTAGGCGAACCAGTAGGCCGAGGCGATCAGCGAGATCGTTGCATAGGGCTCTTCCGCGGGCATCGCACCGCACCACATCAGCACGATGAAGTCGATGACCAGCAGCGCGAACCACCACTTGAACATCGGACGATAGCGGCCCGAGCGCACCGAGGAGGTGTCAAGCCAGGGCGTCAGCGCCATCACGGCGATCGCGCCGAACATTGCCAGCACGCCGAAGAACTTGGCGTCGATGATGCCGAAGGACAGCCAGTTGGCCGCGATCACCACCCAGACATCGGCAGTGAAGGCGCGCAGGATCGCGTAGAAGGGCAGGAAATACCATTCCGGCACGATATGCTTTGGCGTCGCCAGCGGATTTGCCTCGATGTAGTTGTCTGGGTGACCCAGGTAGTTCGGCATGAAGCCGACCACCGCGAAGAAAACCGCCAGGATCACCGCGAGTGCGAAGAGATCCTTGATCACGAAGTAGGGCCAGAACGGCAGGGTGTCGCGCTCGGCCTCTTCCTTCGACCCGCGGCGGACTTCGACACCCGTTGGGTTGTTGTTGCCTGTCGTATGGAAAGCCCAGATGTGGACGGCGACCAGCGCCGCGATCACGAAGGGCAGCAGGTAGTGAAGGCTGAAGAACCGGTTCAGCGTGGCGTTGTCCACGGCCGGGCCGCCGAGCAGCCAGGTCTGGATCGGCTCGCCGATGCCGGGGATCGCGCCGAACAGGCCGGTGATCACGGTGGCCCCCCAGAACGACATCTGGCCCCAGGGCAGGACATAGCCCATGAAGGCAGTGCCCATCATCAGAAGGTAGATGATCATGCCGACGACCCAGGTGATCTCTCGCGGGGCCTTGTAGCTGCCGTAGTATAGGCCGCGGAAGATGTGCAGGTAGACCGCGAAGAAGAACAGCGACGCACCATTGGCGTGCAGATAGCGCAGCATGTAGCCGCCGTTCACGTTCCGCATGATGTGTTCGACAGAGGCGAAGGCCAGATCGACTTGCGGGGTGTAATGCATCGCCAAGATGATGCCGGTGACGATCTGCAACGCCAGGCAGAAGGTCAGGACGATGCCCCAGATCCACATCCAGTTCAGGTTGCGGGGCGTGGGGATCATGAGGGTGTCATACAAGAGCCCGACAATCGGCAGGCGGCTGTGCAACCAGCGCTCACCCCCGGTCTTGGGCTCGTAATGGTCGTGCGGAATTCCGGCCATGGCGCTGATCCTTACCCAAGCTTGATCGTGGTTGCGTTTTCGAAGACCGCAAGCGGCACATCCAGGTTGCGCGGCGCGGGACCTTTCCGGATACGCCCTGCCGTGTCGTAATGCGACCCGTGGCAGGGGCAGAACCAGCCGCCGAAATCACCTGCGCCATCGCCGAGGGGCACACAGCCGAGGTGGGTGCAGACCCCCACCATCACCAGCCACTCGCCCGCTTCGTCCAGCGCGCGGTTCTGGTCGGCGGCATCGGTGCCGGGCTTGTTCGCATTTTCCGACTTCACGTCGACCAGGTCGGTCAGCGCGGTCGCACGGGCGGCAGCGATTTCTTCCGGTCTGCGACGACGGACAAAGACGGGCTTGCCCAGCCACTTCACCGTCAGCTGCGTGCCGACCTCGACCGCCGACACATCGACCATGATTGACGCGAGCGCGCGGGTGTCGGCCGACGGGTTCATCTGGTTGATCAGCGGCCAGACAGCGGCACCCGTGGCTACTGCCCCGGCACCTGCCGTTGCATAGTACAGGAAATCCCGCCGAGTGCCTTCGCCGGTGCCTGCATGATCGTCTGCTTGGGACACGAGATCTTCTCCCCTTTCAGGCCGGTGGATGCCGACCCATATGACCTTAGGGGCAATGGAAAACCAAGCCCCGACGGGCGGTGTTTAGCCAAGGCTTTCCCCCTCGTCCAGCGGACAAAGCCGCGCAGCTTCGCATTTCTGTCGACCGCACCCGCCGATGTGTCGCGGCGGACGCGGGTTCAGAGGCCGGGCGCGGTCGCCCGCATCGCGGGACGGTCCCGAAAACCGGCCCACCAGGTGCCAAGTGCTGCATGCGAGACTGTCCAGGCCCGGTCCGGGTGGCGCAGGTCAAGATAGCCCAGCGCGCAGCCGATGGCGATCTGACCCATGTCCAGCGGGCCTGCCAGGTGACTCATCCACCGGTCCTCCACGGCCGTCAGGGCACGGGCGATCTTGTTCCATTGCGCCTCGGCCCAGTCCGGCGAGCGGGTGGCTTCGGGGCGGACCTGCATCTCGTAGCGCATCAGGACGGCGGCCTCGGCGATGCCGTCGCCGGTCGCCTCGATCACCAGCGTGTCCCAAAGGCGGGGGGCGGGGGGATAGAGGTTGGCTTGCAGAAGATCGTCCAGATAGCGGGTGATGACCCGGCTGTCGTAGAGGGTGGGGCCGTTGGCCCGCTCCAGCGCGGGGATCTTGCCCAGGGGGTTGCGGTCGACGGGCATCGTACCGGGGTCGAGGGGGTTGCCCGAGACCGGGACAAGGGTGACGCGGTCGGTGGCCCCGGCTTCGTTGAGGAGAACCGTCACCTTCCGGACGAAGGGCGACGCGGGAGCGTGGTAGAGCCTCATTCGTCGGTCGCCCGCAGCCGGAAGCGGGCCATCAGGCCGGCGTCGACTTCATAGGCCCGGCCCCCGAAGCGGACCACCCGGCGCACCCGGGCGGTGGCGTTGGTCTGCTGGCCCCGGTCGGCGGGGCGGTGAACCGCCAGCCCCTCACCCAGGTCATCGAGCGCGTCCTCGGCCCGCTGGTCGGTGCGACCCGGGTGGGAGGCAGAGCGGACCCAGCGAGACACGGCCCAGGTCGTCGAGGCGACGAGGCCAAGGCGGACGGCGAGGGGGACCAAGGGGGCGAGAGGAAGGGGCATGGAAACCTCCGGACTGATGCGGGAACTGTAGGGCCGGAGGGGGTGAGCTGTAAACGTCCTGAGGTGTGTCCACAGTGGACAAAATCTGATAATCTCCATTTATCAAATGCTTGAGCGCAGTCGGTAACGAAAAGTTAACTGTTGTCCGACGTGATGCCGACAAGAAGACCGCCCCTATCTCTGCACCAGCCAATCGTTCACCGCCTGCGCCATCTCGTCCGGCTTTCGGCCGCTGGTGTGGTAGCTGGTGAAGGGCACCGTCTCGACCGGGTCGGCCAGCCGCAGCTCCATCCGGTAGGTGGTGCCGTCGCCGTCCCTGCTGGCACCGACGCGGGCCTCGACCAGCCGGTCGAGTGGATAGGTTACCCGGGTCAGGCCCAGCACCGACCGGCGCATCCGTGTGATCTGCCCGGCCTTGCGGTCGAAGGTCAGCCGCACCCGCTGCACCATCAGCGCCCCGATCAGCACCGGAACACCGACACCGATCAACCCCATCATGAGGCCGCCGAAGGTCTCGCCCGACGACAGGAGTGCCATGGAACCGGCGAGAAAGATGAGGGCCGTCCCGATCATCAGGATGCCGATCAGCCAGGGCCGGTCCTCGATCATCAGAAGCGTGTCGGAGCGGTGGATGACCTTCATCGAAGCGGCGTCACGGCAAGTCGCGGATCAGGGCGGCGATTTCCCGGGCCGAGGCATTGCCCTGTTCCAGCGCCGTTGCCGCACGGGAGCGGATTTCAGGCGTCTTGTTCTGGTTCAGCTTCCAGGTGCCGTCGACCGAAGTCACGGTGAAACGGAAGGGAAGGATCATCCGCATCATCCGGGGCATCGCGCCTAGCGTCATCTTGGCACTGGTCCAGGGCCGCTTGCCGACGATTCGGGTCTCGTGTTCGGCGGAAAGGGCATCGACGTGGGGGCGCAGCGCGTCCTCGGGCAGCGGTTCGAGGATGCCGCGCAGGTGGACGGCGACGTAGTTCCAGGTGGGGACCTGGTCGGGGACCTGATCGTGCGGGCCATACCAGTCGGGGGAGATGTAGGCATCCGGCCCCGCCACCGCGAGCAGCGCGGGCACGCGAAGCCCGGCCCGGGCAATAGGGTTCGAGCGGGCGAGGTGGAGGTCGGCGACGCTTGCGTCCGCGTTCAGCAGGAAGGGGATGTGGGCGGCCAGCGGGCCGTCAGGGCCGTTCACTGACAGGATGCCAAAGCCGCGGGCGCGCGCGAAGGCGAGGTTCCGGTCGCGCGGCGATTGGCGGAAGGCGGGGTTGGGGTGCATGCTGATACCTTCACGGCGCGTCTGTCTGGGACAAAACAAAATCCTTCGAAGGATTCTGCAAATCTTTTCGAAAGATTTGGCACCCGGCAGGGCGGCATCAGGGCTTTTGACCGGCCCCAGAGGCATCCTGCCCCCGGACCCCCGGGGAGTATTTGGAAAAGGGCAGATGGCCGGATCTTGGCGGGAAGGCAACGGAAAAGGCCGCCGAGGTTTCCCCAGGCGGCCCGTGGATTCTGTCGCTCGGTGCGCAGCCTCAGCCCTGGCGGGCCTTGTAGCGCTTTTGCGTCTTGTTGATCACATAGACGCGGCCCTTGCGGCGCACGACCTGGCAATCGCGATGACGCGTCTTCAGCGAGCGGAGCGAGTTCGCAACCTTCATCGATCTTCTCCTTGTTCGCGGCGCGTCTGCGCCAGTGAAAACAACGTGCCACCCTTGCGGGAGGCGGTGAATGGTGGGCGGTACTGGGATCGAACCAGTGGCCACTACGATGTCAACGTAGTGCTCTACCGCTGAGCTAACCGCCCACTTTGGCCAGATGCCGCCTGCCCCATGCCCGCTTCCGCCGAAACGAAAAGGACGCGGGGCGAACCGCGTCGGTCGGCTGGGTCTATACTGACAAGCGTCCGGGCCTGCAAGGGGTTTTGGCTTTCGGCAAACTGCGGCTATATCGAGGGAAGGAAGACGGAGTGCGCCCCTTGTCGCGGACCGAGACCGAGGCCTTTGTCCTGACCCGCCCGGCCCGCCGGATGTCGCCGCTGATCTTTGCCTCGCCGCACTCGGGGCGCGATTACAGTGCAGGCTTTCTGGCGCAGGTGGCATTGGACCGCTGGTCGATCAGGTCGTCGGAAGATGCCTTTGTCGACCAGCTCTTCGACACGGCACCCGACCTGGGCGCGCCCCTACTGGCCGCGCGGGCACCGCGGGCGTTCATTGACCTCAACCGGGCGGCAGACGAGCTTGACCCGGGCGTGATCGAGGGAATCGCCCGGGCCCCGCACAATCCCCGCATCTCCTCCGGGCTGGGGGTGATTCCCCGGGTGGTGGCCGGGGGGCGGGCGATCTATCGCGGGAAGCTGGCATTGCCTGAGGCGGAGAGCCGCATCCGGCGGTTCTGGCATCCCTATCATCAGGCGCTGGCGGCACTGGTCGAAGAGACTCGGGCGGCTTTTGGCCAGGCGGTGCTCATCGACTGCCATTCGATGCCGCATGAGGCGATCGAGGCGCATACGCGGCCCGGACAGGCGCGGCCCGAGGTGGTGCTGGGCGACCGCTATGGCGCGACGGCGGGACGCGAGGTGATGGACCGGGTCGAGGCGGCCTTTGCCGGGGCAGGCCTGCGGGTGGGGCGGAATGCCCCGTTCGCGGGGGCCTATGTGGCGCAGGCCTATGGCCGCCCGTCGCGGGGCGTGCATGTGGTGCAGGTCGAGATCGACCGGGCACTGTATATGGACGAGGTGAGGGTGGAGCCGCTTGCCGGGTTTGCGGGGTTTCGCGACTTGATTGCGGGCGTGGTGGCCGAGCTGGTGCAGCCCTCGGGTGTGGCGCTGGCGGCGGAATAGGGCACGATTTTTCGGCGAAAGATCGGGGTCAGCGCAGGGCTCGGCCCTTGATGATCGCTTCCGCGCCGAACTTGGCGCGGATGGCGTCGGTGGCGCGTTCGGCGGCGGCCCGGCGGGTGGCTTGGGGGTCGAGGAGGTCTCCCGACAGGTCGGCCCGGTCTTCGGGGGCGAGGTCGGAGATGCCGACGCCGATCAGCCGGAATGGCCCATGGGTCGCGGCGTGGTCGAAGAGGTCGCGGGCGGCGCGGTAGATGCGGTCGGTGAGCTGGGTGGGGTCCGAAAGGGCGTGGCGGCGGGTGACGAGCTGGAAGTCGCCCTTCTTCAGTTTCAGGGTCACGGTGCGGCCTGACAGGCGTTTGGCCTTGGCGCGGTCGGCGACCTGTTCGGCCAGCCGCCAGATGTGGCCGTCGAGGAGGTCGGGGTCGGAGGTGTCCTCGAAGAAGGTCGTTTCCTTCGAGATCGACTTCAACTTTTCGTCGCGGTTGACCCGGCGGGTGTCGAGCCCCCTCGCGAGGTGCCAGAGCCGGTCGCCCATGCTGCCGAACCTTGCCCCAAGATCGGCACGGTCCCAGCGGAGGAGGTCGGCGATGGTGCGGATGCCTGCGGATTCCAGCGCGGTCTGGGTGGCCTGGCCCACGCCCCAGATGATGCGGACGGGTTTGGGTTTCAGGAAGGCCTCGGTTTCCGCCTTGCCGATCACCGAAAAGCCGCGCGGTTTGTCGAGGTCGGAGGCGATTTTCGCCAGAAACTTGTTGTGCGACAGGCCGATGGAGCCGGTGAGGCCCAACTCGTCCTCCATCCGTTTCGTCAGGCGGGCGAGGAGGACAGCCGGGGGTGCGCCGTGCAGGCGGGCGGTGCCGGTGAGGTCGAGGAAGGCCTCATCCAGCGAGAGGGGTTCGATTGCGGGGGTCAGCTCCTCCATCATCGCGCGGATGGCGCGGGAGGCTTCGGTGTAGGCACTGAACCGTGGTTTGACGACGACAGCTTCGGGGCAGAGCTTCAGGGCCTCGAACATCGGCATGGCCGAACGGACGCCCTTGATCCGGGCGATGTAGCAGCAGGTGGAGACGACGCCGCGCTGGCCGCCGCCGACGATGACGGGCTGGTCGCGAAGCGCGGGGTTGTCGCGCTTCTCGACCGACGCATAGAAGGCGTCGCAGTCCATGTGAGCGATGGAGAGCCCGGTCAGTTCGTCATGCGCGATCCTGCGCGGCGACCGGCAGGCGGGGCAGCGCGGCGAGGTGCTTTCAGTCAAGGTGAGGCAGTCGCGGCAGAGGCTGGGCATGGGGCAAGGCTAGCACGCGGTCCGCCGGTTGTGGAGACTGGCCACGGAAAGCGGTTGACCTTCCCGCAGCCCTTTCGTCCTATCCATGCGACAGCCTGAAGGACCCGCCTGCGCATGCCGCATCCCTATGAGACCCTGCCCGAGGACCGCTTCTGGCGCACTGGCGTGGCCGAACGGGAGGCGCTGGACATCACGGGCCTGTGGAAACCCAAGCACGAGATCCGGCGCCGGACCCGGATCGTCACCGCAGGGTCGTGCTTTGCGCAGCACTTCGCCAAGGCGCTGGTCGCCCGGCGCTATCGCTGGCTGGACTATGAACCGGGGCCTGCGGGCCTGACCCCCGAGCAGCGCAAGGACTATCACTACGGCACCTTCAGCTTTCGCACCGGCAACATCTACACGCCGCGGATGCTGCTGCAGTGGCTGACATGGGCGCTGACCGAGGCCGCCCCGCCCGAGGAGGTATGGGAGAAGGACGGGCGGTTCTATGATCCGTTCCGTCCAGGGGTCGAACCGGGTGGGTTCGCGACTGCCGAGGAACTGCACGCCTCGCGACAAGACACCCTGCGCGCGATTGCCGAGGCGGTGCGGGGGTCGCATGTCTTTGTCTTCACGATGGGGCTGACCGAAGCTTGGGTCAACAAGGCGACGGGGGTGGAGTATGCCGTTTGCCCGGGCACGGTGGCGGGGACCTTCGACGCCGAGACGCATCAGTTCGTGAACCACGGCTTCGGCGCGCTGATGGGCGACATGACGGCGGCGCTTCGGCTGATGTTCCGCGCGAACCGTCGGCTGATCGTCCTCTTGACCGTGTCGCCGGTGCCGCTGACCGCGACGGCGTCCGGCCAGCACGTCCTGACGGCGACAAGCCATTCCAAGTCGATGCTGCGCGCCGTGGCGTCGGAGTTGACCCAGACCCAGGTGCGGGTCGACTATTTTCCGTCCTACGAGATCATCACGCATCCGGCCTATCGCGGCCGCTTTTTCGCGGCGAACCTGCGGTCGGTGCTGCCGGAAGGTGTCGATCACGTCATGTCGCAGTTCTTCCGGGATCAGGCGGCAGCCTTTGACGGCGCGGAGGTCGCGCAGCAAAGCGGTGCCATCCCGCCAGAGGACGCGCTCATGCCTGACCCACCCTCGCCTGCGCCGCTTGCCCCGGAAGGCCTGCCGGAAGAGGCCGTGGAACCGGAATTGTCCGAAGCCGAGGAATTGCGCTGCGAAGAGGAGATCCTGGCCGCCTTCGCGCCGGATCAGCGGCATGGCTGACCTGCCCCGGCTTTGCATCTTCGGCGACAGCCATTACGCCTGCCTGAAACAGGCCGAGGTGCAGGGGCTGGTCGATGTCTCGGGCGTCGATCTGGAATACTGGGGCCATGTCGGGGGCCGCTTCCGCTATCTTGAGTATCGCGACGGCGCAGTGCGCGCCCTGGACGACTTTACCGCCCGGCGTTTTGCCAAGTTCAACGCGAAAGGCCGGATGGACTTGCCCGCCGCCGATTTCGACATGATCCACGTCACCGGCGCGCGGGTCTATGTCTGGCGGCTGTTCCACCAGGTCCTGCGCGGTCTGACCGAGGGGCCGTTCCTGAGTTCCGGCCTGCTGCGCCGCATCCTGACCGACGGCCTGCGCGGGCAGGCGGGGTATCAGCTTGCGGCGGGGCTCGCCTCGACCGGGACCGCCCGCGTGGTTCTGTCGCCGATCGCCTATTACACCGCCGACCCGGACCGCTTTGCCGACGTGGTGACGCCCAGGATGGCCGCGCTGATCCCGGAGCTGGTGCCGGAGTTCTGGGCGGTCCTGCAGGCAACAGCGGCTACGGACGGGATCACCCTCTTGCCGCAACCGGACGCGACAGTATCGGCGGGCCTGTTCACCGATGCGGGCTATGCGGTGG
>Ga0208492_1001177_pt1 | contig 17464 bp, 12 predicted proteins | sample Subbioar_CSW14AB_FD_184820 | JGI IMG/M metagenome (GOLD analysis project Ga0208492, IMG submission 184820) | Serpentinite rock and fluid subsurface biosphere microbial communities from McLaughlin Reserve, California, USA - CR12Mar_CSW14AB (SPAdes) | ecosystem: Environmental > Terrestrial > Deep... | reverse complement strand
TCTTGAATAATCTCTAATTTTAGCGACAAAGGGTAATCACTTTGTTTTCGCTTAACATACTGATTCTCTTGATTGTCCTGCATATTTTACATTTTGTGTATCGATATACTAGGACGAGACACTCCAGAAAAATAGAAAAGCCCCGAGTATTTCTCGGGGCTTTTTCTTTTGCGGAGAGCGAGGGATTCGAACCCCCGGACCTGTTACAGTCAACAGTTTTCAAGACTGCCGCAATCGACCACTCTGCCAGCTCTCCGCGGCAAAAGTAAGGGGTGATTTTTTTTTATCCAAAACTTATTTTCATTCGAAGCTATATTTGCATTCTAATTGAAAGTTTTTGAAAGAATTAGCCTCATTAAATCATTATTTCTGGAAGTATAGAAAGCGTTTCTTTATTGGGATATTCTTTGTAATTACGTCCAATTATTTTGCAGTTTTAGCGCCACAAATCACCGGTTACGTAATCAGTCTTGTACAACAAAAGCTTCCCGGCGCCAAGCCAGCTTCTGTTTACCACGCTGAGGGAGACATTGTGAACCGTTTCATTGCCCTGGTTAGTAATAAGGACTGGAGTTTTGGCTGGCTGATTGCCTTTTGCAGTCTGAGTATTCTGGGAATAGCCATCATTAGAGGGGTTCTAATGTTTTTTATGCGTCAGACCATCATTGTCATGAGCAGACATATAGAATTTGACCAGAAAAATGAAGTTTATCAGCAATACCAACGTTTACATACTGCATTTTACAAACAAAACAGCACAGGGGATTTAATGAACAGAATTGCCGAAGACGTAAGCAGGGTAAGGATGTACACTGGACCGGCTGTTATGTACCTGATCAATCTGGTTACATTAATTGGATTTTGTCTCGTTAATATGTTAAGTAAAGATGTAAACCTTACTTTACTCGTTCTGGCCCCGCTTCCTTTACTAGCCATTACCATATACAAAGTCAATAGTATCATTAATAAAAAGAGTGAATCCATTCAGGAAGATCTTTCCAATTTAACCACCAATGCCCAGGAATCTTATTCCGGCATCAGAGTTATAAAGTCTTTTGTTCAGGAAAAAGCCATGTTCGGTTTCTTTAATCAAAACAGCGAAAAATACAAGCAGAATGCAATTGGGCTTGCCAGAGTAGAAGCCCTGTATTTTCCTAGTATGGCATTGATGATTGGCATCAGTACATTAATTACCATTTTTCTGGGTGGAATGCAAGCCATGCAGGACCCTTCAAAAGTGGGTACCATTGTTGAGTTTGTGATATACATCAATATGCTGACATTTCCGGTTAGTGCCATCGGTTGGACAGCAAGTATGATACAACGGGCTGCTGCTTCACAAAAAAGACTGAATGAATTTTTGCAACTTGAGCCAGCCATTAAGGATCATCCAACCGTTTTGCCTGATGAAATGGTATCAGGGACCATTGAATTTAAACAAGTAGATTTTACCTATCCTGATACAGGAATTAAAGCCATTCAGCAGTTAAGTTTACAAATTAACCGGGGCGAAAAAATCCTGGTATTAGGAAAAACGGGAAGTGGAAAATCTACGCTTGCACAATTGTTATTGCGATTTTATGAGCCTGATAAAGGAAGTATTACAGTGGGATCAAAACCGCTGCATATGTACAGTTTAGAAAAACTTCGCAAGAATATCAGCTATGTACAACAGGACATATTTTTATTCAGTGATACTGTGGCCAATAATATCCGTTTTGGAGTTTCTCCGGATACACCCATTGAAAGGGTAGAAGAAGCCGCCAAAAGTGCTAGCATCCACAATGAAATCATGGGCTTTGAAAACGGATATGAAACCATGATAGGAGAGCGCGGAGTAACACTAAGCGGAGGCCAGAAGCAAAGAATTTCTATTGCCAGGGCTTTGATTAAAAATCCGGAAATCATTGTGTTCGACGACTGCTTAAGTGCTGTTGATGCCAAAACAGAGAAACATATTATTGGCCATTTGTACAATTACTTACAAGACAAAACAGCCATCATAATTACACATCGTATTTTTTCTGGTTTTCATTTTGACCAGATCATTGTACTTGAAGACGGAAAAATGGCAGAGAAGGGTACCCATGATCAATTAATGCAATTGAACGGTTACTATGCAGAACTATACAGAATGCAGCTGGAAGCTTCTGTACAGCAAAGTGCAGACATTTAGTGTTGCAACGCCAAATAACGAATTACATTTTTGTTGATTATTTACTGGAAATTTTTGGTAATTCCGAAACAACTCCTATTTTTAACCATTAACAAACTGTTAACCAAACACTAATAACTGTGGCGTACGAGAACAACGACAAAAAAATGGAGAGTGTGTACAGCACTCGCATCCGTGCAGGAAAGAGAAGAACTTACTTTTTTGATGTAAGGGCAACACGTGGCAACGATTACTTCTTAACCATTACAGAGAGCCGCAAACGCTTTGATAACAATGGTTATGACCGTCACAAAATTTTTCTGTACAAAGAAGACTTTAATAAATTTATTAAAGCACTGGGAGAAGCAGTAGATTTTGTTAAAACAGATCTAATGCCTGATTTTGATTTTGATGCATTTAATCATGAGTATCCAGAAGGAGAGGGAGAAGGTGAAAACTATGTACCTGAACATGCAGAAGCAAATGAGGCGCCACTGGCTGAACCTGCAACTGCTTTCACACCATCTGCAGCAGCGCCAGCTAACGACGCTCCTGTGGTAAATGACACTGCTACTGAAGAAGTAGACAAATGGTAGTTTTTCGATTGCTTGCTTACATAAAAAAACCCCGAAATTTTCGGGGTTTTTCTTTGCAATAAACGCTAATTATTTCTTGATTTCTGAGGCTTTAATTTCAATACCTTTTTCACCAATACTCATGTAAAACTTTTCGTACTTTTTATAAACTTCATCTGATTGTGCAGTACCATTGATGATTAATTTACCATCTTTAATCTGAATATCTACATTCTCAGGATTGCTTACCACTCCATCAGTTTTCAATGCTTCAATTAGGTCTTTTAAACCATCTTTTTCACCGGTAACGGTAACATTCATTCCTGAATCCTGACCGCCAATGCTGATTTCAATTTTCTTCTCTACTTTGGTAGCAGCATTTGTTGTTGGATGCATATGTGCCAATGTAGGTGCAATTACCAAAGAAACGATTGACATCAATTTGATAAGGATATTCATTGATGGACCAGATGTATCCTTAAATGGATCACCTACAGTATCACCAGTTACAGAAGCCTTATGTGGCTCTGACTTCTTGTAATACATTTCACCATTAATTTCTACTCCTTTTTCAAAAGACTTCTTAGCATTATCCCAAGCACCACCGGCGTTGTTCTGGAAGATACCCATCAATACACCACTCACAGTAGCGCCCGCCAAGAATCCGCCCAATGCTTCAGGTCCTAATAAGAAACCAATCAACAATGGAGAGATAATAGTGATAGCACCTGGCATCATCATTTTCTTCAAAGAAGCTTCAGTTGAAATGGCCACACACTTATCGTATTCAGGCTTACCAGTTCCTTCCATAATGCCTGGAATGGTTCTGAACTGACGACGCACTTCTTCCACCATAGCCATAGCCGCTTCACCAACTGCTCTAATAGCAAGAGAAGAGAAGATAAATGGAATCATACCGCCGATAAATAAAGCAGCCAATACATCAGCCTTATAAATATCGATATGCTGATTGTCTGGCATAGCCACACCTACGAAAGCCGCAAACAAAGCCAATGCAGTTAAAGCTGCAGACGCAATAGCAAAACCTTTACCACTAGCAGCAGTTGTGTTCCCCACAGCATCTAAAATATCTGTCTTTTCGCGCACTTCACCTGGTAATTCACTCATTTCAGCTATACCACCTGCATTATCTGCGATAGGACCAAATGCATCAATGGCCAATTGCATACCTGTAGTTGCCATCATACCTGCTGCAGCAATAGCCACACCGTATAAACCTGCACAAAGGAATGAACCGTAAATTCCACCAGCCAATACAATAATTGGCAAGAAAGTACTTTCCATACCAATAGCCAAACCGCCAATGATATTGGTAGCATGACCTGTTGCTGACTGACGAATAATACTTAAAACAGGACGCTTGCCCATAGCAGTATAGTACTCAGTAATAATACTCATTAAAGTACCTACCACTAAGCCAACTACGATTGCACCGTACACTCCGTTTCTGGTAAATTCTGCACCTCTTAGTGTCATGGTTTCAGGTAATACATTTCCTACTAAGAAGTAACAAACAATAGCCGTTAAAATCATAGAACCATAGTTACCCATGTTCAATGCTTTTTGTACTACAGCTGTATGTAAACCGGCAGATTCACCAATTCTAACGAATAGGGTACCTACAATAGATAATATAATTCCAATACCTGCAATTAGCATTGGTAATAAAATAGGAGACAAACCACCAAATGCATCCACTAATCTGGATCCATCAGCAGCGGTTACTTCATTACCCAATACCATCGTAGCCAAAACGGTTGCAACATATGAACCAAATAAGTCAGCACCCATACCAGCAACGTCACCTACGTTATCACCCACGTTATCAGCAATGGTAGCAGGGTTACGTGGATCATCTTCAGGAATACCTGCTTCTACTTTTCCAACTAAGTCAGCACCTACGTCAGCAGCTTTGGTATAAATACCACCACCCACACGTGCAAACAAGGCAATACTTTCAGCACCTAATGAAAAACCAGTTAATACTTCAATGGTCTTTAACATTTCTTTCGGATCACCAGAAACAAAGAAAAATTCCTTCAATGCTAGGAACAATCCACCCAATCCTAGTACAGCCAAACCAGATACGCCTAAGCCCATCACAGCTCCACCAGTAAAGGATACATTTAATGCTTTACTCAAACTGGTTTTAGCAGCTTCAGCAGTACGTACGTTTGCTTTGGTAGCTACTTTCATTCCAATGTAACCAGCAGTGGCACTGAAAACCGCACCAATAAAGAATGAAATGGCAATGCTCCAATGGCTGTCTTCATTAGACTGTGCCATGAAACCTAATAATATAGCAACGATTACTACGAAATAAGCTAAGATTTTCCACTCAGCTTTTAAGAATGCCATAGCACCCTCTGCAATAAAAGTGCTGATTTCCTTCATTCTGGCGTTACCAGCGTCCTGCTTGGAAACCCAGTTAAATTTAATCAAGGTGTAAAGAAGTCCGATGACTCCCATAGCCGGAACGGCATAAAACAATAGATTGTTCATAAGCAATTTTGTGTCAGAGTTAAATTGTTAAGGTTGGCAAAAATAAGGGTTCTAGCCCTTTGGTGCTACATTAAACGCGGTATGAGCATAATTATTATTCCTCATCCGTATCCGGAACCTCAGAATCTGTAAAAACAGAACTCATTTTACCTGCATGCCAGATATTACTGTTGAATTTATTGCCTAGAATGATGATGGTTGCGGTATCCCCGATAATCCTTCTGAAAACGGCATTATTGCCGTGCCACCATCCATTATGGTAAACTATAGTAGGGTTGGGGGGATCAACATACAGATGCCAGCCCAATCCATAGTTCTTTTTTCCCCTGGTTTCATTGCTAAGGGGCTCGTAAGCCAGTTCCTGTGTTGCTATACTTACAAATTCTCCCTGATACAAGGCTTTATCCCAGGCCAATAAGTCACGGACAGTACTATACACATTTTTATCCCCGTAAATACAATCCAGTTTTTCAAGGGGGTAAGGTTTTTTTCCGGGGGTGTAGGAAGGAATATAGTTGCCGGTATCTTTCATGCTAAAGACATAGGTATCTTTCATTCCGAGGGGAGTAAAAACGCTGTCTTTCATGTATTGCGGAAAAGTTTGGCCCGTAATTTTTTCAACCACCAAGGCAAGCAAGGCAAAATTGGTGTTGTTATAACTATATCTTCTGTTAGGCTGAGATTCAGGTGCAGGGCGGGTTCCAGCTAAAAAACGCAATACATCATTATTGGTGCTTAAACCCGTAACGCTTACAGGATCTTTCACATACACCGTTTGCTTTACCCATCTTCCTCTTCGATTTTTTCTTCTGGTGGTATAAGAGCGGGTACCCGCCATTAACTGATCGTATTTGGGTAATCCTGAGCGGTGAGATAACAATAATTGTAGGGTAATTCCTCTGTAAGGAAAAGTGGGTAGGTATTTCTCTACTGGGTCATTCAATTCGAGACGGCCTTGCTCCATCAATCTTAATATGGTCATTGCCGTAAATGTCTTACTAACAGAAGCTACGTGAAAAGTAGAAGAGGAGGTAATAGGTTCCTGTGTAGCAAAATTGATCATTCCCCGGTAGTCCTCAAATACAATTTCTCCATTTTTAGCCACTAAAATGGCTCCGTTAAAGCCAGTCTTTACCAGTTGTTTTTCGTACAAAGGTTTTATTGCATTGGCATAATAATTTTTTTCACCAGACTTTAAACTATTGTAAACAACGGGCTTCCCTTCACTGATGGTATCTTTTGCAGGGGCGGGGGAACCGCTACAAGCCAATAACAAATAACTGAATACGGGAACTATCATCAAACGCTGCATTTATGTTGTATAGGGTTAGAATTTGTGCAAAGATAATTGTAGCCTTTGCTTATTCATCCAACGTGGAAAACTATGGCCTTGGTATACAAGTAGATAACATTATTTTGCAAGTATGAGCAAGCAATCAAATACCAGCTATCCCAAAGACCGAATTAATATTCTTTTTTTAGAGAATATTAGTGAAAAAGCGGTACAACAGTTTAAGCAAAATGGATATACCAATGTTCGTAAGTTAAGCGGCGCATTAAGCGAGGCAGAATTAATTAAAGAAATTAAAGACGTACATATTTTAGGTATTCGTTCTAAAACGCTGATAACCAAGAAGGTATTGGAAGCCGCAGTAAAGCTACAGGCAATTGGTTGTTTTTGTATAGGCGTAAACCAAGTTGACCTGAATGCTGCCATGCAAAAAGGGGTTGCCGTTTTTAATGCACCTTACAGTAATACAAGAAGTGTGGCTGAATTGGTAATTGGTGCAGCCGTTATGCTAATTAGAAGAATCCCCGATAAAAACATAGCTGCACACAAAGGAGTCTGGATGAAGGAAGCCAAGGGCAGTTATGAACTGAGAGGCAAAACACTGGGTTTAATCGGGTACGGAAATATTGGTTCTCAGGTAAGTGTATTAGCAGAAGCACTGGGCATGAAAGTGTTGTTTTATGATACAGAAACCAAATTGCCGCTGGGCAATGCTACTGCCGCAAAGAACATGAAAGAAGTATTGAACCAAGCCGATATTGTTTCCCTGCATGTTCCGGAAACACCGGAAACTAAAATGATGATTAATAAAAATGCAATCAGGCAAATGAAGCCAGGCGCTATTTTAATCAACTATGCAAGGGGAGAAGTGGTAGACTTAAAAGCATTGTCCAATGCCATCACAGAAAAACATGTCAGTGGTGCTGCCATCGATGTTTTTCCTTGGGAACCTGAAAAAAACGGGGATCATTTTGAAAGCCCCATGCAGGGTTTATCCAATGTAATTCTTACACCTCATATAGGAGGATCAACGGAAGAAGCACAGCAGAATATTGGAGAAGATGTAAGCATTAAATTATTTCAGTATCTGGAAAGAGGGATTACCAACGGCTCACATACCGTACCTGCCATTGGCTTACCACCAATTGAAGGAACGCATCGAATCCTTCATATACACCACAATGTTCCTGGTGTATTAAGTGCCATTAATACCGCTTTGTCTAATAACAAAATAAACATCGTAGGTCAGTACCTGAAAACCAATGAATCCATTGGTTATGTAGTACTTGATATTGATAAAAAACTATCTAATAAAGCAGTGGAATTACTGAAATTAGTTAAGCACACGATTAAAGTTAGAATGCTTTATTAATCTATACTTTCCTAACCGTTTGCAAGCATACATGAATTGGTTTGCACTCAATCATTTGATTCAGTCTATTATCCTTTGATGATAGACTGAATTTTTTTGATCTCTTCTGCATCCACAAAATCAATATCAAAGTCTTCGGGCATAAGAGGATTTTGATATGAGCTTGAGCTTGGAACCCTGGTTCTGGCAGAAGTGTGCACTTCAGAAACACCTGCTGTATCAATGATGCTTCTTACATTGCTGCTGTTCAAACCACTGCCGGGCATGATAATAATTCTATCACCAGCTTTTTCCACCAATTCTTTCACAAGAGACAAGCCATCGGTCACTTTGGGATGCTGACCACTGGTTAAAATTCTTGTACATCCGCACTGAATAATGGTTTCCAAGGCTTCTAACGGATTAATACAACGATCAAATGCACGGTGAAAAGTTACATCAAGGGGATAGGCTGCTTCCACCAATCGGGTAGTATTTTCCTTATCTATGGAGCCATCCTGATTCAGTAAACCAAAAACAACACCTTCAAATCCCAATTCCTTGCAAAGCAGAATATCTTTTCGGATGATTTCAATTTCATCTTCAGAATGAAAGTAATCTCCACAACGTGGGCGAATCATCGGGAATACAGGAATTGATATTTTTTCTCTTACGGTTTTTAAATATCCATAAGAAGGTGTGGTTCCGCCATTGGCATAATTTTCGCACAATTCAATTCGGTCAGCACCCGCATTTTCTGCGGCAACTGCAGTAGCGGTATTGAAAACACAGATTTCTAATAACATGTTGATGATTCGTTCAGAGGTTTAGATTGAAAATGGAAAGTATTAAATCAAAAACTTACTGTCTACTAAAATATTTTTATCATCTGCATAACAAACGGCAAAATTGAATCCTTTTTGTAAAGCATATCCGCCGTAAATACCATCTTTGTTAATCGCAATCATACAAGCCTGAATTTCCTTTGCTTTGGATCCCTTTACTTTTAATAATCTTTCAATTGCTTTTTTGCAGGCCATTTCAGGAGACAAACCCTGGCGCATAAATTCCATTACCGTGTGCGCTCCGCCAATTCGGATAATATCTTCACCCTGACCTGTAGCTACTACAGCACCCACTTCATTGTCTACAAATAATCCAGCGCCAATAATAGGGGAATCGCCTACGCGACCTCTCATTTTAAAACCCATTCCACTAGTGGTACAACTACCGCTTAAATTGCCCTGGGCATCCAACGCAATCATACCAATGGTATCGTGGTTCCAGGATCCGTCAGACAAACGAGCGGGAGCAGAAATTATTGAATTTGAATGATTTATAGCAGCTAAATCATTTTGATTATTAGGTTTATTCTCTTTGTTTTCGCGGTTAATAGCAGGCTTGTATTCGCTTTTTTGCAACCATTTTTTGTATTCGCGTTCAGCACCCTCAGATAAGCCATCTTTTTCCAATGTAAAGCCCTGAGAAAGCGCAAATTGCTGAGCACCTTGACCCACTAACATTACATGCGGCGTATTTTCCATGACTTTTCGCGCTACTGAAATCGGATGCTTGATTCTTTCCAGACAGGCCACACTGCCGCAATTAGCATTTTCATCCATAATGGATGCATCAAGAGTCACAAATCCGTCTCTGTCAGGATTCGCACCTAAGCCTACACAGCAATTCAATTCATTCTCGGTAACCATTACGCCTTGCTCAACCGCATCCAATGCACGGCCATTATTTTTTAAAACATTCCAGGCGGCTTTATTGGCCCGGATACCAGCGTCCCAGGTAGACAAAACAATTGGTTTTTTACCGGCATATTTGGGTGCAAAACCTGCCAAGGAAAAACTGCCTAAACCAAGGCTACCAACTTGTAAAAACTTTCTTCTGGAAAACATGAGACATTGATTTATGAATGAATATTTTTAAAAATAAGCAATGTTTCAATCCACAGAAGCAAATGGGTATAATTTCAAGACCAACAAACAATAATCCACCTAAGCCGCTGATAATCAGTTAGAATTTAAAATATCTTATTTCTCATAATTAACATTATGTTAAATAGCACACAACAGAATGGGAAGAAATGCTTAGGATATTTACCAATCCACTCAAATCGAATTCTCAAGAAAAAAAGGGAAACTATTCCGCCACCAACCTCACTATCCTTCCGGGTCCTTCTATGGAAACATAAATGGAACCATCAGGTGCTTGGCGCACGTGTCGAATGCGTCCAACTTTATCAAGCAATTTGTGTTCTTTGACAACTTTGTTGTCCTTAATTTCAAGGCGGGCTAAATATTGTAAAGCCAGTCCACCGACCAATAAATTGCCGGTCCAGCTTTTGAATTTTTTATCGGTAATAAAAGCCATTCCACAGGCACCAATGGATGGCACCCAATTGTGTACAGGATCTGTAACACCTGCCATGGTTGGGCTTGCCGAAACGGGCTTATCATCATAATTTACCCCATAAGAAACCAATGGCCAGCCGTAATTATTGCCGGCTTTGATTATATTGACTTCGTCTCCTCCTTTGGGGCCATGTTCCGCTTCCCAGATTTCTTTTGTTGAGGGATTATACACCAAACCTTGAGGATTACGATGTCCGTAACTATAAACGGTTGTGGGTGTTGTATTGCCAGGTAATACGGGGTTTCCAGCTGGTATGCCGCCATCCTGTGTAATGCGATGAACCTTTCCCCAGGTACTATTTACATCCTGGGCATTTTTATTGGGTGAATTGACTCCTCCATAACTGGTGGCACCTCCTTCCCCAAAACTTACATATAAATTACCCGCTTCATCAAAATCGATCCTGCTTCCATAATGGCCTGTCATGGTATTGGCCGAGTTGGAAATCAACAAAATTTTGGGTTCGGTAATCTGATCATTCAGCAATTTAAAACGCATCAAATGAAAACTGCCTCCACCGCTTGGATGATTCCCTGCATATGTAATGAATATCCATCCGTTGCTATTGTATTGAGGAGAAACGCGAACGTCTAGCAGACCGCCCTGCCCACTGGTATTGATAACCGGCAGCCCTGTTATTTCCGTGATTTTATCACCGCTTTTTCTGTGAAGTTTTCCTTTTTTCTCAGTGAAAAGTAAATCGCCATTGGGCAAAAAATCCATACCCCAAATCACTTCATATCCACTGATCAATGGCACTGTTTTTACAGTGGGCTCCACTGTCATTTGCGAAGTATCTTCTACTGTTCCTTCTTTTTTACTGGAAGTACAAGAGAAGATACCTGCAAATGCAAGGAATAAAAAAAGGGTACGGATTGGCATTAGAGTAACTACTTTAACTTATTTAAAAGTGCCGTGTAAAGCATCAAACTCTTTATACTTAGCTTCGTATTGATCAAACAATTTAGCGTCTTTACCTCTAACACGACCCATTTTGTAGTAATAAATATTGGCTATAAAGTCAACAGATTTATTAACTACACTCTTTTCTGTATTGGTACGGGTTGCTTTGTCTTTTAAAATGGTGTAAGCCTTGGTTAACCACTCTGCAGCCACATCGGTCAATTCCATAGACTTCTTTTCAATGACTGCATTCTCGTTTTTAACCGCATCTGTTTTTGCCTTAAACTCTGCATCAGCAGCTGCTTTTTTCTTTGGATCCTTAACTACTGGCTTGTTAGCATTCAACTCCTGTAATTTTTTTATATTGGCAGCAAACTTCTCATCTTCCATATTGAAGTAGTTGTAATAAGTTACCCCTACGTTGAATGCTGCAATGGCATTGTTGTTGTTTTTCTCGTATGCTTTTTTGAAAGCTTCAATTGCTTTACGGGTATACTTGTCAACAGATGCGCTATCTAATGCATCGTCATTTTTGGCAGTGATGAAAACATCGCCAAACTGCAAATATTTGTTTTCTGTCAATTGACCTGCCGCATCCATCTGATCGTACAAAGCGGTCTTGCCAGCTAAATCATAATTCTGATCTATGAACTCAATTTCAAAATCTTCCCAATTTTCTTTAGGATAAACTTCTTTACCCAATGCCATATACTTTTCAAAAGAATCCTTGTTCTTCTGCTTGGTATAATAATCTACCATGTACTTGTAAATGTCGGCAAAACCCTCTCCTGTTACTTTGCTTTCGGCTAATCTTGCATAATACTTAGCAGCATCATCTGCTTTCTGAGCATTCTGGAAAGAGTAGGCACAATACAAAATGGAAGTGGTATCAAATGGCTGCTGAGAACTTGCCCACTTGTTTTTGAAAATATAATCGCTGTAGATAACCGCTTTTTCAAATTCTTTAGATGCTTCATTGTATTTTTTATCCTTGAAGCTATTGATGCCTAAATTGAAAGACGTGGAGTACATATCAAAGTATCCATCGGGTCCTTTTTCTTTCGCTTTTGCTAAAGTTGGTTCTAATTCTGCAAACTTCTGGAAAGCAGCATGGGCTTCTTCTACCGCATTGGGATATTTTGTACGAGAAGCTTCATTCTGATAGAACGCAGCATAAATGCGTGACTTCCAGTAATAGCCTTCTGCTTTGTCCTGATTCTTTGGATTGGCCATTGCTTTGTCCAATTCTGCTTTGGCATCCTCAAACTTCTTCAATAAAACATTGGTTTCAACTTTCTTGAAATCCTGAGCAGTAGCAACAGTTATCATGGCTACGCTTAACAACAAGGAGAAAAAATACTTCATATGGTTGTTTTTAGTCGTGTACTTAATTTAAAGGTTCTTCTTCATTATTACTATTCAATCCAGCATCTTCATTGGCTTTATTGTTACCAGATGATGCTTCGCTGTTATCAACAGAATCGGTTTGTTCTGTTGAACCATTTTCATCTGTCAACAGCGCTTCTTCCTCTTCCTGTTCTTCAATCTGAGAAATAGCTGCAATTTCATCTCCCTCATCCAAACGAATGAGTTTCACACCCTGTGTGGCCCTTCCCGCTTCTCTGATATCTGCAATACCGGTTCTAATGGTAATACCAGACTTACAAGTGATGATTAAATCTTCAACCTCTTTCACATATAGTATACCTACCAGGCTACCTGTTTTTTCGGTAACATTTATGGTCTTTACCCCTTTTCCGCCACGATTGGTAATTCTATAGTCTTCAATGGCTGTTCTCTTTCCAAATCCTTTTTCACTTACCACCAAGATAGTTCTTTCAGCATCATCCTTGTTTACACAAATCATGCCAACCACTTCGTCTTTGGAATCATCTACCTCAATACCGGCAACCCCAATAGCTCCTCTTCCTGTGGCTCTTACTTTTTCTTCGGGGAAACGAATGGCTCTTCCACTCTTTACCGCCATCATTATTTCGCTGGAGCCGTTGGTAAGTCTAGCTTCTAAGAGCTCATCGCCTTCCACAATCGTAATGGCATTTACACCATTGGCTCTAGGTCTGCTGAAATCTTCTAAGGATGTTTTCTTAATAATACCTTGTTTGGTACATAATACGATATAGTGATTTTGTACAAAGTCTGTATCAGAAATATCCTTCACATTGATGATAGCTTTTACTTTATCATCCCCGGGCAATTGTATCAAATTCTGAATGGCTCTACCTTTGCTTTGCTTCTCTCCTTCCGGAATTTCATACACGCGCATCCAATAGCATCTTCCTTTCTCTGTGAAGAATAAAATGGTATCGTGTGTAGAAGCCACAAATAAATGTTCAACAAAATCTTCTTCACGCGTCTTCGATCCTACCGCACCTCTTCCCCCTCTTTTCTGCTGACGATATTCGGTAGCAGAAGTACGCTTAATATATCCTAAATGAGAAATGGTAATCACCACATCTTCATTTTCAATCAGGTCTTCAATACGCATTTCATCTGCTAAATATTGAATCTCGCTTTTACGTTCATCACCAAACTTTTCTTTAACTTCTAACAACTCTTTTTTGATTAACGCATAACGAAGATCTTCATTCGCTAGCAAGGCTTTTAACTCTTTAATGGTTGCAATCAGGCCATTGAATTCTTCAATGATTTTATCGCGCTCCATACCGGTTAATCGCTGTAAACGTAATTCCAGTATAGCTTTCGCCTGAATTTCAGACAATCCCTCTACCTGGTTATACAATTCCGCAGTTAGCTCAGAGAACATAGCAGAGTTCAAATACCAGCGTTCTTCGCGGCTCTTTGCCATCAGCGCTTCTTTTGCTTCTTCCGGAGTACGGCTGGCGCGAATCAAACGAATCACTTCGTCTAAATGATCAAGTGCTTTCAAGTATCCTTCCAACACATGTGCTCTTTCCTCTGCTTTTCTTAAATCGTATTTGGCACGACGAATCACCACTTCCATTCTGAATTCAATGAAAGCTTTAATCAGGTCGCGAAGATTCATAATACCCGGGCGGCCATTGCTAAGGGCTACGTTATTGATACCATAGCTGGTCTGCAATTCCGTGTACTTATACAACTGATTAATGACTACTTGTGCAACAGCATCCTTCTTCAATTCTACAACAATGCGGGTACCATCTTTATTACTCTGGTTACCTACATCGGAAATTCCTTCCACAACTTTATTGATGGCCAACTGTCCAATACGGTCTGTTAAGGTATCACGGCTTACCTGATAAGGCACTTCGGTAATCACAATCATTTCACGGCCATTCGGCTTGGTTTCCACGTTGCATTTACCGCGCACCACTACACGGCCTCTTCCCGTCATGAGCGCCTGTCTAACTCCCTCCATACCATAAATAACACCACCGGTAGGGAAATCAGGCGCTTTTACATAATTCATCAATTCTTCAATAGTGATATCTCTGTTGTCAACATAAGCAACACAGCCATCTACTACTTCGCTCAAGTTGTGGGGCATCATATTGGTGGCCATACCCACGGCAATACCGGAGGAGCCGTTTACCAGCAACTGTGGAATGCGAGTCGGCAAAACGGTTGGCTCTTCCAATGAATCGTCAAAATTCAATTGAAAATCTACCGTCTCTTTTTCAATATCATCCAGCATAGCTTCTGCGATGCGCTGCAATCTTGCTTCCGTGTAACGCATGGCAGCCGGTGGATCTCCATCCTGGTTACCAAAGTTACCCTGCCGATCAACCAACGTATAACGCATCGTCCATTCCTGGGCCATACGAACCAGTGTGTCATAGATGGCACTATCTCCGTGGGGATGGTATTTACCCATTACTTCCCCAACAATACGGGCAGATTTCTTAAAAGGCTTATTGCTGTTATTGCCCAGTTCATTCATGGCATACAATACTCTGCGATGCACAGGCTTGAATCCATCTCTTACATCAGGCAATGCTCTACCAACAATCACCGACATGGAATAGTCGATGTAAGCGGTCTTCATTTGTTCCTCAATATTGACCTGAATAATGCGGTCGTTATCGTTCGTTTGTTCCGGTAATAAATTTTCTTCCATTGGTACTTTCGGGTTCTTCTTTTTAATCCTTTTCAGACAAAAAAATATTCGGCTGAACGGAGGTCTGCGAAGATAGTTTTTTTAGACCTTAAAACGGCTTTAAAATGCTGTTTTTTTAAGGGTTTTATCCACAGGTTACACCCCGTGTAAATGATTGATTTTCACGCATCGGCGCCAATTGTTCTATCTTTATTTTTTTTAATTGTATTTGCATGCATATTGTTGTATTCGGAGCAGGAAAATCTGCCACGGTTTTAATTGGTTATTTGGGTAGAATTTGCCAGGCAAAAAACTGGACTTGTACTATTGCCGATAAGGATCTGAAAAGTTTAGAAAAAAAGATCAGCGGCTACCCTTCATTAAAGGCAAATGGACTCTCTATAGAAAATGAAGCAGAAAGGCGGGGGTTGATTACAACTGCCGATATAGTGATTTCGCTGTTACCACCTGGGCTGCATTTTTGGGTAGCACAGGATTGTGTGGCGTTGAGAAAAAACCTGCTTACGGCTTCCTACCTGGACGCACAGATTAAAAGTTTGGAATCGGCCATTAATGAAGCAGGTTTATTGTTTATAGGTGAAATGGGTCTGGATCCCGGCATAGACCATATGAGTGCCATGCAAATCATTGAAGAGATCAAAGAAAAAGGTGGCACCATTCATTCTTTTAAATCGCATTGCGGAGGTTTAATTGCTCCAGAATCGGATAACAACCCCTGGCATTATAAAATCAGCTGGAACCCCAGAAATATTGTTACTGCAGGTAAAGCAGGTGCTGTTTATAAAGAAAATGGCACCCATGTAGATATTCCCTACGAAAAGATTTTTGTGGATTGCGGGCAACTAGCCATTCCTGAAGTAGGAACACTGGCCTACTACCCTAACAGAGACTCACTTTCATATATCCCCTTGTATCAGCTGGAAAATGCCAAAACATTTGTCAGAACCACTTTGCGTTATGCTTCCTTTTGTACAGGTTGGGAAAAAATGGTGGCAGCACAACTAACCAGCGATGAAGCAATCATCAACACCGATGGTCTTAGTTATGCTGATTTCTTCAGCAGTCATTTGAACAAACACAAAGTAAATCTGGATACTGCTGATTTGAAGGAGCAGTTTAATTTCCTTGGGTTAAACAATCCTGCCCTAATCAATAAAGGTGAAATGTCAACTGCTCAATTGTTACAAGACATACTGGAAGATAAATGGAAACTGGCACCCGGTGATAAAGACCTAATTGTGATGCTGCACGAATTTGAATATACCCTCAATCAGCAAAAATTTGCATTGAATAGTTCTTTGGTAGTAAAAGGTGATGATGAACTAAGAACGGCAATGGCAAAGACGGTTGGAATGCCTTTGGGAATTGCAGCTGTTTTAATTTTAGAGAACAAAATTCAATTGAAAGGGTTACATATACCAATCGTAAAAGAAATTTACGAACCTGTACTGGCCGAACTGGCTAAGGAAGGAATTGCATTCAATGAAACAATAAAAGAATTGGCATGAGTTTTTGGTTGATTAAGTCTGAACCCTTCAAATATAGCTGGGATCAGTTTGTAAAAGACAAGCAGACATTTTGGGATGGTGTAAGAAATTACCAAGCTAGAAACAATTTAAGAGCCATGAAAAAAGGGGATCTCGCTTTGTGGTATCATAGCAATGAAGGCCTTGAAATTGTAGGCATAGCCAAAGTAGTTACAGAGGCTTATCAGGATCCAACCACAGAGGAAACCGCATGGGTAGTAGTGGATTTTAAACCAGTTAAAAAATTAAAAAAGCCTGTTAGTCTGGCCACCGTAAAATCCGACAAACGTTTAGCAAATATGGCATTGGTGAAAGCACAAAGATTATCTGTGCAACCCGTTACTGAAGCAGAATGGGACATCATCATGGAGTTGTCAGAGACCAATTAGATTGAATAGCTTTTTTGAAGGCAAGATTGTGCCATATCAATTGTAAGTAGCGGCTATTGGTAAATTTTATAATGCTTATTTGAAAAAGATATAAGCAATCACAATAGCAGCTATTACCCCTATGAGATCTGCTAGCATACCTGCCCAGATGGCGTAGCGTACTTTCTTAATACCAACACTACCGAAGTATAAGGCAATGATGTAGAAAGTTGTGTCGGCACTACCTTGAAAGGTACTGGCCAATTGTCC
>Ga0208492_1001176_pt1 | contig 17473 bp, 14 predicted proteins | sample Subbioar_CSW14AB_FD_184820 | JGI IMG/M metagenome (GOLD analysis project Ga0208492, IMG submission 184820) | Serpentinite rock and fluid subsurface biosphere microbial communities from McLaughlin Reserve, California, USA - CR12Mar_CSW14AB (SPAdes) | ecosystem: Environmental > Terrestrial > Deep... | reverse complement strand
CGCGCGATGCCGCAGCTTCGCTGCAACCGAAAATCAACATAGATGGGCCCCCCAGGCGAAAATCCGCGCTTACAAACTCGGTTTTTCACCAGCCTGTTAGAAATTCCTCCCACAGGTGCGGATTCATTCGCACCTGCGGAGAGAACAATGATCCGACGCCGGTCGCCCTGACGTTTCACTCCACATTCCCTCGTCATTCCCTCCACGCTCACTGCGACTAAGCAGCCCAGCATTCTCTTCGGGATGAAGCCCATCCTTCGCATCGCGCCACCATTGCATCCGGGGCGCGTCGCGGTTTCGACTTCATAGGAGAGACAAGGGTATGAAACGCAGTTTGATCACCGCCGGCATATTGCTGGCGAGCGCGGCGAGCTGGGCGGACGACAGCGACGGCGCGGGTGCGACGCGCGACTGGCATGTCAATTTCGGCTTGAGCAGCGATTACGTATTTCGCGGTAGCACCCGCTCCAACGGCGATCCCGCCGTGCAGGGCGGCATCGATTACAGCAACAAGGACCATGGACTGTATGGCGGGGTGTGGGCCTCGACCAGTGAGTTCAATCGCAACAACGGTGATGAGGCCTCCGTCGAAACGGATTTCTTTGGCGGCTTTCGTGGCCAGCTGAGTCCGCAACTCGGCTGGGATCTCGGTGCGCGCTACTACTATTTCCCCGGCCAGAACGCCGATCGCGGGCAGGGCGATTTTGAAACCGCGGAAGTCAGCGGTCGGCTGAGCTATGCCCTCCAGGAGCCTTTGTTCAAGCCACGCATCGACGCCGGCGTGGCTTATTCACCCGACTATTTCGGTGAGGATGGCGATGGTGTCTATGTCGATACTGGCGCGAGTATTTCACTGCCGTGCCAATTCAGCGCCTACACCCGCGTCGGTTATCTCGATGTGGAAGGCGACCGCAGCCATCCGGCGGGCTACGACTATGTGAACTACGCCATCGGCGTGCGCAAGACCTTTGGCCTGTTCGATTTCGATCTGGCCTGGCATGACACCAGCCATGGCTGTGATCGTCTGGTCGGGCAGGCCGATTGTCAGGCACTGGTGTTCGGCGCGAACAGCCGCTGGTAGTCAGCGGAAACCGAACTCAATCCACACGACAAGCGCGCAGGCGGTCGAGCACCGCGATCGCCTCGCGCACCATGCCGGGAATGAATTCGGCGACATGGATGAGGTCGGTGATGGCGCCCGCCACCTGACCACAGGGCAGAATGCCGCCCTCCATGTCGCCATCGCGCTGTCCGGCGATGAGGCGCTCGTCCTTGAAGCGCGTGAGGTCCTCTTCGCTGACACCCGCCTGATGTTCATATTCCGCGAGCTCGGCGATCGCGCGGCTGGGCAATACGCGCGAGGGACCGTACAAGGCCTGGAACAGGATGTCTTCGCCTTCCTGGGCGGCCAGGATGCGCGCCGCGTAATTGGCGTGCCAGTCGGGATTGTCGTGACTGGCAACGAAGCGCGTGCCGAGCGCGACCGCGTCGGCGCCCATGGCCAGCGCGGCGGCGAGTCCGCGTCCGTCGCGCACGCCACCGGCGAGGATCACCGGACAGTCCACCGCCTCACACACGCTCGGGCCCAGCACAAAGGTATGCACCGGGCGCGCGTGGGTATGACCGCCGGCTTCGTAGCCCGAGGCAATCAACATGTCGACGCCATCGGCGACCGCACGTTGGGCCTGACGTGTGCCGCCGACCTTGTGGATATGGATGAGATTCGAGCCGTCGATCATCCTGCGCGCACCGGCCGGCGCGCCGGCCGAGGTGGTAATCACACGCAGACGCCGCGCTATCTCGCGATCCTTGGCCGCATCCACCACCGCTTGCACATAGGCGGCGCTGAAGGCCGGCACATTGCCATGCTTGTCGGTGCCGACCGGAATATTCACCGCGAAGGGTTTGTCGGTCAGCGCGCAGGCCTGTTCGATATAGCCCCGCAGCTTGGCCGCACCGGCGCGCGGCTCCTCGCTGATCCCGGGAATGCTGACGGTGCCGAGCCCGCCGGCGTTGGACACCGCGGCGGCCAGCGCGACGGTCTTGTAGGGGCCGAGACCCTCCTGCATGACCGGGTGCGCTATGCCGAGCAGCGTGGTGAAACGGGTCGAAAGTCGCGTCATGGCCCAGGTCTCCCTCGGTAAATTCAATTATGGAACGTCGCCCATTCGCTGACCGGCGCACGTTCGCTGACCAGCGTGTTCTCTATCGCACTGGTGTCTTCATATCCGAGCGACATGCCACACAACACCTTCTGTTCGTCTGGCAGCGCGAGTTCGCTGCTGATGATCGTGTGGAATTGCGTGAAGGCGAACTGCGGACAGGTGTGCAGGCCATGACCACGGGCGGCGGTCATGACATTGCCCATGAACATGCCGTAGTCAATCCAGGCGGCATAACCGAGCGAGCGGTGGATGGTGAAGATCAGACCGACCGGCGCGTCGAAGAACTGGAAGTTGCGTGCATGCTGGGCATGGGTGCGTTCGCGATCGCCCTTGCCGATGCCGAGCAGGTGGTAGAGATCCCAGCCGACCTTGCGGCGCCTGTCGATGAAGGGCGATATCCATTCAGCCGGATAGATGGGAAATTCGCTGCTGTGCCGGGCGGCGACTTGCGGGTCGTTGAAGGCCTTCAGGATCTCGTTCGACAGACGGGTCTTGGCCGCACCGGTCAGCACATGCACCTGCCAGGGCTGGATGTTGGTGCCGGAGGCCGAGCGCGCGGCGACGGTCAAGAGATGTTCTATGGAGGCGCGCGGCACTTCGGTGGGCAGAAAGGCGCGCACCGAGCGGCGCGAAGTCAGTGCTTCATCGACGGAATGGGAGTCCATGGTTGTCCTGTTGTGTTGCGTATTGTCGGTGCGAATTCATTCGCACATAGGCGGCGGGGCGAGGCGCCCGCTCACGGCATTTTAGTGTGCGAATCAATTCGCACCTACAACAATACTGCCGTGCCGGGCGCTGGGGCGATCGCCCTCAGTATGGCTTGGCGTGCAACACGCCCCTGGCCTCCAGGGCATCGACCTCGCTCGCATCCTTGCCCAGCAATTCCATCAGCACCTCGCGGTTGTGCTCACCCAGCAGGGGGGCGACCAGGGTCGGGTCATTGGCCGCATGGCGATTGGAATGGATGGGGTGGCCGGGGATCTGGAATTCGCCGGCCACGCGATCCTTGATCGTGCGCACCGTGCCGCGCGCCACGAGATGGGGATGACTGACGGTCTCGGCCTCGCTCAGGATGGACGCGCAGGGCACGTTGTGACGTTCCAGGATTTCGATGGCGGCGTCGACCGATGGCAGCGTCGCCAGCCAATCCTCAATCACCGCAATCACTTCATCGCGGTGCTCGAGGCGGACGTTGTCGTTTTCCCAGCCCGGCGTGGTGGCGAGTTCCGATTTACCCATGGCCGCGCACAGATCACGGAAGTGATGCAGGAAGGCCATGATCATGATGCCGCCGCCATTGCCCTGAAAAATACCGGCCGGGCACACGTAATTCATGTGTCCGCCGGTGCGTGTGGGTTGTATGGCGCCGCCGCTGGCACTGAAGCGATGCACGCTCACTTCATGGTAGTGGTAGTAGCAATCGAGAATGGCAATATCGAGATGCTGACCTTCGCCGCTGCGATGACGGTCGAGCAGGGCGGCGGCGATGGCGAAGGCCGCCGTCACGCCGGTCGAGACATCGCCGATCGCGGCGAGGGTCAGATCGGGCAGCCCGTCGGGGTCGCCGACCATGGACGTGATGCCCGAGTAGGCCTGGGCGATGTAGTCATAGCCGGGCTTGTTGGCCAGCGGGCCGGTCTGACCGAGCGCCGATATCGAACACAGGATGACATCGGGCCGCAATTGCTTCAGCACGTCGTAGCCGAGGCCCATGCTCGCCAGCACGCCGGGCCTGAAATTCTCCACCACGATGTCGCAATGGGGCACCAGTTCGCGCAGCAGCGCGATGCCTTCGGGATTGCGCACATCCACGCACACGCTGCGTTTGTTCAGGCATTGCTGAATCGTGTAGAGACTGCGGTCATTGCGAATGCGTGACATCGCGCGCGACATCTCGCCATCGGGCGAGGACTCGACCTTGAGCACGTCGGCGCCCATCTCGGCGAACATGCGTGTGCAGGTCGGGCCGGCGGCGGCGCGGGTCAGGTCCAGCACGCGATAGCCGGACAGCATGTGTTGTTTGCGTTGGCTCATGGGGCCTCCTCAGGCGAGACGAAAGACCGGCAGTTTCTGACCGTCCGGATGTTGCGTGAAGGCGAGCGCGACGGCGGCGTCGAATCGTATGGCCTGCGGGTCGCAATCGATGAGATTGCTGATCATGCGCAGGTTTGCCTGTGCGGCGAGTTCGACTTCCACCACCACATAGGGCACCCGGGCCACCGCCGCCGGATGCACGGCATGGGTGATGACCGTCCAGGTATGCACACGCCCCTCGCCCGACAGGGGCGCCCAGTCGTAGCCGTCGTGGGCGCAGAAGGTGCAGAGCGGCGCCGGCGTCCAGCGGAATCTGTCGCAGGCCGCGCAGCGCTGCATGACGAGCCGCTCTTCATTGCAGGCCTGCCAATAGGGCTCGGTGCCGTATTCAGGTATCGGATAAGGAAACGCCAGCGCGGTCATTTCTCATTCCTCAGGATCATGGCCGAGGTCGGTACACCGTTGCCGGCCGAGACGAAGGCATGACGTGCATCCTTGACCTGGCAGCGCGCCTCGCCGCGCAACTGCCGCACGGCTTCGATGACGTTCTGCATGCCGTGCATATAGCCCTCTGAGAGATTGCCGCCGCTGGTGTTCATGGGCAGCTCACCATCGGGCCAGCGCAGGCGGCCATTGCTGACGAAGTCCTTGCCCTCGCCGCGTTTGCAGAAGCCGAAATCCTCGATGGCCATCAACACCAGGGGCGTGAAGTGGTCGTAGATGAACAGCACGTCGATATCGGCATGGGTGATGCCGGCGTCGCGAAAGACATGCCTGGCGATGACCGTCGATTCACTGTCGGGCGCATCGATGTCGCGCACCATGAAGCGATGATTCCAGTGACCGGCACCGAGTCCGGCGCCGGAAATGAACACGCGCGGGTGGCGCAGATCGCGCGCCACGTCGGCGCGGGTGACGACCACCGCCGCACCGCCGTCGGTTTCCAGACAGCAGTCGAGCAGGCGCAGCGGGTCGGCAATCATGCGCGAGGCCTCGTGATCCGCGAGGCTCATGGGCCGGCCATGCATCATGGCGTCTGGATTCATATTGGCGTGATGGCGGCAGGTCACCGCGATTTCGCCGAAGTGGCGCGACTCGGTGCCATACAGATGCATGTGGCGCCGCGCGGCGAGCGCCACCATCTGCGCCGGACTGAACAAACCATAGGGCGAGAGATAACTCGCTGCGCCGGCCGCGCCCGGCGCGGTCGCGGCCTGACCGAAGCGTGGTGTGCCGCGCCCCGAGCGTTCGTTCATGGCACGAAAGGCCACCACCGCCTTGGCCTGACCGGTGGCCACCGCCATCGCCGCCAGTTGTATGGTGCCGACCGGTCCGCCACCGCCGCCGTAGTTGAGTTCGGCGAAGAAGCGCAACTCGGGCATACCGAGATTGCGCGCGATGTCGATGGGGTCGTTATTGTCCATCGTGTACTTGGTGATGCCATCGATGTCGGCGGGCGTGAGACCCGCGTCGGCAATGGCCGCGCCGATGGCTTCGCAGGCGAGCTTCAATTCGCTGCGGCCTGAATCGCGGGAGTATTCGGTGTGACCGATGCCGACGATACAGGCGCGGTCGCTGATGGAATCCATGGTGCGCTGTTCCTTTCCCCGATGAGCGTCGACTAGCGGTCGGCCTTGCGCGCGGCGTCAATCCGCACGGCGCGCAAGGCCAAGGGCCTCAAGACTCCATGGCCGCCAGCACCAGCCCCTGCATCACGCCGATACGCTCGAAGTGGTAGCTGTCTTCCATGAGGCCGCTGGACAGGAAGGCAAACGACAGATCGCGCTCCGGGTCGATGGTGAAACCGGTGGAGCCGGCGCCAAAGCCGCCGAAGCTCCGCGCCGAGTTCATCGGGCTGAACAGACCCGGCAGGTTGCCTTCGCCGCGCATGAAGAAGCCGCAACCGATGCTGGCCGGATACTCTATCCAGCCGCGCACGCCGAACCACATGTCGAACAGCACATTGCGCAACGTCCCGGTGTGGTTGCGCGTGCAGAAGTCGAGCATGGCGGGCGACAGCAGACGCTCGCCATCCAACTCGCCGCCACGGCGCAGCATCTCGGCGAAGCGATGCAGGTCCTGCACGGTGGTCATGCAGCCGCCGCCGGGGATTTCGCAGCCTTGTGTGGCGAGCAGGGTGCCAATGCCTTCCACCGCCGCGGGGGGCAGCAAGGCCGGCAGATTCTCGTAGGAGACTTTCACCGGGCACAGGCGCTTCATGAGATCGGCGCGCGGACCGAGACTGGTGTCGCGCATGCCCAGAGGCACGAACAGGTCTTCGCGCAACATCTGCGCGTAGCTGCGCCCACGGCCATCGGCGCGCAGACACAGGGCCGCGATGATCGTATGGCCCAGCAGGATCGAGTAGTTCACCCGTTCCCCCGGCTGCGATTCGAGCGGCAGATTGCAGGCGAAGGCAACCAGCTTGTCGATGTTCATGAGGACGTCCGGCGGCACCGGCGGAATGGCCGACAGCACGCCGCTGGTGTGGGTGAGCAGATGAAAAAGGTTCACCTTTTCCTTGCCGAGGTTGGCGAACTCGGGAATGAGTTCCGCGACCGGTGCGTGCAGTTTCAGCAGCCCGCGCTCCACCAGCGACAGCGCCAGCACGTTGGTGAACTGCTTGGCGACCGACATGGTGGCGAACACCGAGTCACTCTTCATCGGCTTGTTGGCGGCGCGCTCGGCATGACCTTCGGTGAGATCGAGCACCACCTCGCCGTGGCGCGCGACCATCATGCGCACGCCGTGGCAGCGCCCGGCGTCGATGTCGGCTTTCACGGCGTCGCGCACGCGCTCGAGGCGCCGCGCGTCGAAGCCGAGCTTGGATGTCTTGTTGGTGGGTGCCTTGGTGGCGTTGCGGATGGTGGCCATGGTTCGTCCTCTCCCTGAATGTGGATTACTTGTGGTTGTTGATGTGCGCGCCGACGATCGCGCCGATCACGCGGCAGGCTTCGTCGTGCGGATTCTTCCAGCGGTGCATGGTGCCGCTCTGCACCACCACGTCGCCGGCCTTGAGCTCCGTCAGCGAGCCGTCGTCGAGTTCCAGCACGCAACGGCCCGACAGGACGTAGAGCATGTCGGTGGTCGCCGAGCGATGCATGCCCGGATCTTCGTCGTCGAAGTGGGAGAGCAGGCCCGGCACCAGTTGCTCGGCGGCATCTGCGGCCTGCGCGGTGTCGACCGCGGTGTCTTGTGGGGCCCCGTCCGGCGGCAACACGAACTCGATGAAGCGCACGCCACCCAGCGGCGGAAACCAGGTCGAGGGCGGCGGCGCACTGCCATTGTCCGGATAGACGAAGGGCTGGTCGGAACTCCACAGCGTACCGAGTTCGATGCCGCCGAGACCGGGTACGGCGACGCTGCTGACGGGGCTGTCGCTGGCGATGATGGATTGGCCATTGGCGGCATGGCCGGTGACGACGCGGCGGAATGTGGACATTGGATACTCCCCGGGAAATGCGTGGTCTTGTTATCGATGGCGCAGCACCGTCGGTGGCGAACGCCTGTGCGGGACTATCGGGCGCGCTGACCCTTGCCGTCAACCAGCCGAAAGACGTAGCGCGTGCGGCGCGCGATGTCGCTCACCGCGGCCATCGCACCGATAGGAGAATGGTCGGGCGGGGCGTCGACGCGCTATGGTCCGGGCAGGCAGCGGTGGGAGAAACGGCTTGTGCAGACCTTGCTCGAAGGCGGCACTTTCTTTGAAGGCGCACGCTGGCATGAGAGCGCCTGGTGGGTCTCGGATATCTACGCCGAGCGTGTACTGCGTATCGCGCCCGGGGGTGCCGCCGAGGTCGCGGCGCAGGTGCCGCAGCAACCCTCGGGCATCGGCTTCATGACGGACGGTGCGATGCTCGTGGTGTCGATGAAAGATCGCCGGCTGTTACGCCGCGGCGTCGATGGCGCGCTTGCAGTGCACGCCGAACTCGCGGCCTTCACACCGTACTTGTGTAATGACATGGTGGTGGACGGCCAGGGACGCGCCTATGTCGGCAATCTCGGCTTCGATCTCTTCAATCACGGTACCCCGGCCGACACCACGCTCATCAAGGTCGATGCCGATGGTCGCGCCGCGGTGGTTGCCGACGGCCTGCGCTTTCCCAACGGCACGGTCATCACCGCCGATGGCCGCACCTTGATCGTTGCCGAAAGTTTTCGCGCCTGCCTGACCGCCTTCAGCATCGCCGCCGACGGCAGCTTGGGTGAACGTCGTGTGCATGCGCAACTCGGCATCGTGCCGCCCTATGACACCATCGAGAACATGCTCAACACCGACTTCATTCCCGATGGCTGCGCGATCGACGCCGAGGATCACGTGTGGGTGGCGGACGCCAAGGGCGGTCGCGCGGTGCGCGTCGCGCCCAATGGCCGCGTGGTCGACACCGTGACGGCACCGCACGGCCATGGCGTATATGCCTGCGCGCTGGGCGGCGAGCACGGCAATACGCTGCTGCTGTGCGCGGCGCCGGACTTCTCCGACGTCAAACGTCGCGCGGCGCGCGAAGCGGTGTTGTACGTGCAGGAAGTGAAGGTGCCGCGCGGCGCGGGGTGGCCGTGACAGGCCGACGGTAAGCATTCGAGTGCAGGTGCGAATTCACTCGCACCTGCGGGAGAACGGCAGGCGCGCGTTTGTCAGCCCGCGAACTTCGCCAGCCGCTCGCGAATGATGCCGTTGGCTTCATTCATGATGCGGTCGATCAATTCCTGGCAGGTCGGGATGTCGTGGATGAGTCCGGCGACGAGGCCGCAGGACCAGGCACCGACGTCCATCTGACCTTCGAGCATGATCTTCGGATACACACCCACCACTTCCTCGGCGATGTCGGCGAAGGTGATCTTCGCACCGAGTTCCTTTTCCTTGGCCATCACGCGTTCGACCGCGGCGTTCTTCAGCACGCGTTCGGTGTTGCGCAACGGACGCATGACCAGGGTCATGTCGAGTTCGGTGGCCTTCAGGATGGCCTGTTTGACGTTCTCGTGGATGGGCGCTTCCTTGGTCGCCATGAAACGCGTGCCCATGTTGATGCCATCGGCGCCCAGTGCGAGCGCCGCGACCAGCGAGCGGCCATCGGCCATGCCGCCCGAAGCGACGAACGGGATCTCGAGTTCGTCGGCGGCGCGCGGCAGGAGGATGAAGTTCGGGATGTCGTCCTCACCGGGATGCCCCGCGCATTCGAAACCATCGACACTGACCGCGTCGCAACCGATGGATTGGGCCTTCAGCGAATGGCGCACCGAGGTGCACTTGTGGATGACCTTGATACCGGCATCGTGCAGCATCGGCAGCCACTGGGCGGGATTGTTCCCGGCGGTTTCCACCACCTTCACACCGCCATCGATGATGGCCTGGATATAGCCCGGATAGTCGGGCGTGGTGACGGTCGGCAGGAAGGTCAGGTTGACGCCGATCGGTTTGCTGGTCATTTCCTTGCAGCGGCGGATTTCGTTGGCGAGATCGGCTGGCGTGCGCTGGGTGAGGCCGGTGATGATGCCGAGGCCACCGGCATTCGAGACGGCCGCGGCCATTTCCGCATAGCCGACGAAGTGCATGCCGCCCTGGATGATGGGGTGCTCAATGCCGAGCATTTCGGTGATTTTGGTTTTCACGGCGTTCTTGTCCTTGCGTGGGTGGAAGGGCCGACGAGGCGGCGTAAAGCCGGTCATTCTCTTGCATCGTCGGGCCGAGAACAATTCGGGACGGTACGGCCGCCACGCCGGCGCCGGGCCCCAAAAAAAATCACCCCGCACGGGGCGGGGTGAAACAAGGATCGGAGAATCGCAGCGGCGCCGGACATGGGGGGAGGGGGACCCGACGCCGCTGACAGGGAGTTCAACGCTGGCCGGCGGGTTTTGGATCACTTTGCCTGATCATCCCCTCGCGCGGCGTATCGGGCAGAGGAGGGAGACGAAATTTCTGTGGGTCGGACTTCAGTCTGACCCACAAGCAACAGGGTGCCCGCGAATGAATGCACCCCTACAGGAGAATGTGACGGATATCGCCGAGCACGGTGGTCAGATAACGCGTGAACTGCGCGGCGGCCACACCGTCGATGACGCGATGGTCGTAGGACAGTGTGAAGGGCAGCATGAGACGCGGCACGAACTCATTGTCGCGCCACACCGGCTTCATGGCCGATGGCGAGACGCCGAGGATGGCGACTTCCGGCAGGTTGATGATGGGCGTGAAGGCCGTGCCACCCACACCGCCGAGGCTGGAGATGGTGAAGCAGGCGCCCTGCATCTCGGCCGGCATGAGCTTGCGCTCGCGGGCCTTCTTCGACAGATCGCGCACTTCGAGGGCCAGTTCGTACAAACCCTTCTTGTCGACATCGCGAATGACCGGCACCATCAAACCGTGGTCGGTGTTGACCGCGATGCCGACGTGGAAATATTTCTTGCGCACCAGCGCTTCGCCATCGGGCGACAGCGAGGCATTGAAGTCCGGGAATTTCTTGAGGCCCACCACCGCTGCTTTGACCAGAAACGCGAGCAGGGTCAGCTTGGTGCCCTTCTGCTCGGCTTCGTCGGCCTTGGACTTGCGGAACGCTTCGAGTTCGGTGATGTCGGCCTCGTCCATCTGGAACACATGGGGCACGGTCACCCAGCTGCGATGCAGATTCTGACCGGTCAGGCGCCGAATCTTGTTGAGTGGCGTGACTTCGATCTCGCCGAACTTGGTGAAATCGATGACCGGCGCGGCCGGCACGCTGATGCCGCCGCTGGCGCCGGCCCCGCCGGCATGACCGCGGGTGCCGCGCATGACTTCCTTGACGTGTGACTGCACATCCTCCTTGAGGATGCGGCCCTTGGGGCCCTTGCCATAGACCAGCGCGATATCGACGCCGAGTTCGCGTGCGAACTTGCGCACCGAGGGACTGGCATGGGCTTTCGATGAACGCTTGGCCTCGGCCGCCGCCGGTGCCGCGGCGCGCGGCGCCGCCGCCTTGGGCAGGCTGACCGGCGGGGTCGGCACAGCGACGGCCGCGCTGGGGGCGCTGGGCGCGGCGACCTTGGTCTCGGTGACGCGCAATACGACGATCACATCGCCTTCCGAGACTTTGTCGCCGACCGCGGCGGACACGGATTCGACCACGCCGGCAAACGGCGCGGGAATGTCCATGGTCGCTTTCTCGCTCTCGACCGTGAGCAGGGGATCTTCGACGCGCACCGTGTCGCCGGGTTTGACGATGATGTCGATGACATCGACGTTGTCGAAGTCGCCGATGTCGGGCACGCGGATTTCAATGGTGCTGGTGGCGCCCTCGGCTGCCGCCGCGGGGGCTGGCGCCGACGCGGTCGGGACTGCGGCTGCGGGCGCGGCCTTCTCGGCGGGCGCGGCTTCCTCGGCGGGCGTAGCGGCCGGCGCCGCAGGCGCGGCCGTTGCCGGTGCGCTGACCGGGGCTGCGACCGCGCTCGCCGTCTCGCCGCCTTCGGCGGGGGCGAGGGTCAGGATCAAGGCACCTTCGCCTATCTGATCGCCGACCGCGACGCTGATGGCGACCACCGTGCCACCGGACGGCGCCGGGATGTCCATGGTCGCCTTCTCGCTTTCGAGCGTGATGAGCGGGTCTTCCGGTTTGATCACGTCGCCTGGCTTGACCAGGATGTCGATCACATCGACGTGATCGAAATCGCCGATATCCGGCACCCGTACTTCGACTTGGCTGCTCACGGCGATGCCCTATTGGTTCATCGGGTTGGGTTTGTCGGGATTGATGCCGTACCTGACGATCGCATCGGCGACCTTCTGGGCCGGCACCACGCCGTCGTCGGCGAGGGTCTTCAAGGCCGCCACCACCACGTAGTAGCGATTGACCTCGAAATACTCGCGCAGCTTCTGGCGCGAATCGGAACGGCCGAAGCCATCGGTGCCGAGGCAGCGATAGCGACCGGGCACATATTCACGGATCTGGCCGGCATAGGCGCGGATGTAATCGGTGGCCGCCACGCTCGGGCCCTTGTAGGCACCCAGCTTCTGGGTGAGAAAGGGCACGCGCGCCTGCTCCAATGGATGGAGCAGGTTCCAGCGCGAGCATTCAAGTCCTTCGCGCCGGAGTTCGTTGAAGCTGGTCACGCTCCACACGTTCGATTCGATGTCGAAGTCGTCCTTCAACAACTGCGCCGCCGCCAGCACCTCGCGCAGGATGGTGCCGCTGCCGAGCAGTTGCACGTGGGCATTGGCGGATTCCTGGAACAGATACATGCCGCGCACGATGTCTTCTTCCACACCCGCCGGCATGGCAGGGTGGGTATAGGCTTCGTTCATCACGGTGATGTAGTAGAAGACGTTCTCCTGGCGCTCGAACATGCGCTTCATGCCGTGATGGATGATGACCGCGAGTTCGTAACCGAAGGTCGGGTCATAGCTCACGCAGTTCGGAATGGTCGACGCGAGGATGTGGCTGTGGCCGTCCTGATGCTGCAGGCCCTCGCCCGACAGCGTGGTGCGCCCGGCAGTGCCGCCGAGCAGGAAGCCGCGCGCCTGCATGTCGCCGGCCGCCCAGGCCAGATCGCCGATGCGCTGAAAGCCGAACATCGAGTAGTAGATGAAGAACGGAATCATCGACAGGTTGTGGTTGGTGTAGGCCGTCGCCGCCGCAATCCACGAACTCATGCCGCCCGCTTCGGTGATGCCTTCCTCGAGGATCTGACCGCGGATGTCCTCGCGGTAGTACATCACCTGATCGTGGTCGACCGGCTCATAGAGCTGACCGACGGCGGAATAGATGCCGAGCTGACGGAACATGCCCTCCATGCCGAAGGTGCGGGCCTCGTCGGGCACGATGGGCACCACGCGCTGGCCGAGCGTCTTGTCGCGCACCAGCGCGTTCAGCAGGCGCACGAAGGCCATGGTGGTCGAGATTTCGCGCTCGCCCGAGCCTTCCAGCAGCGCGTCGAAGATCTTGATGTCGGGAATCGTGAGTGGTTCGGCCTGCGTGCGACGCTGGGGCAGGAAGCCGCCCATGGCGGCGGTGCGCTCGCGCAGATAAACCATTTCGGGACTGTCGTCGGCCGGGCGATAGAAGGGCGCCTCGGCAATCTGGTCGTCGGGGATCGGAATATTGAAACGACTGCGGAAGGCCTTCAGCGATTCCTCGCCCATCTTCTTCTGCGAATGGGTGATGTTCTTGCCTTCACCGGCCTCGCCCATGCCATAACCCTTGACGGTCTTGCACAGGATCACGGTTGGCTGGCCGGTGTGGGCGACGGCGGCGGTATAGGCGGCGAACACCTTGTGCGGATCGTGACCACCGCGCTGCAGGCGCCAGATGTCGTCGTCGCTCATATTGGCGACCATCGCCTTCAGCTCAGGATACTTGCCGAAGAAATGCTCGCGCACAAAGGCGCCGTTGAAAGCCTTGTAGGCCTGGTATTCGCCGTCGACCGCTTCTTCCATGCGTTGCAGGAGCAGGCCCTTCTTGTCCCTCGCGAGCAAGGCATCCCAGCCCGAGCCCCAGATGACCTTGATGACGTTCCAGCCGGCGCCGCGGAAGTCGGATTCGAGTTCCTGGATGATCTTGCCGTTGCCACGCACCGGGCCGTCGAGACGCTGCAGATTGCAGTTGATGACGAACACCAGATTGTCGAGCTTCTCGCGCGAGGCCAGCGCGGCGGCGCCAAAGGCCTCGGGCTCGTCCATCTCGCCGTCGCCCATGAAGGCCCACACCTTGCGGTTCTGGCGCGGCAGCAGATCGCGATTCTCGAGATAGCGCATGAAGCGCGCCTGGTAGATGGCCATGATCGGCCCGAGGCCCATGGACACCGTCGGGAACTGCCAGAAGCCGGGCATCAGCCACGGATGGGGGTAGGAACTGAGTCCATGACCATCGACTTCCTGACGGAAGTTGTTCAGCTGATCCTCGGACAGAAGGCCGAGCAGGTAGGCACGCGCATAGATGCCGGGCGCCGAATGGCCCTGGAAGAACACCAGGTCGCCGCCGTGCTCGGCACTCGGCGCATGCCAGAAATGGTTGTAGCCGACTTCATACAGCGTGGCGGCGCTCGCATAGCTCGCGATATGGCCGCCGAGTTCGCTGTTCTTGCGATTGGCCTTGACCACCATCGCCATCGCATTCCAGCGATTGATGGAGCGAATCTTCCATTCGAGTTCCGGGTCACCCGGCGTGTATTGCTCGCGGTGCGGGGGAATGGTGTTGATGTAGGCGGTCTTGGCCGAGTAGGGCAGATTGACGCCGGAGCGTCGCGCCTGATCGATCAGACGTTCGAGCAGATAGTGACTGCGTTCGACGCCTTCGATTTCGATGACCGCTTCGAGGGCTTCGAGCCACTCCTGGGTTTCCTGCGCGTCGTCGTCCGGTAGTACTGCCATGGTGATCTCGAATCCTCACGCGCGGTTGCGCCGTGTGCGCCTGCGCTTGTGGCCCTAGTGTAATGTAAGCACGCGTCGCCGGTCATGGCGCGCGCTCCAGGGTTTAGCGGCGGCGACAGGGCGGGCTTCACGTATGGCGAAATCGATGCTCAGCACGCAGACCGAGGGCGCCAGTCGCGCGCAGATCGAGCGCGCCGACGCCTGGTTGCTGGTCACCGCGGAGCATCTGCGCAGCCCCGCCTGGCGCGCCTTGCCCCATGGCGATGTGCTCAAGTCGCGCATGCGTCGACGGGGCACGAGCGCGCTCGGCACGCTGCTGGTGACCGACCTGCCCTGCCCGCGCGGCACCCGCGTGGTGCAGTACGCGCAGAAACACGGCGCGTCCGCCTTTGAACGGCTGAGCGCGGCGCGACGTGCCGCCGGCGAGATCCTGCAATGCAAGGCGGCCGATGTGCTGATCAGCGCGGTCGGCTTCAGCAACGCTGAGCAGGGCGCCGTCCTGGAAGCGCTGGTCGCGGCGCTGCTCGCGCAACTCGCCGAACTGCCGACGCGTAAACGGGAAGCCACGCCCGCACCCCGTCTGCGGCGGATGCGTGTATGCGGTGCGCCGGCGGACTGGCATGCGCTGCGCAGCGAAGCCGAAGCCGAGGGCAACGCGCTGGCCCGCGCGCTGTCGCTGCTGCCCGCCAATGAATTGACCCCCGGCAACTATCGCGAGCGGGCCAGACAGCTCGCGCAGCAATACGGCTGGCGCTATGAGTTTCTCGATCACGCCGCGCTGGCACGGCGCAAGGCCGGCGCCTTCCTGGCGGTGGTGGCCGGCAGTGCCGAGGCCGATGCCGGCATCCTGCATCTGCGTTATCAGCCACCGCGCACGCGCGGACGCGCGCCGCTGGCCCTGGTCGGCAAGGGCATCTGCTTCGATACCGGCGGCATCAATCTGAAATCCGCCAAGCACATGCTCGGCATGCACGAGGACATGCAGGGCAGCGCGGTGGCGCTCGGCACCTTGCTGGCCTTGACGCGTCTGGCCGTGGATTTCCCCGTCGAATGCTGGCTGGCGCTGGCGCAGAACCACATCGGTCCGCGCGCCTACAAGCCCAACGACGTGGTCCATGCCATGGACGGCACCAGCATCGAAATCGTCCATACCGACGCCGAGGGCCGCATGGTGCTGGCCGACACGCTGACACTGGCCTCGTTGCGCAAGCCGGCCTTGATCATCGATTACGCGACACTGACCGGCGCGTGCATCGACGCGCTCGGCAAGCATTACAGCGGCGTGTTCACCAATCGCGATGATCTGCACGGCGTGCTGATTGAAGCCGGCCGCGCCAGCGGAGAGCGGGTGTGGCCATTCCCGCAGGATGAAGACTATGACCGCATGCTCGATTCCGGCATCGCTGACATCCGTCAGTGCTCAGCGGACAACGAAGCGGACCACATCCTTGCGGCGCGCTTTCTGCGGCGCTTCGTCAAGAACGATGTGCCGTGGGTGCATCTCGATCTGAGTGCTGCCAGCGTGAAGGGCGGGCTTGCGCACATTCCGACCGAGACCACCGGCTTCGGCGTGCGCTATTCCTTGAATCTGCTGTTGGAGCAGAGGCTGATGGAGAAGCTCATGTAGGTGCGAATCTGTTCGCGCATTCGCGCCGGTGGCCGGCGAGGTCGCGCGCCGTGCATGCGGGAATGGATTCGCACCTGCAAGGATTGAGCTGCAGTCGAGCGCTGTTTCAGCGCCAGACTCACACTTGTTTCAACAGCGTCTCGGCGTCGCTGACTTCGAACTTGCCCGGGCCTTCCAGATTGAACTGGATGACCTTGCCGTCCTTCGCCAGCAGCGAGAAGCGCTGCATGCGCACACCCATGCCGCGTGCGATGAGGTCCATTTCGAGGCCGAGGGCCTTGGCGAACAGGCCGCTGCCATCGCCGAGCATGCGCACCTTGCCGGCCGTCTGCTGCTCGCGGCCCCAGGCGCCCATCACGAAAGCGTCGTTGACCGACAGACACCAGATTTCATCCACGCCTTTGGCCTTGAGCGCCGCCGCCTGGGCGACATAGCCGGGCACGTGCCTGGCCGAGCAGGTCGGCGTGAACGCGCCGGGCAGACCGAAGATGGCGATGGTGCGACCCGCCGCCGCGGCTTTGATGTCCACCGCTTGCGGGCCGATGGCGCAGCCTTCGGATTCGATTTCGTTGAATTCATAGAGCGTGCCGGCCGGCAGTTCGTCACCGATTTTGATCATGGCTTGGTCCTTTGTTGGTTAGTTGTGCGGGAGTTCGAGGTCTCAATGGGCGAATGAATTCGCAGCTGCGAGGTAGAAACAGACGCGGCGGCCCGCAGGTGCCAATTCATTCGCACATTCACGGGCGTGCCGCTGCGCTCACGCCCCCAGGCTGCGCACCATGTCGCGCGAGATCACCAGGCGCTGGATCTGCGAGGTGCCCTCGTAGATCTGCAGCAGCTTGGCATCGCGCATGAGTTTCTCGACCACGAAATCCTGGGTGTAACCGTAGCCGCCGAAGATCTGCACGGCATCGGTGGTGCACTTCATCGCCGCATCGGCACCAAAGGCCTTGGCGCAGGCACTGTGGCTGCCGCGCAGGTTGCCGCGGTCCACTTCGCTCGCGGCGTTCAGGCATAACAGGCGCGTGGCGAGATAGCTGATCTCCATGTCGGCCAGCATGGCGGCGACCATCTGATGGTTGACGATGGGCTCGCCGAAGGCCTTGCGCTCGGTGGCGTAACGCAGCGCTTCGTCGCGGGCGCGACGAATCACACCGGCGGCACCGGCGGCAATCCACGGACGCGAGCGATCGAAAGTGGCCATCGCCAGTTTGAAGCCGTGTTCCGGGCCGGCCAACAGATTCGCGGCGGGCACTTCGACGTCTTCGAACACCACGTCGCCGGTATGGGACGCGCGCTGGCCGAGTTTGTGGA
>Ga0208492_1001175_pt1 | contig 17479 bp, 12 predicted proteins | sample Subbioar_CSW14AB_FD_184820 | JGI IMG/M metagenome (GOLD analysis project Ga0208492, IMG submission 184820) | Serpentinite rock and fluid subsurface biosphere microbial communities from McLaughlin Reserve, California, USA - CR12Mar_CSW14AB (SPAdes) | ecosystem: Environmental > Terrestrial > Deep... | reverse complement strand
CTGGCGGGCGACCAGCGGCTCGAGGCTGAAGGGCTGGATGGCGGCGATCATGTCGCGCACGCGGCCTCGCGCCTTGTCTATCTTGTTGATGAAGATGCAGTGCGGCGCCTGGAGTTCGTCGAGGCGGCGCAGGAGGGGTTGCAGCAGGCTGGCGCGATCCGGGTCGGGATCGGCGACCACGATGGTGAGGTCGACGGCGGGGAGGATGTTGTCCGCCTCGCTCGCGAAATCCACCGAGCCGGGACAGTCGAGAACGACATAGCGGTCGTTCATGAAATCGAAGCCGACGGTGTTGAGGTCTGTCGATAGCCCCCTCGCCCGCGCTTCTTCCGTGGCATCGCCGACGGATGTGCCTTGCGACACCGATCCTTTTCGCTGGATGCGACCGGCCGCAAGCAGCAGTGATTCAAGCAGGGTTGTCTTTCCGGTCCCGCAGGGTCCGCTCAAGGCGACCGCTCTGACGGTCGCCGCCTTTCCTCCGCTCATGTCATTTTCCTTCACGGGCTGGTGTGAAGGGCCGCGGGCCGGTCCTTGGTGGACGCGGGGGAGAGTCACGCCGTTAAAAGGGCCGTACCCACGGCCCGGGCAACAGCATCGTGCGCCTCGTTCCGCGCGCGATCAATCCTGAGTCTCAATACGCGCGCGAAAAAGAGCTGACGACTGCGGAAATGTCAGGCGGGCTCCACAGCCTTGTGCAGCTGCGCAACATCATCAGCGAGACGGCGCATGAGACGCGTGATCTCGGCGAAGTCACGATCCGACCAGGCGTCGAATGCGGGCAAGACTAGCGTCGCGTGCGCTGCAGCAAGCGCGCGTGCGATGCGGCTGCCCTTTGCCGTCGCGACTGCCTGGCTGATGCGCCGGTCGTGTCTGCTGGGCTGGCGCTCGACTAGGCTCAGCTCGACCAGCTTGCCGACCTGTCGGGAAATAGTCGTGTGATCCCGGCCGACAAGGTCGCCCAGTTCGACGACGCCGATCGGGCCTTTCGCATCGATCTTGAAGAGAAGCCGCGCCAACGCTGCGTCAAGCTCCACGCCGGCCTCTTCGAGAACGCGATTGTGAAGCTGGGGCTGATTCAGATTGGCGGTGAGATCGGCAAAAGCTGTTGCCAGCGCAGCGAAATCCCGGGCTCTTTGTGATCCACGCACTGTGTTGACTCCACACGACACGCAGGAACATATGTGCATTATACACGGAATGAAAGCGCCATGAGAGCGCTTCAGGAGGAGGACGCCAGATGAAGACCCGTATCGCGTGGGTGAGCGTTGCTGCGCTTGCAATCGGACTTGCGGCCAGCGGCGTGGCGCTGGCGAACAATTCCGGCCCGGCCAGCCTGACGCCCGCGCGCGTGGACAATTTCCGACTGACCGACAATCACGGCTTCGCGCAGGACCTGCGGCGGCTGGTGGATGTGAAGGCGATCGCGGTGGTGTCCTACGTCAATGGCGATGCGGGCTCGCGGAAGGCGGCGAAGGCGGTTGAGGCGCTGAAGGCCAAGTATCCGGACGTCGCCTTCATGATGCTGAACTCCAGCGCGGCGTCGCGCCCGGAGATAATTGCGGAGGCCAAGGCGCAGGGCATCAGCGTGCCGGTGCTGGACGACAACCTGCAGCTGGCGGGTGAGCAGCTGGGCGTGAGCTATGCGGGCGAGGCTTTCCTGATCGAGCCGAAGACGCTGCGCGTGCTGTATCACGGGCCGGTGGATGGCGCCGGCGCCGCGACGAAGGCCAAGGGCTATCTGGCCGAGGCGCTGGCGGATGTTGCTGCGGGTCGCGCGATTGCGACGGCGCAGGCGACGGGCAAAGGCACGCAGATCAAATTCCCCGAGCGCGACAATCGCGCGGCACATGCGGCGATCTCCTATGCCAAGGATGTCGCACCGGTTCTGGAGGCGAAGTGCGTCTCCTGCCACCAGGAGGGCGGCATCGGTCCGTTCGCGATGTCGAGCTATGAGGCGGTGAAGAATTTCGCGCCGATGATCCGCGAGGCGATCCGCACGAAGACGATGCCGCCGTGGCATCCCGATCCGGCGTTCGGGAAGTTCGAGCATGATGGCGGGCTGTCGGGCGACCAGATCCGCACGATTGTTCACTGGGTGGAAGCCGGCGCGCCGCGTGGCGAGGGCGCCGATCCGTTGTCGGCCGAGGCGCATGTCGCGCCGGACTGGCCGCTGGGCAAGCCGGACCTCGTTATCGACGTGCCAGCCTACACTGTGCCCGCGTCGGGCGTGGTGGACTACCAGTATCCGGCGGCGGCGAACCCGCAGACGGAAGCGCGCTGGGTGAAGGCAGCGACGCTGCTGCCCGGCGACCGGCAGGCGACGCACCACATCCTCTCCGGCTACATGCCGAAGATGGCGACGGGTCCGGCGTCTTCGCAGCTGTGGGAAGCTTCCTATGGCGAATACGCGGTGGGCGGCGAGTCGCTGACCATGCCGAAAGGCACGGGCATCCAGCTGCCGGCCGGCGGGGCCATGGGCTTCCAGATGCACTACACGCCCTATGGCAAGGAAGCGGTCGATAAATCGAAGATCGGCTTCTACTTCTACCCGAAAGGCGAAGAGCCTGAGCGGATCATGCGCCACTTCGTGATCGCCAACAATTTCATCGAGATCCCGCCGGGCGACGACAACCACGAGGAAGTCGCCTATGCGACCTTCCCGAAGGATGCCACGCTGCACGCGGTGTTCCTGCACACGCACTATCGCGGGCGTGCGGGCAGCCTCGAAATGCTGAAGCCCGACGGCACACGCGAGATGCTGATCAGCCTGCCGCGCTATGACTTCAACTGGCAGCGCACCTACAACTTCGCCGAGCCGGTGAAAGTACCTGCAGGGTCGAAGCTGATCGCGACCTACTGGTACGACAACTCCGTCCGCAATCCGGCCAACCCCGACCCGAAGCAGACCATCGTGTGGGGCCCGCAATCGTGGGAGGAGATGCACTATACGTCGCTGTACTATCAGTGGGCCGACGAGACCGTGGCGCATCCGGCGGATGCGACCAAGGAGATGAAGTCGATGCCCACACGCATGATGGGCGCACTGGATCGGAATTTCGATGGCAAGGCTCAGCGCAGCGAACTGCCGGGCCGCGTCGAGAAAGTGCTGGGACCTAAATTCGCCGAGCTGGACGCCGACAAGAGCGGCGCGCTGGAGACGGCGGAGCTGGGACCGGCGATGAAACTGCTGACGCCGCTGGTGCGGACGTCATCGTCGCGAAGCGAAGAGCCGACGCCGTAGCGCCTGCAGGACAGAGTTGAGCCAGAGACAAGACTTGGGAGAGCGTTCCGTGAAGACCAGCATGATCGCCGCGCTCGCACTGGCGGGCTTTGCTCTGGCCGCACCGGCATTCGCGCAGAGCGAGGCGGGCAAGACCGCGCCGGGTTACGAAACGCAGCGGACAAGCTGGGGCGTACCGGATCTCAGCGGGTTCTGGACCAATACCTCGCTGACGGCGATGCAGCGCCCCGCCGGTGCGGAGAAGCTGGTGATGACCGAGGCGGAGGCAGAGAAGCTGACGCATCGCAACGTCTACTCTGCGGCCGAGCGTGAAGAATCCGGCGCATCGAAAGTGGATGCGGCGTCTTCGAAGCAGCTGCTGTCGGATGGCAACGCCTCGCGGGCGTACAACCGGTTCTGGATGGACCCGGGTTCGAGCTATGCGCAGGTGAAGGGGCAGTTCCGCTCGTCCTGGATCACGTATCCGAATGACGGGAAAATTCCCTACACCGAGGCCGGCATCAAGGCGAACACGCGGTCGACCACGTTCGACGATTTCGAGATCAGGCCCCTGCCCGAACGCTGCATCATGAGCTTCACGGGCGGCGCGGGTCCGGTGATGAACAACGGGATGTACAACAACACCTACCAGATCGTGCAAACGCCGGGCGCGGTGATGATCCTCACCGAGATGATCCACGACGTGCGCGTGATCCCGATTGGCGGAAAACATGGTCCCACTAACATTCCGAAATGGGGCGGCGACTCCGTCGGCTGGTATGAGGGCGACACGCTGGTGGTCGAGACGATCAATTCGCACCCGAAGCAGCGGTCCTACATCTCGCCGGCGGGCAAGGTGACGGAGCGCTATACGCGCTGGTCCGCCGACGAGATCTTCTACGAGTTCCGCGTGGAAGACCCGGTGCTCTATACTGAGTCATGGGGGGGAGAGATGTCGCTGCGCGTGTCGGAAAAGCCGCTGTACGAATACGCCTGCCATGAAGGCAACCACGCGCTGCCGGGCATTCTGGCGGGCGCGCGGGAACTGGAGCGGCAGGGCCGGCCGCATCCGGTCGAGCTGCCGATCTTTGCGGGCGTGGATGTTTCGGACGGGGAGTAGGGATGGTTTGCAGCGAGAGCTGTGAGCCCGCCCTCGTCCTTCGAGACGATCGCCGCGCGAGACCGGTGCGGTTGAGATGCTGCACCCGCGATCCCTCAGGATGAGGGCTCTCTCGGCGGGCGCGCTGGGAGTTGAGCCCTCATCCTGAGGGATCGCAGGCACGCCGCTTCAACTGTGAAAATCCTGCGGTGCGATCGTCTCGAAGGACGAGGGCGGGCTCACCACAACTAGCGATACAACCCCACCACCCTGCCCGCCTCCTCTGCCATCGCCTTGCGCAAGGCAGGCGGGCCGAGAACCTCGATCTCCGCACCCAGCCGCAGCAGCTGGCGCACGGATTGCGAGAGATCTTCCACCGGGATTTCGGCTTTCACCCAGCCAGCTGGCCGCGCCTTCGTGTGCTTCGTCGCGACGGCGTGTTCGGCGGCGGGGTAGTTGTCGCGCAGGAGGCGGCGGCCTTCGAGGGAGATGCGGATGATGGCGCGCTCACTGAGCAGACGGGCTTCGAATTCCTTCGCCGATGCAGACCAGTGCCGCGCGAGGTTGAAGCGGGCCGGACGCTGGAAGGATTTGTCCAAGAGGTCGAGCGAGCGGATGTTGGAGACGCGATAGGTGCGCGGGCGGTCCTTCGCGACAGCGATGAGATACCAGACGCCGGCCTTGAGGACGAGGCCGAGCGGATCGAGATCGCGGGTGACGGTGTTGCTCCAGCTTTCATAGCCGATGCGGATGCGGCGGTCGCGCCAGACGGCGGAGGCGAGCGTCGGCAGAAGTTCAAGCGGCTCGATGCGGGCATACCAGGGCGCTGGATCGAGATGGAAGCGCGTGCCGACGCGCTGGGCGTTGGCGCCGGCGTCTGGTGGTAGCGCAGCAAGCATTTTCAGCTGCGCGGCGGCCGCCTCTTGCCCCACGCCCAGATCGGCCGCCGCGCCGCCCATGCCGGCGAGCAGCAGGGCTTCGGCTTCGGTGGGCGTGAGGCCGGTGAGGCGTGTGCGATAGCCTTCGTGCAGCTGGAAGCCACCTGAGCGGCCGCGTTCGGAATAGACAGGCACGCCGGCGGCGCTGAGCTGGTCCACGTCGCGATAGATGGTGCGGATGGAGACTTCGAACTCGCGCGCAAGGGCCTCCGCCGGCACGCGGCCGCGGGTCTGCAGCGTGAGGAGGATGGAGAGGAGCCGGCTGGCGCGCATCGGTAGCCCTGACGGGAAAAACTGCAGCCGGCACAATACCTGACATGCGATGTCAGGTATAGCGGTTTAGGGTTCGTCTCGATGTTCAGGGAGATGGACGATGAATGCTGACAGACGCCTGCTGCTGCATGCCGGGGCCGCGCTTGGAGCAGCGGCGCTGATGGGCGATGCGTTCGCACAGCCGGGCGTGGACTACATGAAGCCCGCCGATCCCGGAAAGCCGGGGGATTTCGACTTCCTGTCGGGCAACTGGAAGATCGCCCACCGGCGCCTTTTGAAGCCGGGCGAGTGGGATCGCTTCGAAGGCGAGGCCACCTGCTGGAGCATTCTCGGCGGCGTCGCGAGCATCGAGGAGCTGCGTATCCCGGCGCGCGATTTCTCCGGCATGGGGCTGCGCACGCTCGACATCAAGGAAAAGGTCTGGAGCGATTACTGGATGAACGCCGAGTGGGGGCTCGTTGGTTCTGAAGGCGTGAAGGGCGGGTTCGTGAAGGGCGATGGCGTTTTCCTGTCGGACGACATGGATGGCGACAAGCCGATCAAGGTGATCGGCCTGTGGGACAGGATCAGCGCGAACGGATGCCGCTGGCGCCAGGGCATGAGCCATGATGGCGGCAAGACGTGGGACTGGAACTGGATCATGGACTGGACGCGCGTCTAGGAGAATGCCGCTCCTGCGCGGAGAGCGCGTCCCGCGATTGCTCGCGGGGCGCGCTTACGCTTTCACATTCGTTGCGAGGTCGGGAAACACCTTGCCGACCTTGCCGATGAGATAGTCGCCATACGTGCCGTCGAACGCGTGGACGTTGGCCCTGTCCCAGCGCTGTCCGCTATCGTCGATGGCGGCGTGTCCGGGGAGCGGCGCGATGTGCGCGGCGAAGCCGGGGTCGAAGAAGAACGGGAATGACAGGCGCGAGCGCCCGCTGGCGTTGAGCACGCGGTGGGGTGTCGAACGATAGACGCCACCGGTCAGACGGTCGAGCATGTCGCCGATGTTCACGACCAGCGTGGCGGGAATGGGAGGTGCATCGATCCACCCGTTCGGCGTCTTGACCTGCAGGCCACCGATATCGTCCTGCGCCAGCAGGGTCAGCAGGCCGTAGTCGGTATGCTCGCCTACGCCCCACCCTTCGGTCGCGGTGGAGGCGGGGTAGTGGAAGATGCGGAAGAGCAGCGTCGGGTCCGACGTGTAGGTCTCACGGAAATATTGCGCATCGAGGCCGAGGCTGAGCGCGACGCCTTCCATGATCGCGTGGGCGGATTGCTCCGCCTCGCGCATGAAGTCGGTGACGGCTTCGCGCAGCTCCGGCACTGCGTCAGGAAACAGGTTCGCGCCGTGCAGCGGCAGGCCCGCCTTCACGCGCGGATCATCAGGCCCCAGCTCCTCGCCGAAATAGACGCCTTCCTTGATGTCGGGCTTGCCTGAGGTGAGCTCGCCGCCGACGGGGAAGAAGCCGCGCCAGGCCCGCCCGCCCCGGCTCATGGCGATCTTCAGCTTCTCGGCTTCCGGCAGCGCGAAGAAACGGCGGCCGGCGCTGTCGAGCAGGCGAAGTGTTTCGGGACGGATGGCGTGGCCGGACACGTAGAAGAAGCCGAGATCACGGCAGGCGGCGCCGATGGCGTGGGCGGCGGTGGCGCGCGCAGCGGCTGCGCCGCCCAGCAACGGGGACACATCGATCACGGGGAGGTGCTTACTCATGGGCGAAGGCTCCCCCATCCTGCCGGAGAGCTCAAGCCTTGCCCGCGTGAACCCTGCGGTTCGGTTTTCTGAACGCTGGCGCGATCAGGCTGCACTGCTCAGGCCGGGGCGTACGTCAGCTTGATAACGCTCTCGCCGATCTGCTCGTGGCCGGTCAGGCGCAGCGGCGGCCGGGCTTCGGCGAAAAAGGGCGTGCCCTGCCCCAGCACCACGGGGTGCAGGTAGATGCGATATTCGTCGATCAGACCAAGCGTGGTGAGCGTGCGCGCGAGATCCGGTCCGCCGACCTCGATCTCGCCATCGTACTCGGCCTTCAGCTTGCGGATGGCGCTTGCGAGATCACCCGTGAGAAGACTGGCGTTGGGGCCGACCGGCGGCGTTCCGCGCGAAACGACCCATTTCGGATTGTTCCGCCAGGCGGCTGCAAACGCGCGATTGGCATCGGACCATTCGGGGTGCTCTTCGTCCCAGTAGCTCATGATCTCGTAGAGCTTGCGGCCATAGAGGCTGCCCGTCAGCCCCTCTGTCTGTTCGATGAAATGGCGAAACAGGGTCTGATCCGGCCCGAACCTCATGTGATCGACATAGCCATCCAGGGACTGGTTCATTCCAAACACAAGCTTGGCCATAGCGCTTCCTTCCCTCTCACGTGCGCTTTACGCGTCTCTGATTGCAGTGTGCAACCAGTTAGAGAGGAAAGCGACCGAAATCTTGGACAGGCGCGGCCCGCCCCAAACGCGAGGCGTGGCGCCCGCGGGAGGCAGCCCAAGTCATCGTATTTTGAAGGAAACTGGCGCGCCCGAAAGGATTCGAACCTCTGACCCCCAGATTCGTAGTCTGGTGCTCTATCCAGCTGAGCTACGGGCGCGGCCTGTTGTGGAGGGCGGGTTGTATATGCGGCTCGATCCGGGCGCAAGGGTGGATCGGATGGGGCGCGGAGTCGCGGTTTTCTGCAGAGATATTAGGGCTGTGGAGCGTTTTCAGCGGCTTCCCGAGGCCCCTGCCCGGTCAGCTTCTCGGCGGCGGGAGGGAGGCGAGATAGGCGATCAGGTCGGCGCGTTGCTGGGCGTCGGGGGTGGACTTCACCATCAGCGTGCCGGGGGCGAAGGCCTGGGGGGCGGTGAGGAAGGCGTCGAGATTGGCTTCGGTCCAGGTTTCGGCGGACTTCGCTTTCAGGGCGTCGCTGTAGCCGACGAAAGCGCTGTTGCTGGCGATGGGGCGGTTGAGGACGCCGCGCAGCGTGGGGGCGATGGAGACGGCGTGGCAGCCACGGCAATCGGTGGCGTAGATTTCCGCCCCGGCATCCGCGTCTCCGGTGAGTCCGTTGAGTGTGATCTCCTGCGGCTGCGCAATTGCGGTGGACGCGAGCGCAGCAAGAACCAGCGCGGCAAGACCGGATTTCCAGATCATTCAATCCACTCCACCATGTGCTGGCGCACACTGCTTGCGCGCATGCCGCTGCGTTGACTAACGCGCGTGGTTACGGTCTAGTTGGACTGTAAAAGAGGCGCAAGCCCGTACGGCAGCTCAAGGCGGCAGCACCCCCGGGAGGGATCAGGTTGAAGAAAACCACGGGCATCATGTGCGCGTTCGCGCTGGGCGCTGGCTTGCTGGGCGCGGCGGCAATTGCGCCATCCCAACCCTCCCCCGCCTGGGCACAGCAGTCTCCGGCGGTTGCAGCCGCGCCGATAAAGGTATCGGTGCGGCGCATCACGGAGACGCAGTACCGGCACACCATCGCGGATCTCTTCGGACCGGACATCGCGATCAATGCGCGGTTCGAGCCGGACAAGCGCGAGCACGGGCTGCTGGCGCTGGGCAGCGCCAACCTGTCGCTGACGTCGTCTGGATTCGAGCAGTATTTTGCGATGGCGGGATCGATCGCCGACCAGGTGATGGACCCGAAGCGGCGCGAGCAAACGGTGGGCTGCGCGCCGGCGGACGCGAAGAAGGCGGATGCAAAGTGTGCGCGGGCGTTCATCACGCGCGTGGGCGAGCGGCTGTTCCGCAGGCCGATGGCCGAGGCGGACATCGCGGCGCGCCTGCAGGTGGCGAATACGGGGGCGGACAAGGCGAAGGATTTCTATGCCGGGCTCGACCTGTCGCTGACCAGCCTGCTGATGTCGCCGGATTTCCTGTTCAGGATCGAGATGGCCGAGCCGGACCCTGCAAACCCGCGTGGTTACAGGCTGGATGCGTATTCCAAGGCCTCGCGGATTTCCTACCTGCTTTGGGACACGGCCCCGGACGCGGAGCTGATTGCGGCGGCGAAGAGCGGCGCGATCCATGACGCGGCCGGGCTGAACGCGCAGCTGCAGCGGATGACGCAATCGCCGCGCTTCAAGGATGGCGCGCGGGCGTTCTTCGTCGACATGCTGCAGCTCGACGGGTTCGACAACATGATCAAGGACCCGGTGGCGTATCCGAAGTTCAACCAGTCAGTGGCGGACAGCGCGAAGGAACAGACGCTGCTGACAACGATCGACCTGCTGGTGACGAAGCAGCGGGATTACCGCGAGCTGTTCACCTCGAACGAGACGTTCATCAACCGCTACCTCGCGGCGGTCTACAAGGTGCCGTTCGCGTCTGACGCGGAATGGGCGCCGTATACCTTCCCGGCCAGCTCGGAGCGCGCGGGCATTCTCACGCAGGTGAGCTTCCTGTCGCTGTTTGCGCATCCGGCGAGTTCGTCGCCCACGCGGCGCGGCGTGAAAATGCATGAGATCTTCATGTGCGAGCCGACGCCGGACCCGCCGGCGGATGTGGACTTCTCCAAGGTGCAGGCGCTGGCCAATGGCACGGTGCGGACGCGCCTGCTCGATCACATGGAGAATACAGGCTGCACGGCCTGTCATCGCCGCAGCGATCCGCCTGGACTGGCGCTGGAGCATTTCGACGGGCTGGGGCAGCTGCGCAAGACCGAGAACGGCGCGCCGATCGACGTGAGTGCGACGATGGACAGCAAGACGTTCACCGGCGCGCCGGGGCTGGCCGACTATCTGAAGGGCGACAAGCGCATTCCTTCGTGCCTCGTCCGCAATGTCTACGCCTATGGCACGGGCAAGACGCCGGACGAGCGGGATGAGGATTATCTCGCCGACCAGTCTGCGGCGTTTGCGGCGAGCGGCTATCGCCTGCCCGGCCTGATGACGCAGATCGCGTCGAGCCCGGAATTCTTCAAGGTTTCCATTCCCTCGGGCGCGCGGCCGGCAGCCGCCTCCCCCGCCAACTAGCTTCCAGCAGGAGACGCAAGAGATGAGCCTGCCTTTCAATCGTCGTTCGGTGATGCGCGGCCTTCTGGCGGGCGCGGGCATCTGTGTCGGCATTCCGACGCTGGACCAGTTCCTCAATGGCAATGGCAACGCGTGGGCCGATGGGGCCAAGCTGCCGGTGCGATTCGGGACGTACTTCTGGGGGCTGGGCCTCACCGACACGCCAGCGGGAGGCACGCGCTGGGTGCCGAAGACCATCGGCCATGGCTACGAGATCACGCCGGAGCTGGAGTCGTTGGCGAAGGTGAAGGACAAGGTGTCGGTGTTCTCCGGCTTCCGCGCGATTGGCGATGGGCGGGCGAACCTGGTGCACTGGAGCGGCAGCGCTTCGATCCTGTCGGGCGTCGCGCCGGCGGTGACGACGCGGTTCGATGCGCCAAGCTTCGACACCAAGGTGGCGGATGCGATCGGCACGTCGACGCGATTCAAGTCGCTGGACCTCGACGCCTCGATGTCGCGCAAGGGCGTGAGCTATTCGACGCGCACGGGCACGGCGTTCTCCACGCCGGAGACGACGCCGCTGGCGCTGTATGAACGTATCTTCGGCGAAGGCTTCCAGGACCCGAACAGCGACAACTGGAAGCCCGATCCCAACATCATGCTGAAGCAGAGCGTGCTGTCGTCGATCACCGAACAGCGGCAGGCGCTGATGGCCAATGTCGGCAAGGCGGACCAGGTGAAGCTGGACCAGTATTTCACCTCGCTGCGCGAGATGGAGAACCAGCTGGCGGTGCAACTGCAGAAACCGGAGAAGTGCGAGTCCTGCGTGATCCCGCCAGAACCGAAGGAGCCGAAGCGGGCGGCCTCGGTCGATGTGGTGAACGCGAACACGAAGCAGATGGCGAAGCTGCTGGCCATGGCGATGGCGTGCAACCAGACGCGCGTGTTCAACTTCATGCACACGCAGGGCGCGTCGGAGACCTACCTGCCCGGCGAGAGCAAGATCTATCACCAGATCACCCACGACGAGCCGACCGATGCGCAGCTCGGCTACCAGCCGATGACCAGCAAGATCGCCAGCGTGGTGATGCAGGGCCTAGGTGAGTTCGTGAATGAGCTGGAGACGATCAAGGAAGGCCCGGGCACGCTGCTCGACAACACGCTGATGATGGCGTTCAGCGACACGGGCTATGCCAAGATCCACTCGATCGAGAACATTCCGATGCTTCTGATCGGCGGCGCGGGCGGACGGCACAAGTCCGGCCAGCACATCGCCTCGAAGGGGGATTCCGTAACGCGCGTGTCGCTGACGGCGATGCAGCTGGCCGGCGCGCCGGTGGGCGAGTTCGGGACGGGCACGATGAAGACGTCGCGGCCGATTTCCGAAGTGATGGCGTAGGAGGCGGCGATGAAGACGCGCGCGATTGGCGGGCTCCTGCTGGCGGCGATGGCGTTTCCAGCCTCGGCGATGGCCGACTGGTCCCGCAGCTATGTGGTCGAGTGGAACGAGCCGGCGATGTATTACGGCGCCAAGAGCGGCGTGACGGAACCGGGGACGGACTGCCCAAAGGGGACCAACCCCGAGATCGACTGGATCAAGGTGCTGACCGAGCACGGTTACACGACCACAGAAGCCAAATGGCTGCGCGATCCGGCCAATCCGACACGCAGCCCGGTGCATGGCCAGAACCAGATGGCGTTCCGCGGCAAGGACCGCGAGAACGTCTACATCCATCCGGAATCCATTGCCGATCCGGGGCTGATCGGCGTGACCGGGACGATCGCCGAGGGCGTCGATCTCGATGGCAATGCGAAGACCGGCTTTGTGAGCCCCACGGGCGACAAGGGCGTGGACAACGTCTTCTATCGCACGCTGGGCTGCTGGAAGACGTACCGGGCGCCCCCTCGCCTCTCCAGCGGGGCGCTGCAGTTCAACGACGCCATGCGCAATGGTGGGTGGACGACCGTGATCGTGGTGTCGGGCAAGGGCAAGGACCCGATGAACGACGCCAACGCGAAGGTTGGCATCTATGCCAGCGCGGACAAGATGGTGAAGGATGGCAATGGCGAGATCGCGCGCGACTATACGTTCCGCATCCTGCCGCATCCGAAATACGAGGGCGTGTTCAGCGCAAAGGTGAAGAACGGCGTCATCACCTCGACCGCCGCCTCCGACATGACGATGCGGGATGCCAGCTATACGCAGGATCTCGAACTGCTGCGGGCGCAGGTGAAGCTGACCATGCAGGCGGACGGATCGCTGAAGGGGTATCTCGGCGGATACCGGCCGTGGTTCCCGGTCTACAAGGGCTGGATCAATGCGCGCGGGCCGGTGATCGAGGCGCTGACCTGGGTGCATCTGCCGGGAGTCTATTATGCGCTGAAGCGCAATGCGGACTTCAGCCCGGCGGGCGCGACGGGAGACAAGACGCACATCTCCTACGCCATGCGGATCGACGCCCTGCCCGCCTTCGTGATGACGCCGGACGCTTCGAAGGAGGCAACCGAGGTTGTTTCCTACAAGGCGCAGGCGGCGGCCGACACCTACAAGCCGCAGAAGTGGACCGTGTGGGATGATGGCGGCGTGATCCCGGACAAGGTCGCCAAGATGCAGGCCGGCCCGACAACGCCGCTCAACGTGCCCGCAGGCTATGGCGGTGCAGGCGGCCAGTAGAGAGAGTCAGTCACATGAAACTGCGTATCATCGCCCTCGCGCTTGCCGTGGCCTCGCTGGGCGCTACAGCGCTGGCGCAGACAACGTCGACGCCTGCCTTGCAGGATGCGGAGAAGCCGATCCGCGTGTCGGGCCTTGGCATCAAGGTGAGCGACCTCGAGCGTTCGAAGTCATTCTACACCGAAGTCCTCGGCCTCAAGGTTGGCGCGCGCGTGCCGGCGCAGGGCGAAGCGGTGGAGTACCTGCTGGGCCTCACGGGCGACATCCGCGCTGATACGCTGATCGTCATCCGCAAGGGCGAGGTGAAGCCGGGCATGACGGAGTTCGGCAACATCGTAATCGTCGTACCGAATGGACGCGCGATGGCCGAGCGCGTGGCGGCCGCGGGTTATAAACCTGCGAAGATCGTCGACGGCACGAACATCGTCACCGATCCCGACGGCTACAAGATCGAGCTGTACCAGCGCCCGGCGCCGAAGCCTGCGCCGTAATGGTCTTTATCGAGCCGTAAATGAAAACGGCGCCGACGGGGTTTGGGGTTCCGTCAGCGCCGCATTTTCAAAACGGGCAGCTGGTCGACTGCAAGTTTCTGGTCTCAACAGCGGCCGCCGGAGTGATGGGGATCACCGGCGGCTGTCTGTCTACCCGAGGATATAAGCAAGACCTTCTGATGTATGCCTGACGGAGTTGTTCACGAAGAGATCAGCTGCCGACGAACGTTCGAAGCCCGGGATAGTCTCCAGCGTTTCGACGATATCCAGCGGCACGAGATGGTCTTGTGCAACCATCGTGCGGCCGAGATCGGTGTCGAGCATCAGGTCCGTCTGCATCATGAAGTCGATGAGATCGCTGCCGTTGCCGGAGATGTTCGACAGCTCGTCGCGCACCGGCGTATAGCGGGTGAGCTCGAGGCTGCCGCCAGCCATGCCGGCCACCAGTGCATCGAGACCATCGGAGGCGCCGAAGCCAGCCACAGTCGTGGTGCGCTGGTCGTTGATGCCTTCGCCGGTGAAGATGTCCTGGTCGCGGACCTGGCCAACGATCGTATCGGAACCACCGTTCGAGTCGAACACCACGCGGTGCGCGGATTCGAGGCCGGTGATGTCGATCGTGTCGTTGTCGCCCGTGCCTTCGACGCGGATGGTGTTGTAGTCAAGGCTCGTGCTGCGGAAGTCGCCGATCACGAGGATCGTGTCGCCGCCGCTCGTGCCGCCATCCGGGGTGACCGCGTTGTTGCCGTTGTTGGCCGTGGTGTTCAGCGCGTTGACCTTGATCTCCTCGATGTTGTCGAGTTCCGCGATGATGGCGTTGTTGTTCGTACCGCCACGGGTGATCACGATTTCGGTGTTGGCGTTGAGCGAGGCAGCGTTGTTGCCTGCAACCGCCAGCCAGGCGTCGCGGGTGTAGATACGGAAGGTTTCCGCGCCCTGCGCCCCCATGAGGACGTAGGTATCCGTGCCGGCGCCGCCGTCGATGAAGTCACGGCCATCGCTGGCGCCGATCTGGTAGATGAAGTCATTCCCCTCATCGCCATTGATGATGTCGTTGCCAGCGCCGCCGACCAGGATATCGCTGGCCGTGCCGCCGATGAGGGTGTCGCCGCCAGCGAGGCCGAAGATGGCCTTGCTGCCGACCAGACCCGTCGGGCCGCTGAGCGCCGTGTCCGCGCCCGCGCCGCCAAGCACGATGGTGTAGTCCACCGCGCCAAAGCGCAGCGTCTCGACGTTGCGGATCGTGTCCTGGCCATCGTTGCCGATCGTGTCGGTAATGATGATGTCCGTCCCGTTGGTCGTGAACGTGTAGTTCAGGATGGCGCCCGTGTAATCGACGCGATCCGTACCCAGGCCACCGCCGAGGATATCGTTGCCCGTGCCGCCGGTGAGGACGTCGTCGCCCGCACCGCCGTTGAGCGTGTCGGCGCCGGCCCCGCCAGACAGCACGTCGTTGCCGTCGCCGCCGAACAGGTTGTCCGCGCCGCCGCCACCGCTGATGATGTCGTCACCCGCCATGCCCGTGAACGTATCGGCCTGGTTGCTACCGACGATCACATCGTCGCCAGCGCGGCCGGAGAACGTCACGCCATTGTTGCTGTTGGCAGCTGAGTAGTTGACGCCGACCGGCGAGGTGGCGGCCGAGATGATGGTCTCGGTATCGCCAATGCCGTCTTCGAACGTCACCACCACGCGGATGAGGTCGCCGAAATACTGGCCTGTGGCCGTACCGGCGGCATCCGGCAGGACGAACGACGACGCGGTGGCCCCGACGATGTTCTGCCAGGTGGTTCCGTTGGCCGAGCGTTGCCACTGGTACTGGAACACGCCGAGGCCATTCTGGTCAGCGATCGACGCTGTGTTGACCGTCAGGAGCTGGCCCTGCAGCGGCGTGGTGTCACTGATGATCGCGGCGCCTGTGGCGGCAAACGGCACGAGCTGGCCGATGAAGAACTCCTCATAGCCGTTGATGCCATCCCAGAAGCGGAGCTTCTCGATATTGAACAGGCGATCCGTCCCGTCCGACACCGGGTTGAGCGCGCCTTCCGGGCCAACGGGGAAGTTCGCGGCATTGAAGTCCGTGTGCGAAACCGTGATGCTGCCATCTGCGTTGCCGGTGATGGTGTAGCGATCCATGATGTCCGTGAACACCGCGACGTCGACCGACAGGTTGTTCGGGTCGCCGTCGATGATCTCGCGGACGATCTCCAGCTGGCCCGGGTTGAGCGTGCGGTCGAACATCAGTGCGTCGAGCGTGCGGCCACCGAACAGCAGCTGGCCCGTCGGCGAGAAGACTTGCGTCGTCATGCCGTCGGCCGAGCCGATCTCGTTGCCGTTCGCGTCGTTGATGCGGATGCGGACGTTCAGCCACTTGTCGCCGTCGATGATGTCATCGCCGCCGAGGCCGCTGATGACATCGCTGCCGCCGCCGCCGAGCAGGATGTCGGAGGCGTCTGACGTGTCGATGACGATCTGCTCCTGCCGCACGACGCCGTTGGCGTCGGTGTAGGTGTAGGCGACGCCGTTGGCGTCAACCGCCGTGACACGGGTCTTGTGGGCGACAAGCTCGCGCAGGCCGTCGATCAGGTCGACGTTCTTTTCGAGCAGCGCGTTGGAGAAGGACTCCAGGATGCTGTTCGGACCCGGGATCGCCGCAGTGTTCTGCAGCTCGGCGCGGGCGCCGACGACGCGCGCGCGGCCCACGATCACATCATCATGCACCCAGCCCGAAGCGCCTTCCACGAGGTCGTTGCGGTCACGCAGGATGAACGCTTCCTGCGTGGCGAACAGCGGAATGCCGAGGTCGATGTTGGCCGCGTTCGGATCGCCCTTCTGGATGATCCAGTCGAAGCCCGCCATGCCGTTGTTGCGCTGGATGCCCTCGCCCTGGAACATGATGTCGTCACCGGACTCGGCGTCATAGTCGGTGTCGCTCTTCCCGCCATTCATCACGTCGTGGCCGATGATGGAGGAGTTGAAGAACAGTTCCGAGTTCTCGCCGGCCAGCGTGTCGAAATGATCGCCGCCTTCCAGCCAGTCGTCGCCCTCATTGCCCATGACGAAGTCGAGACCTTCGCCACCCCGCACAAAGTCGGTTCCGAGACCGCCAAGCAAGTGCTTGCCGTCCGGACCGGCGAGGAGGAAGTCGCTGCCTTCATTGCCGAAGATCAGCGCGAGGCCAGAGCCGCCATTGATGACGTCATCGCCGCCCTCCCCGTGCAGGAAGTCCATCGCGCCGATGTCGGTGCCGGCATTGGTGATGATGTCATCTCCATCGCCGCCATGAACGATGTCGACGCCGTAACCGGCCTCGAGCGTGTCATCGCCACCCCAGCCCCAGAGCGTGTCGTCGCCATCGCCGGAGATGATGGTGTCGTTCCCGCTGGTTCCGCCGATGACCACGTGGTCCACGCCGTTGTACCGGAGATAGTCGGTCTTGCCGTCGTTGTTGGTATCCCGGCGCTCGACGAGCGGAAGAACGCCCGCAAGCAGCGGATTCGCCTGGAGCGGATCCTTGCCGTTGTCGACCTGCAGGGCGGCCAGCGCCGCTTGCGAGGCGTTCAGCGCAGCAAGGGCTGCAGCTTCCGTTGCTGCAGCAGCTGCAGCAGCAGCTGCCGCATTCGCCGCAGCAGTTTGAGCCGCAGCAAGCGCCACATCTGCCGCTTCAGCACCATCCGCGAGCGTGTCCGCCGAAACAGCAGCAGCGTCCGCCGCCTGATCAGCCGCAAGCGCCGTCATATAGGCGTTCAAGGCGGTCATCAGGGTAGCATCTGCATTGATGGCAGCCGTGGCAGCGGCCTGTGCAGCGAGAGCGGTCGCATCTGCCGCCTGCGCTGCCGCAAGCTGCGTCTGCAACGCGCCAACGTCCGTCAG
>Ga0208492_1001174_pt1 | contig 17481 bp, 9 predicted proteins | sample Subbioar_CSW14AB_FD_184820 | JGI IMG/M metagenome (GOLD analysis project Ga0208492, IMG submission 184820) | Serpentinite rock and fluid subsurface biosphere microbial communities from McLaughlin Reserve, California, USA - CR12Mar_CSW14AB (SPAdes) | ecosystem: Environmental > Terrestrial > Deep... | reverse complement strand
GATGTTCAGAAAGGAGGTGCAATTTATTCACAAACCAATCATAAGAACAATACACTAGGTAAAACAACTGTTACCTTACCTGGTCGAGACGGTGGTCTCATTGGTGACGGTGTGATGTATAATTCTGCAACAAAAAAATATGAACAGAATACAAAATTGGTTTCTGCTAGCTCATATTATGATAACTATTACCAGATTAGTAATGCTGAAACAAACATATTTGATGCTTCATTTATAAAAGTTAGAGAAGTAAGAGTTGAATTTAATCTTCCCAAGTCTATACTTAATAAGATTGCTATTAAGCAGGGAAGCTTTGCTTTATATGGTCGCGATTTATTCAACTTCACCAAATTTCCTGGTTTTGATCCAGAGGGAGGTAATCTTAATAATGGAACACTAACTCCTGGAGTTGAGTTAACTCAATTTCCTTCTACAAGAAATTTCGGTATCAATCTGACTTTGAAATTTTAAAACTAAACTTTTATGAAGCGCATACATCAACTACAATTTCTGGTTCTTTCCGTAATAATTATATTTACGTCATGTACTAAAAAATTTGAAGAGATCAATACGGATCCTAATAGGCCCAAGCAAATTACCCCAGGTGTAATGCTTGGCCAGATGCAATACCGAATGGTAACTACAAGTATTCAGGCAAGTAGAAATTTTACACATGAGTTAATGCAGGTTGATGCACCTCGCTCTAGCCCTGGTGGTACAGGGTTGCACCGCTATGTGGTTAATCCGGGAGCAGCAGTATGGAGTTCTTTTTACAATTATCTTACAGACATTGAAGACATTTATAATATGTCTATCAAGTTAAAGGAAGAAAATTATCGGGCTATAGCATTGGTTTATAAAACTTGGGCGTATTCTATTTTAACTGACTTATATGGCGATGTTCCCTATTCAGAAGCTACAAAGGCAACAGATGGAATAGTAAAGCCTAAGTTTGATTCACAGAAAAATATCTATGTTCAATTGTTAAAGAATTTAGATTCTGCCAATTTACTTTTTAATAGTTCAAAAGCGTTAACATATGGAGGAGATTTATTGTATAATGCCAATACACTTAATGGAAGTATTAATCCTGGTATTATTAAGTGGAAAAAGTTTACCAATTCTCTCAAGCTTCGACTTTTATTGCGATTGACGAAACGAAATACAGAGTTGAATGTGGATGAACAAATAAGGACTATATTGGCTAATCCTAATCAGTTTCCAGTATTTACTTCGAATGATGAAGAAGCAATTTTTAACTTCCCAGGTACATTCCCTTATTTTAATCCATACTATAACGCACGTCAGTTAGAATGGCGTGACGGAACCTACTTTACTAAATATTTTATAGATAAAATGAATGCAGATAATGATCCACGTCGCGCTGTATGGGTACGTCCTATCACCGTAAATGGAGCAAGTATTTACAGGGGAATTGAAAGTGGCTACCCTACTACTACGGAATATCAGGTTGGTGCCAACTCTAGCTATAATGATGTGATGAGAACCTTACCCTCTTTAGGTGTCATGTTCACTTATGCAGAAGTTGAATTTATAAAAGCCGAATTGGCTTTAAAAGGGTTTAATACAGGCAAATCTGCTAAACAACATTATGAAGCTGGTATTACTGCCTCAATGAAACAGTGGGGTGTAAGTATGCCTACGGGATATTTATCTCAAGCGGGTGTTGTATACAATGAAAACTCAACAATCGAACAACAACTAGAGCGAATTATAACTCAGAAATATTATGCGTATTTCTTTGTCGATTATCAATCATGGTTTGAAAAACGCAGAACAGGATATCCAATTTTACCAAGGGGTACTGGTATTCCTGCAGAAAATAAGTTTCCATCAAGAGTTCCCTACCCTACTTACCTGCAATCTATAAATCCTGAAAATCTTGCTGCAGCTCAATCTGCTATGGGTGGTGATAATAGTGATATTAAAGTTTGGTGGGAAAAATAAATTATTTATGAAGCAAAATAGCTATTTCTTAGTATTCTTATTAGCCTGTACACATTTGGTAAATCCAATTAAAGCAGCGTTTAATAATGTCGATAGTACGCGAACGTTGATTGTTTTTTTTGATGGTTTACGTCCCGATTATATTACCCCAGATGGAATGCCTAATCTATACGCTTTTAGCAAAACGGCCAGTATTGGAAAATCTCATCATAGTGTCTTCCCTTCTGTTACAAGGGTAAATGCAACATCTTATGCTACAGGTGCCTATCCTGGTACACACGGTTTGTTAGGGAACAGTGTTTATTTTCCTGAAATTGATCCACTTAAGGCAATTAATACTGGTGAAGCAAATGAGTTACTAAAAATCAATCAAAAATTGAATGGACACCTGCTAACGGCAATTTCATTGGGTGAAGTATTAAAGCAATGTCATAAGGAAATGATGGTTTTTAGTTCTGGTACTACAGGTCAGGCATTAATGCAAAATCATAGTATCAGTGGTGCAATAGTTAATCCAACTATGATTTTACCTGAATCATTTAAAAAGACTGTTATAAATGAAATTGGTGAAATTCCTCCTGCTGCAAAACCCAATCATGCAAGACATAAATGGATAACAGATGCTTTATTAAAATATGGCTTGCGCTTGGATGGACCACATGTAAGTGCTATTTGGTTTTCAGATCCTGATGGAACAGCACACAGTGATGGAATTGGTTCTAATACTGCAATTGCTTCCATTAAATCAGTAGATGAACAATTTGGCAGAATCATTTCTGAAATTAAATCAAGAGGGTTATCCGATAAATTTAATGTTGTTATTTCAACCGATCATGGATTTGTCAGTTATATAGGAAATGAAAATCTCGTAGATTTTTTGATTCGAAGCGGTTTGAAAAAAAATAAAGATTCAGACGACATAATTGTTGCAGGAGGTGCTTTATATGTAAAGAATCATGATGTTAATTTAATACAGAAAACAGTTTCCCATCTTCAATCTGAAAATTGGGTTGGTGCTATTTTTACCAAAGGGGAAAAGCAAAATGGCTTAATAGGATTTATACCCGGAACGCTTTCTTTTGAGAGTATACACTGGAATCATCCTGAACGTGCTGCAGATATATTGGTTGATGTTAATTGGAATGATGACAAAAATTCAGCTGGATATTCAGGTAGTAGTTATTCTAAAGGCATTGCTGGTCATGGAAGTTTAAGTCCATATGAAATTAATATACCCTTACTGGTTTCTGGTCCCAGTTATAAAAAAGCTGTAAAAAGTGATTTGCCAACATCCAACGTTGATTTAATTCCTACTGTGTTAAATACCCTTGGTCTCCCTATTCCTAAAACAGTGGATGGTAGAGTGATGTATGAATTTTTACTAAATCGTGAAGAGAGAACCTATCCGAAGGTAAAAAAAGAAATTATCAAAACTGCTGTAAAAGTAAACAAGGTAAATTATAAACTTCTTTTAGATAGAAGCAAGTTTGGAAAATACGTTTATGTGAACTTTTCACAAGTGACCAGAAAATAGATTAGAATACATAAAACTTATACAACCTAAAAGACCTTAACATAATATTGAGGTCTTTTGTGTTTTTAGGGGGATCAATTATTTGACTAATTATTGATAAAACTCGTATTTTTAGAAAAACCAACCCTTTGAATGGAGTTTAGTTCTCAGACCATATTAATTGACCCCGAAATCCTCTATTCCATCTATCAATCTTTACCCCAGCCCACGTTCGTTTGGAAATATGAAGACAATGATTTTCGTTTAATTGGATTTAATAAAGCAGCTACTGGATTTGCCAGTGACCGAATAGATCAATTATTGAATCAGAAGGCCAGTCAACTGTATAAGGATCAACCTGAAATATTAAATGATCTGCGTCGTTGTCGAACGGAGGGATTTTCTTTTGAGCGCGAGATTAATTATCAATTTAAAAGCAAGGATATAGAAAAATATGTAAACGTTCAATATGTATTTGTCAGTTCAACTATAGTGCTTGCACAGCCTGAAGAAATTACAGAAAAGAAAAAATTAGAACAGATGCTTATCGCCAGCGAAAACAGATTTCATAGTCTGGCAGATAATTCGTTGGTGGGAACTTTTATCATTAAAAATAATGTCTACACATATGTCAATAAAGAATTTGGAAACATATTTGGTTTTACCATTGATGAAATGATTGGTAAAAATCAATTTCAAATCTTTGTTGAAGAAGACAGAACCATTTTGCAGCAATATTTTGCTGAAATTGATGAAAATCAAAAATCACATTCTTGTGAGATTCGAGGAATTCATAAGAACAATAATATAATTAATATTGAGTTTTTTGGAACAAGGAAAATTATAAACGGACAGGAAGCCATTCTAGGTGCTTTATTAGATATTACGGAAAGAAAAAAATCAGAGAATAGATTAGTGGAGGCCCAAATGGCTACCAAAGTGGGTAGTTGGGAAACAGATTTGTCCACATTAAATGTGTATTGGTCAAATGAAACCTTTTCTATTTTTGAATTAGATGTTCATTCTTTTAATCCAACCCACAATTCTTTTCTTGATTATGTTCATCCTGAAGATAAACAAAAAGTAGATGATGCATTTAAATCATCATTTGCCTCAAAGGAATACAACACCATACAGCATAGAATAATAACCGCAAAGGGTAATCTCAAACATGTAGAAGAAAGATGGAGGGTTTCTTTTAACGCCAATAATGAACCAGAAAGGGTTTTTGGAACCTGCCAGGATATTACAGAGACAATTGAATACGAAGAAAAATTGGCCCTTTCTTCTTTAATCGTTAACTCTTCGCATGATGCAATTTTGAGTGTGGCATTAAATGGAACGATTACTTCATGGAATAAAGGGGCAGAGAAAATATTGGGATACAACGAAACGGAAGCAATTGGGAAATCCATCTATATGTTAATTCCAGAGGAATTGCATGAGGAGGAGGTAAAAATCTCTTCAAGTATTCAAGAACGAAAAGTAATTGATAGATATGAAACAGTTAGAATTAATAAAAATGGCTCAATCGTTCATGTTTCATTAACGGTTTCTCCAATCATCAATGAATTTAATCAAGTGATAGGAGCATCTAAAATAATGAGAGATATCTCTGTTCAAATTGCTAGTGACTATGAGAAAGCCCAAATCATGAACGATTTGATTCAGCGCAATAAAGACCTTGAACAGTTTGCATACATTGTTTCTCATAATTTAAGGGCCCCCGTTGCCAATATTATTGGGATAACCAATTTTATGAAGATGCCAGATTTAGAACCTGCTGAACAGGCTTCAATGGTATCCTCATTGAACCAATCGGTTAGTGCTTTGGATGGTGTTATCAAAGACCTCAGCTTAATTCTACAAATCAGAAGAGAGGTAAATGAGCAGAAGACAACCATTCATTTTTCTGCAATCATGAATGAGATACAATTGGCGATTGATAATCTGATTAAATTAGAAAAGGTGACTTTTGAAATAGACTTTTCTGCCATTGATCAAATCAATTCTATTAAATCGTATATCTATAGTATTTTCTATAACCTCATCTCTAATAGTATTAAGTATAGAAGACCAGACGTACACCCAATAATAAAAATAAAATCTTCAATTGTAGATAATCAAATTCTATTGGTCTTTTCAGACAATGGACTAGGCATTGATTTGAAAAAAAACAAAGACACTGTTTTTGGATTATACAAAAGGTTTCATAGCCATACCGAAGGAAAAGGAATGGGTTTGTTTATGGTTAAAACCCAAATAGAAACGCTCGGAGGAAAAATTCATATTGCTAGTGAACCGAATAAAGGAACACAATTTAAAATTGAACTACCAGCTGTGTAAATTAAGATAAATCCACTTTTGCAGTTTAAATAGGAACCAAAACCCACTTTTTGGTGTTATTGAAAAGTGGACAACCGAAAACCCATTAATCTTGTTTGGCTAAAAAGAGATCTGCGAACGCAGGATCACACACCCTTGAATGCTGCTGAGCAAGCGGGCCTACCGTATTTAATCGTTTTTTTATTTGAGCCTTCTATCATTCAATACACCGATACCAGTGCTAGGCATTTACAATTTCAGTATCATTCTGTATGCGCGATGAATAAAATTTTATCCGTCTATAAAAGAAGGGTAACTATCTTTTACGCAGAAGCCATTGATGCATTTGAAGAGATTGCGGAGCAATATAAAATTCAACATATTTATAGCTATCAAGAGTCGGGTATCCAAATTACGTATGATAGAGACAAGAAGGTAAAAGCGTATTGCAAAGCACATCAAATTGAATGGATAGAGTTTCAACGAGATGGAATTATCCGAGGGATTAAAAATAGAAAGGACTGGGATAAAAATTGGTATAAAAGCATGCATGCACCCATAATTCAAAATGGGTACAGCCTCAATTCACTTCCTTTCTTTGAATCAAAATATACGATTCCAATCCAGTTACAGCATCTATTGCAAGATTACGCCAAAGCATTTCAGCCAGCAGGAGAAGAAAATGCCCATCGATATTTGCAAACCTTTATTACTGATAGAGGACGATTCTATAGTAAACATATCAGTAAGCCAAAAGAGAGCAGAAAAAGCTGTACCCGTCTATCGCCCTATATCAGCTGGGGTAACCTGAGTATAAAACAAGCTTATCAGGCGTTGCATGAAGCACAAAAAACCTCTTCCTTCAAGGGTCCTATCAGCAACGCCATCACCCGCTTAAAATGGCACTGTCATTTTATTCAAAAATTTGAAGTAGAGGGGAGATATGAGTTTGAATGTATCAACAAAGGGTATGAACTGCTAGAACATCCCCCCAATGAAACTTTTATCAAAGCATGGGAAGAAGGTAAAACAGGTTTTCCATTGGTTGATGCCTGTATGCGTTGTTTAATTACAACCGGTTGGATCAATTTCAGAATGCGAGCGATGCTGGTTTCCTTTTTATGTCACCATCTTTACCAAGACTGGAGATGGGGTGTGCATCATCTGGCGAAACAATTTTTAGATTACGAACCCGGCATTCATTATCCCCAGTTTCAAATGCAGGCAGGTACTACCGGGGTGAATACTATTCGGATATATAACCCCATTAAGCAATCCGGCGATCATGATCCCGAAGGGACGTTTATAAAAAAATGGGTTCCTGAATTACAAACTGTTCCGGCAGCATTTATTCATGAGCCGTATAAGATGAGCATGATGGAACAGCAACTTAGCAATACCATCATAGGGAAAGATTATCCATTACCTATTGTAGATGCTACTGAAGCCGGAAGAAATGCGAGAGATAAAATATGGAATCACCGAAAAGAAATTTTGGTAAAACAAGAAACGGAAAGGATTCTATTTATGCATACTCGAAATACTAAAAAACAGGGCACTTAAATTTAGCGCCACTTCTGTCTTTGTTCAAAGTATAATACAAAGACAGTTCATTAGAATATCTTAACTGACCTGCTGTTATCTGATGGCTAAAGTTAATATCGTTCGTGTATCCTAGACGCCAGTAATTCCATTCTATTCCAATATAAGGAATCACCGTCTCATCGCTTCTATACCATGCCCCTGCATATAATTCAACATAGGCATTGAGTATATCTTTAAGATAGTGACTATAAGCCGCACCTATCAGTAATTGATTAAATCCTTTTTGTTGCTGTAAATGAAAGCTAGCATGAAATGTTCCTGCATACCCCACAGGACTCATCATGCCCCCATGAATCGTTTTTCTTAAGGGTACAGCAGTTGTGTTATTTCCAAATCCCTTCTGAGATTGTAGTATATTAAACAGCGCCCCTCCAATATAATATAGATGCTCGTTGGTGGGTGCATATTGGTAAAGAATTCCAGCGTTTACATCAAGTGCAGATTTGCTCAACCCATTGTTTATCAAATTATCTCCGCTTACATTAATAATTCCCCCCGAAGTAATCTGATCTTCTAATAATGCATTTGCAGCGTTGAATCTCTTGTTATTATAGCTCGCCTGAAACCCAATAGAAAAAGACCTTTTCTGCTCTTCATCCAACGCTTTCAGGTAACCGAGGGACACTCCCAAATGATTATTGGTAAGTACTTTGTTGCCTGTTTGGTCCGAAAGGAATAATACACCAAGACTTAGGCGATCGAATTGTTTGATCCGATTGCCAAGCACATTAAAATCTACAGATGCTGTTTTGGTATTATAGGCATTGTTGTAATCTGCATTCTGAGATCTGATATTTCCTACAAATCTTGTTGTTCCATTAAAATTTCCGGTTAGTGCCGGGTTCAAAGTTAAGGGAGACGAAAAAAACTGAGAGAACTGAGGGTCCTGTGCAAATAAGTCATCAATGCAGCATGCGGTCAAACATATGCTGAGTACCCATTTAATTAAATATCTTTTCCTAAGCCTCATCGTAATAAAGTAATATTTCCCTTGCGTGTTTCCGTGGTTCCATCACTCAACTCAACAATCAATTGATAAATATAAGTACCTGCTTCTGCTGGTTTTCCATTGTAATTTCCATCCCATCCATCAGCATAACTATTCGGTAGGGTACCGGATTTGTTGAATACCACTGCTCCCCAGCGATTCATGATGGTAAAGGTTCTAACTTTTATAACATCTTTTCCTGCAATCACATAAAAATAATCGTTCTTACCATCACCGTTGGGCGTAAACACAGTAGGCAAAATTAAATGTGACTGAAAATAAGCGTTTACTGCAATTGAAGCAGAATCCTTACAACCATACAGGCTGCCAGCCAGCACATTTACCATAGTTGAAGAATTGGTGCTTAATATGGGTGCATAGCAATTCGTACAATTAAGGGCAAAACCGGGTGTCCACATAATATTCGTAACAGGTTCTCCTAATTGCAGAATCGAAAGTTGATAAGGGTCTCCGCGGGCAATGGAAATCTGATTTACGGGGACCCCAATTTTAAAAATGGTATATGGAATGGAAACCGAATTGTTGTTAACCTGATCTTCATAAATAGCGAGGTCTGGATTGATATATACATAAATAGCCGAAGCCCCCTTTCTTGAAAAATGATGTTCAATGGTTGCACAGCTATTTGTAAAAACAGTAGAAGCGGGTACTATCGATTCGTGTAGCAATTTTGCTCCAGCCATCGTTTTTACAGTATCAAAATACTGCACTTTAATATTTCTTGTGAGCTTTTCGTATCCATTTAACAAACAGATTTTCGTTTTTACCAGAACACTGTCATTGTTTTTATAACAATAAATCGAAGGCGCAGAACCTGCAAGGTCGTTAGGGAAAACCTTAACAACGCCAGTTGCTGAATCTTCGCAGCCAAACTGTGTGTGTGTTTTCACTTTAAGATAAGTGGTGTCAACAATTTTCATGGAAGTGTTAACACAAGTAGCACAATTGAAATTTCCTGCACTACTTGTCCAGGAAATAGAACTTAATGCATCGGGAGCGTAATTCAGTTTGAAATTTTGTGTGCTGTTCACAAATACCGTTGTGTCTTTCGGACTTATACTGCGGGTTGGCTGGAATAAAGTTCTTGACCTTCTATTATTGGTTTTACTAATTTCCTTAATTGTATTTTCTTCATCAAGCACCAAGTAAATAGAATCAGAGCGGTTGCGATCTGCTTTTACAATATGAACATAAAATGCAGAACAGTTTCCTAAAATATCAGCGGGTATTTTAAAAGCCGAATCCATTTGCACACGTCCTGCTTGTGCAGTATCTCTGTTGTAAAAACGAACAACTGTTCCTGCAGGAATGGTGTCAACACCAATATTTGTAATGCCAAAGAATACACGAATAGAATCGTTTTTGTAGCAGTTAACACCATACAAATTCAATACTGCATCACTGGTTGCTTCTGTAACATTTAAGGAAAATGTTTGTGAAGTAGAAGTACAAGCCCCTTTACTGGCTATTAGCCAGATAGAATACAAAGCAGCGGAAGGAAAGGAATATTGCAAGTCAACAGAAGTACTGATGAGCTGTTGAACCCCTGTTGTATTGTTTTTAATATACCATTGAAAATTATCTGCATTTTCAGAATGGTTTTTAAAAGTAACCGTGTCTTCATATAAGCCCGTTCTGGAAGCAACGATTCGTTTGTCTGGTGAAAATCTGGCAACGGTACCACAACTCACTATCACTTGTGTATAATAACTGCTGGAGCAAGTGCCTGCAGCATTAAAAGCCTTTAATTTTATTTGATAGGTTCCTGCAACTGCAAATAGATGACTCAGGTTTGTGCTGGTTCCCAATATGCTTTCAACACCAGATGACAGGTCTTTGATCCACCACTCATAATTACTTGCACCCACAGACCGATTGGTAAAATCAACGCTAGTACCTATGAGCGGAAAGGGGTTATTGGTTATTTCGTAAAGCGCATTGATATTGTCGGAACAAGGGGGATTGGCACCGTCGCTAACCAATAAGCTTCCTCCATTAAACACAGCCAGAAAAGCCCGCATTCTTTCTCCCTGACCTGGAGTAAACACAGAAGGGCAGCTTGTTCCATAATCCATGAAGTTGGAAATATTATCTGGAACATCAACGGTAAATGGTCCGGAGAGTGTATCGGTACCACAAGAGTTTTCAGGATTGTTACAGGGAGAGCCTAGTGTACTTCTGTCGGGAGGAGTATCGCAAACCCTATCTCCATCTAAACTACAGTCATTGTTGGCACAGTTGGTGCCTTGAAAAGTATGTAGTAAAGAAAGATAGTGCCCCATTTCATGAGCAAGAACAGCAGTGCTTAATCCTGCAACCACCATGCCCCCGCCTGCTGAAGCATAACCACCATACGCCATTCTGGTCCATTGACCACATTCAAAACGGCTGGGTTGAATTTCTCCGTTAATTTTTTTCACTACCCAAATATTCGCATATCTGGAAGGATCCCATTTTATCTGATTTTTGAGGGCTGCATCTTCTAAATCAACATCTACACTGTCATAAAAAGATTTGATACGATTAATCCCATTGGATTTTTCCCCTGTGGGTGTTCTTTGTGCCAATCGAAACTGAATGCGGGTGTCTTCGCCCAATGGATCAACACTATACGCACCTATATGAGCATAAGCCCTATTCAGATCATCCAGACTAGCCTGCACCATGGCATCTGTAATAGAGAAAGGGTCTGCATCAATTATATGGAATACTACAGGGATGAATACGGTAGGGGGAAGTGGCGTAGCCGTCGACTTTATTTTTCCTGATGACTGACTGCGGATTTGGCCGTTGACCATTCTGTTAGAACGTTCTTTCGCAATCTGTACTTGTATGGCACGATTCATTTTCTCTTCTTCTGCCTGAAAAAGTTTTGCCTTTGCTGAGTCGGTTCTTCCTAAATCATAGCCGCACATCACTTGTGCTTGAAGATTTTCTGCTTTAATCCACCCAAAAAATAAAACGATGAATAAAAAGCGGTTTATCATGAGTGGAGGGGAACTTGGATTTGTAAATGAAAATAAATGCTTGTTTGCTTTAGATGCAAGAGAACGATTAATTGCAGCCTATCTAGCAGAATAAACGTATTGAATTTCTATTTATTTCAATCATTATTGTATCATTTTTACGTCTATTTTTAAATATGCAAAATACAGTTGTTATAACAGGTGCGGGTATCTCTGTAGAATCAGGAATTCAGCCTTTCAGGGGCAAGAATGGTTTGTGGAATGAGAATCCAACTGAAATGGCAACCTATCGAAATTTCAGAACCAATACCAACGTCTTCTTGCAATGGTATTACCACCGCTTTGTAAGTTGTAAAGATGCTTTGCCTAATAAAGCCCATGAAATATTGGCGGTAAGCAATGTTAAACTGATTACGCAGAATATAGATAACCTTCACCATAAAGTAGGTCATGCAACCGATAAACTGATTGAAATTCATGGGAATATAAATTTCAAAAGAACCATACAAGCAATTGATCGGAGTGAACTGGTTTTAGCAGAATGGAATACGGTAGACGAATCGCATCTGGAACGGGAGCTATTTGATCTTTTTCGAATACGGAAAGACGGCAGCATTGATGAACAAAACTCAATGCGCCCTCATATTCTACTATTTGATGAATATTATACAGAACTGTATCAGTACAGCAAGGCTCAGCAGTGGCTGGAAGAAGCGTCTACCATTATTTTCATTGGCACTTCCAATTCGGTGGGTTTTACTTATGGCGCTTTGCAGGAAGCATTGTTTGCCAAGAAAAGAATAATGGTTGTGGACCCCAATCCTGCTCCTTCTTTTTTTCAACCTGGTGTAGAAATTATTCAGACTACTGCAACTGACTTTTGTGAACAGTATTTCTGATTATATTTAAGTTCTTATTCCCCTAAAATCTCAATCATGAATTTCAAAAAACAGTACCTGCTATTTGCGGCAATGGGCTGTCTGCTTCATTCGTCAGATGCACAAACATCTAACGAAGGTCAGGCTGCCAAAGCAACAATGTCTTCCAAAAGAAAAATCCAGCCATCGGATGTATATCGTTTACAAAATTTGGGTGATCCACAGGTCTCTCCAGAAGGAAACTGGATTGCCTACACATTGTCCTCTGTTGATTCAGCTCAGAACAAGCGCAATACGGATATCTGGATGGTAAGCTGGGATGGCAAACAAAACATTCAGCTAACCAATAGCCCAGATGCGGAATCGCAGCCACGCTGGAGCCCGGATGGGAAATATCTTTCCTTTGTTTCTTCCCGTAATGGAGAAACCAATGCACAAATTTGGTTAATGAATCGTTTGGGTGGAGAAGGCAAGAAGCTGACTAATTTGAAGACCAACTTAATGGATTATTCCTGGAGTCCGGATGGCAAAAAAATTTTGATGACCATCAAAACACTGGCGGATACTTCCAAGCCTAAAACACCAAAGCCCATTGTAATTGATCGTTATAAGTTTAAACAGGATGTGGTAGGTTATATCACCAAAAGAGATCCCATTCACTTGTATCTGTTAGATGTGGCCAGCAATAAAATAGACACATTAACCAGCGGCGAGTTTGATCAAACCGGCGCCGTATTCAGCCCAGATGGAAAGCAAATTGCTTTTGTGAGCAACACCACTGCGGATCCTGATAGAAATATCAATACCGATATTTTTGTAATGGAAGCCAAGCCCAAAGCGCCAGCCAGGCAATTGACAAAATGGCCCGGAGAAGATGAAAGCCCAGTGTGGAGTCCCGATAGTAAAACCATTGCCTATTTAAGTTCTTCTACTGAAGGCTACACGGCTTATCAACAAATGATTTTGCATGTTGTGGATGCCAGCGGAACAAGTGCCCCCAAGCCCTTATCAAAATCACTGGATAGACCTGTAAGCAATAGTAAGTTTACCAAAGACGGATCGCAGATTGCTGTTTTAATTTCGGATGATAGAGAAAGATATATTGGTCAGTTTAACTTAGCTACAGGTGCACTAACAAAAGTTGCTGGTGGTAAAAAAGCCTATTCTGCTCTTCAAGCACATAGCCCCAATAACTGGCTGGCAGCCATGAGCGAACCGCAATTGCCTACGGAATTATATGCAGTAGAAAATGGTGTTCCCAGAAGACTCACTAAACACCAAGATGAGTTTGTAGCCCCTCTGGAATTGTCTTCTGTTGAGGGGTTCAGTTCTACCAGTGTGGATGGTGCCAATGTATCAAGTATTGCTTTCAGACCAGCTGGTGTTTCTGCAACACAAAAATTACCAACCTTATTTTATATACATGGCGGACCTGTAGCACAGGACGAATATGGATTTGATTTAACGAGACAAATGTTATCCGGTGCTGGTTATATGGTTGTAGGAGTGAATTACCGCGGAAGCAGTGGCAGAGGATGGGAATATTCCAAAACCATCAGCGCCGACTGGGGTAATAAAGAAGTAAAAGATATTCATGGTGCTGTAGACTATGTAGTTGCAAAGGGCTGGGCCGATAAGGACAAATTAGGTATTGTTGGCTGGAGTTATGGAGGGATGTTAACCGACTATTTAATTGCAACCGATACAAGATTCAAAGCCGCCAGCAGTGGTGCGGGGGTTGCCATGGTTTCTTCTTTATATGGCGTTGATCAATATATCAATCAATACGATAATGAACTTGGTGCTCCTTGGAAAAATATAGATCGCTATTTAAAAATATCTTATCCATTCTTGCAGGCTGATAAAATTAAAACGCCTACACAGTTCATGGTGGGCGAAAAAGATTTTAATGTGCCATCTGTAGGAACAGAGCAAATGTATCAAGCGCTTCGTTCTATCGGAACCCCAACAGAACTGATCATTTATCCTGGACAGTTCCATGGTATATCAGTGCCCAGTTATATAAAAGATCGTTTTGACAGATATATTAGCTGGTTTAATAAATACCTTAAATAAAAAACAGGCATATGAGTTGGTTCACGCGAATATTAGTTAGAGGAACTTTTGTATTCCTTTTTATGTTGGCAATACAATCAACTCATGGGCAACAAGTTTTTAGAACCGATGTATTGGTGGTAGGTGCGAGTGCCAGCGGAATTGCCGCTGGCATTCAATCTGCCAGAATGGGTGCACAAACCATTATAGCCGAACCCAGTACCTGGCTGGGAGGAATGATTACAGCAGCCGGTGTCTGCGCATTTGACGGGAATCACAATCTGCCTTCCGGAATCTTCGGCGAGTTTCGTTCTGCCTTATACAAAGTGTATGGAGGTCCTAATAAAGTTTCCACCGGATGGGTGAGTAATACCTTGTTTGAACCACATGTGGGCGATAGCATTTTCAAAAGAATGGCCGCAGCCACTAACAACCTTTCTTTAAAATATCAGCTTCGCTTTAATAAAGCCATTATAGAAAACAGAGGGATTAAAGGTGCTGAGTTTACACATACTCAAACAGGAGAACGGATTATTATTTATGCAAAGCAGGTGATTGATGCCACTGAGTTGGGAGATGTGCTGGCTAACGCTGGTGTTGCTTACGATCTGGGAATGGAATCGAATGAAATTACTAAAGAGAATGTACACAAGGGTCCCAGTAATAATATTGTACAGGATATTACCTATGTAGCCATTCTGAAAGATTATGGTGTTGGAAAAGACTGCACCATTGTGCGACCCCCCAATTATGATCCCGCAGAATTTGATGGTGCCTGTGCCGACTATTATATGAATAAGAAAAGGCAAAAACCGAATGTAGATGCACAAAAAATGCTGAACTATGGAAAGTTGCCGAATAATAAATACATGATCAACTGGCCGGGTTATGGCAATGATATTTATTTGAATGTTGTTGAGTTGAACGAGGCCGAACGCAACAGCGCATTGCAAAAAGCCAAAGAGCAAACGTTGCGCTTTGTTTATTTTATACAGCATCAGTTAGGGTTTAAGCACTTGGGTTTTGCTGATGATGAATATCCAACCAAAGATCGATTTCCCATTATTCCCTATCATCGGGAGAGCAGGAGGGTAAGGGGTTTGGTGCGTATGGACATTCATCATATTGCTAAGCCGTATCAATTAGAAAACCCACTGTACAGAACTGGCATTGCGGTAGGCGATTATCCGATTGATCACCATCATAAGAAAAATCCGGAAGCTCCACAACACCTTGATTTTTATGGAGTACCTTCTTTTAATATTCCGTTGGCTGCATTGATTCCTGCAAGCACTAATGGATTAATTGTAGCTGAAAAAAGCATCAGTGTTTCCAATGTGGTGAATGGTACTACCCGATTACAGGCCATTGCTTTACTAATTGGTCAAGCAGCTGGAACTTTAGCTGCCACTGCCGCAATAGAAAATACAACTGCCGCAAAAGTTTCTGTAAGAAAAGTACAGGAAGCTTTGCTTGCCAGCAATGCGTATATCATGCCTTATTTTGATATTTCTATTTCGCATCCGCATTTTGATGCGGTGCAGAAAATTGGAGCAACCGGAATACTGAAAGGGCAGGGAGTACCTACGGGTTGGGCCAACAGAACGTATTTTCATCCAGACTCATTGGTGAACAGAGCAGAATTGGTAAAAGACATTGCGCCCTATTATACAATGGAAAATGCGCAACAGAAAAAACTAACACTATCTGAAGCGGTTGATTTTATAATGAAAGCAGCTGTTGCAAACAGGAGCAAAAAGAATCAGCAATCATCTCAGTTCAATCATAATCTGAATCAACAAACCCAATGGAATTTCTCTAATAAGAAAGCCTTCATGCAGCAACTCCTACAAGCCTGGATACAATGGAAGTTAGGCTACTTTGATCCATCCATGCCAATTACCCGATTAGAGTTGGCTGTGTTGTTGAATGCAACCATTGATCCTTTCAATAATAGAGAAGTGAATTATCTAGGTCAGCTTTTAAATTAAATACAGTATAACAACCAATAGCTAACTGCGTTGAAAACGCTAATTAACTTGCGCTTTATTGAATTGTAAGCTTCTTTAAATAATACCCTGCTGCATCTACCAAAGGAAGGCTAGCGCTTTTAACGGTAACTCCTTCTTTTCCAATTGTCATTCTACTAGGCTTTCCATTGATGGTAACTTCATAAGGAAGATCCATGAAATAATTCAGGGGTTTAATCTGATATTGCTGGTAACCGGTTTCCTTAATAGAGACTTCCATTAACTGTGTTGTTCGTAAATGAAAATCAAAAAAGGGTTTTAATGAATAGCCGGCAGCTTTGCTGAATAATTGTTCCACATCTGTTGTGGTTACCGTGTTGTCATAAGTATATGCTTCATCTGTAGCCAGTTGCTTCAGCGTTTTAAAAAATATATCGTCTCCCAATACGTAACGAAGACTGTGCATAAAGAAAGAGCCCTTTGTGTAAATATCATTCCCCGCATAGGTTTCATCTTCAGATAATTCTTCGCCCCCCACCAATGGTTTTTTAAATCGAATTCCTCTTTTGTGGGCTGCAATAATCTTATTGTACTCTTCCTGGCCCCCTAATTCATACATGGCTAATGCTTCTGCATACGTGCCAATACCTTCCTGAATCCACATATGTGCCCAGTCTTTATTGGTTACTTTATTGGCCCACCATTCGTGTGCATATTCATGAAACAGGTTGGCAGAGTACTCCTGTCCGCCCACTGTTGTGAAAATAAATTTATTGTCGAAAGTAATCATGGTCTGGTGTTCCATACCAGAGTTTGGAACAGCAGCTATGCCAATTTTTTCTTTGTACCAAGGATACTCTCCAAAATATTTTTCTAAGATTTTACTATCGCGCTTTTTGGCTTCAATTACTCTTTTAGCCTGGGCAATATCTTCTTCCAGAATATAATATTCAATAGGTACCACATTGCCGTTGATAGTAGTATAGCTGTCTTTTACTACGGCATACTTTCCAATATTGAATAATACGCAATAATTACTGATGGTATAATTGGTTTTCCAGAAGAAACTGGTCTTGTCTTTTTTTGTAACTGTTTTTTGTAATAGGCCCGGACCTGCAACAGATAAGCCTTTTGGAACCGTTATATTCATTTCAACGCCTTCGTTGGGTTCGTCACTGGGATGGTCCTTACA
>Ga0208492_1001173_pt1 | contig 17483 bp, 18 predicted proteins | sample Subbioar_CSW14AB_FD_184820 | JGI IMG/M metagenome (GOLD analysis project Ga0208492, IMG submission 184820) | Serpentinite rock and fluid subsurface biosphere microbial communities from McLaughlin Reserve, California, USA - CR12Mar_CSW14AB (SPAdes) | ecosystem: Environmental > Terrestrial > Deep... | reverse complement strand
CGCGCCGTCGACCGGCGGGTGAACGAGGGGAGAACTCCACGCCCGCGCGCGCCGTCGCGGATCGCCGTGCGGCTGATCCGGATGTCCCTCGCCCGGGCTACCCTGATCACGTGAGCCAGGCGATCCCGACCCCCTATGAGGACCTGCTGCGCGACGTGCTCGAGCACGGCACGCACAAGGACGACCGGACGGGCACGGGGACGACCAGCGTGTTCGGCCGCCAGCTGCGCTACGACCTCTCGCAGAGCTTCCCCCTGATCACCACGAAGCGCGTGCACTTCAAGTCGGTCGCGCTGGAGCTGCTGTGGTTCCTGCGCGGCGACTCCAACGTGCGGTGGCTGCAGGAGCGCGGCGTCACGATCTGGGACGAATGGGCCGACGCCGAGGGCGAACTCGGGCCCGTGTACGGCGTGCAGTGGCGGTCCTGGCCGACGCCGAGCGGCGAGCAGATCGACCAGATCCAGCAGGCGGTCGACCAGATCCGGACGAACCCGGACTCGCGGCGCATCCTGGTGTCGGCGTGGAACCCGGCGGACATCCCCGACATGGCGCTCGCGCCGTGCCATGCGATGTTCCAGTTCTACGTCGCCGACGGGAAGCTGTCGTGCCAGCTCTACCAGCGCAGCGCCGACATGTTCCTCGGCGTGCCGTTCAACATCGCGTCGTACGCGCTCCTGACGCTCATGATGGCGCAGCAGACCGGTCTCGAGCCCGGCGAGTTCGTGTGGACCGGCGGCGACTGCCACATCTACGACAACCACCGCGAGCAGGTCGCCGAGCAGCTCTCGCGCGAGCCCTACCCGTACCCGACGCTCGAGATCACGCGGAAGCCCGCCTCGATCTTCGAGTACGAGTTCGAGGACTTCGCGCTGCACGACTACCAGCACCACCCGCCGATCCTCGGCGCGGTCGCGGTCTGATGCCCATCCGGGCGATCTGGGCTCAGGCGTCCACGGGCGCGATCGGCGCCCAGGGCGGCATGCCGTGGGATCTGCCGGAGGACCTGGCGTTCTTCAAGCGCGCCACGAGCGGATGCCCCGTGCTGATGGGCCGCCGCACCTGGCAGTCGTTCCCCGAGCGCTTCCGCCCGCTGCCGGACCGCCCCAACATCGTTATCACGCGCGACGAGGGCTTCGAGGCCCCCGGCGCCCAGGTCGTCCACTCGCTCGACGACGCCCTGGAGGAGGCCGCCAAGCTCGACGACGAGGTGTGGGTCATCGGGGGAGCGGAGATCTACCGCCAGGCCATGCCGCTGCTCGACGAGCTCTGGGTCACGCGCATCGATCTCGACGTCGACGGCGACGCCTACGCGCCCGAGATCGACGACTCGTGGCACCTCGTCCGCTCCGACCCGGCAGACGGCGGCTGGCACACCAGCCGCACCGGCACCCGCTATCGCTTCGAGGTCCTCCGCCGCTCCTGACCCCCCGTCCGGGCCGGGCCGCCCGGGGCCTCCGGACTTGTCCCGTCCTCAGGGGAGGCGGTGCAGGTGGTGACGGATGAGGACGACACGCGCACACGCGTCCCACGTCCCCTGACGACGAGACGGCGGGCGCGCGCCGGGATGTCGTCCACATCCCCGGCGACGGGATGGGCTCGTCCACAGATGCCGGATACGGCCGATCGAGGCGGGTTGCTCGAGCACCGTGTGCTGCATGAGAGTGATCGAGGCGGGAGTGTGGCGCACCGCCGAGCTGTACGCGAGGGGCATGACCAAGCGAGACATCGCTGCATCGTGCTCGGTGGGTGTCCTCATCCGCATTCGCCGGGGTGTGTACCGCGGTCGGTCGGCGCCCGCTGAAGTCGTGCTCGCGGCAGAGCATGGTGGCGCGCTCGCGTGCGCGTCCGCTCTGCGCCATCACGGGATCTGGACGTTCGAGCGCGATCGCCGGGCGCATGTCTGGCTGGGCGAGCACGGAAGCAGTCATACGCATGCCGGATGCCGATGCGTCTCGCACTGGGATGGACAGGGTGCCGGATTCGGGGTGGTGCCGCTCATCGATGCACTGATCCAGGCGGCCGACTGCCTGGGGCAGGAGGCGTTCCTCGCCGCGTTCGAATCCGCCTGGAAGCAGGCGAGGATCTCGGCATCGGACCGACGTCGGATCCGGTCGGCGCTGTCGGCTCGGCATCGCTGGCTCGTGGACATCGCGCGTGACGATGCCGACAGCGGCCTCGAGTCGATCGTCCGCCTGCGCCTGATCCGACTGGGGATCCGCGTGGCGTGTCAGGTGCGGATCCGTCACGTCGGCCGGGTCGACTTCGTGCTCGCGGGCCGCGTGATCCTCGAGGTGGACGGCAAGGAGAACCACGACGGCCCGAGCGAGCGCCACAAGGATCTGCGCCGTGACGCGATCGCCATCTCGCTCGGCTTCACACCGCTGCGGTTCGACTACTCCCTCGTGATGTACGAGTGGCCGATCGTGGAGCGCGCCGTCCTCGCCGCACTGTCCCGTCCTCAGGGGCTGCGGTGAAGCTGAGGCCTGCTGGGGCCGACCCGCGCACACCAGCCCCATGTCCCCTGAGGACGGGACCCGTCACATGGAACGCGCGCGCGTGAGTCACCCAGCCCGCGCGCGATAGCCTGGAGCCATGACGCACTCGGGCAACCCCTTCGGACAGGTGCTCGTCGCGCTCGTCACTCCGATGACGGCCGACGGCGAGGTCGACTGGCCCGCCGTCGAGAAGCACATCGACGACGTGATCGTGTCGGGCGCCGACGGGATCGTCGTCACCGGCACGACGGGCGAGACCTCGACGCTCACGGACCCCGAGAAGATCCGCCTCGTGGAGGTCGGCAAGGACGTCGCCGCGGGCCGCGCCAAGATCATCACGGGCGGCGGCTCGAACGAGACCGCGCACGCGATCGAGCTCTACCAGAAGAGCGAGAAGGCCGGCGCCGACGGCATCATGATCGTCACGCCGTACTACAACAAGCCCACCCAGGCGGGCATCCTGACGCACTTCCGGCTGGTCGCGGATGCGACGGATCTGCCGGTCATCCTGTACGACATCCCGGGCCGCACCGGCGTGCCGATCAAGTACGAGACCATGCTGCGCCTCGCGAAGCACCCGAACATCCTCGCGGTGAAGGACGCCAAGGGCGACTTCAGCGAGGTCAGCCGCGTGCTCAACCAGACCGACCTGATGTACTTCTCGGGCGACGACGCCAACGTGCTGCCGCACCTCGCGATCGGCGCCACGGGCCTGATCGGCGTGACGGCCAACATCGCCGCCGCGCCGTACCGCGTGATCGTCGACGCGGTGAACCGCGGCGACCTGGCCGCGGCCACCGAGCAGCACAAGAAGCTCGAGCCGCTCGTCCGCGCCGTCATGACGCACGTCCCGGGCACGGTCTCGACGAAGTACATCCTGCACGGCCTCGGCCGCATCTCCAGCCCGCGCGTGCGCCTGCCGCTCGTGGGTCCGGAGGAGTGGGAGGCCGCCATCATCGAGGACGAACTCGCCCTCGTGAAGGACGTCGACGGCGTCGACTTCTCCAACTTCCGCCCCGACCGCAACGCGGCCGCCGGCGGCGCCCTGCCCAAGGTGCCGGGCACCACGCGCTGACGCGCCCACGGATCTCCCGCGGCCGAGAAGGCCGCACAGCACAACACAACAACGATCCGGATGCCCCGCGGGCGTCCGGAAGGGCCCGCGCGAGCGGCGCCCGCGAAAGGCGGACCCATGTCCACTCCGGTCTACGATCCCCCCGCTGTCGCGCCCGGCACGCTGCGCGTGACCCCGCTCGGCGGCCTCGGCGAGGTCGGCCGCAACATGACCACGTACGAGTTCGACGGCAAGATCCTGATCATCGACTGCGGCGTGCTGTTCCCCGAGGAGCACCAGCCCGGCGTCGACCTGATCCTGCCCGACTTCGAGCCCATCAAGGGGCGCCTCGACGACATCGTCGGCGTGGTCCTCACGCACGGCCACGAGGACCACATCGGCGCCGTCCCGTACCTGCTCAAGCTGCGTCAGGACATCCCGCTGATCGGCTCGGCCCTCACGCTCGCGCTCGTCGAGGCCAAGCTCAAGGAGCACCGGATCAAGCCGCTCCTGACGGTGGTCAAGGAGGACGAGAGCTGGGACATCGGCCCGTTCGACCTGGAGTTCGTGGCGGTCAACCACTCGATCCCCGACGCGCTCGCGGTCGCGGTCCGCACGCCGGCCGGCCTCGTGCTCCACACGGGCGACTTCAAGATGGACCAGCTGCCGCTGGACGGCCGGATCACCGACCTGCGCGCGTTCGCACGGCTCGGCGAGGAGGGCGTGGACCTGTTCCTGCCCGATTCGACCAACGCCGACGTGCCCGGCTTCACGCCCACCGAGCGCGCGATCGGCCCGGTCATCGACCAGGTGATCTCCAAGACCCCCGGCCGGGTGATCGTGGCGAGCTTCTCGAGCCACGTGCACCGCGTGCAGCAGGTGCTGGACGCCGCAGCCGCCAACGGCCGCCGCGTCGCCCTGCTGGGGCGCAGCATGGTGCGCAACATGACGATCGCCGCCGAGCTCGGCTACCTGAAGGTGCCGGACGGCGTGCTGGTCGACTACAAGAAGGCCAAGGACATCCCGGACGACCAGATCGTCTACATGTCGACCGGGTCGCAGGGCGAGCCGATGGCCGTGCTGAGCCGCATGGCCAACCTCGACCACGCGATCGAGCCGGGCGAGGGCGACACCGTGATCCTCGCCTCGAGCCAGATCCCGGGGAACGAGACGTCGATCTACCGCGTGATCGACGGGCTCACCAAGCTCGGCGCGAACGTCGTCCACAAGTCCAACGCGAAGGTCCACGTCTCGGGTCACGCGGCGGCGGGCGAGCTGCTCTACTGCTACAACATCCTCAAGCCCAAGAACGTGCTCCCGGTGCACGGCGAGTACCGGCACCTGATGGCGAACGCCAAGCTCGCGCAGGACACGGGCATCCCGGAGGAGCGCACCATCATCGGCGAGAACGGCACGGTGGTCGACCTGAAGGACGGCGTCGCGCGCGTCGCCGGGCAGCTCGACCTCGGCTTCGTCTACGTCGACGGATCGACCGTGGGGGAGATCACGGACGCGGACCTCAAGGACCGCCGCACGCTCGGCGAGGAGGGCTTCGTCTCGGTCATCGTCGTGGTCGACGCCGCGACCGGCCGGATCATCACGGGCCCCGAGATCCACGCGCGGGGCATCGCCGAGGACGACGCGGTGTTCGAGGCCGTCAAGCCGAAGATCGCCAAGGCGCTCGAGGAGGCAGCGGCGTCGGGGGTGCGCGACAACCACGCCCTGTCGCAGACCGTGCGCCGCACGATCGGCCGCTGGGTGAACCAGTCGCTGCGCCGCCGGCCGATGATCGTCCCCCTCGTCATCGAGGCCTGAGCCGCGCAGGATGACCGCTCGGTCGCTCGCGGAGGTCGCCCCCGGCGTGTTCGTCGCCGAGTCGGAGATCTGGGCGTCGAACACCGTGGTGGTGGTCGACCGCTCCGGATCGGCCCTGATCGTCGACCCCGGGATCACGACGGCCGAGCTCGACGGGCTCGTCGCGGCGATCCGCGCGCGCGGCTGGCGGGTCGCGGCGGGCGCGGCGACGCACCCGCACTGGGACCACGTGCTGTGGCACCCGGACCTGGGCGAGGTGCCCCGGTTCGCGACCGCGCGCGCCGTCGCGGTGATGGCGGGCGACCGCGGGCGCTCGTGGGCCGAGGCCGCCCAGGCCGCGCCCGGGCTCGAGGAGGAGCTGTTCGGCGTGCTCGCGGCGCTGCCGGACGAGGCGGACGAGCTTCCGCCGCCTGCGCCGTCGGGGATCGCGGTGCTGCGGCACGACGCCCACGTCCCCGGCCACCTCGCCCTCGCGGTGGGGGAGGCCCTGCTGGTCGGCGACATGCTCTCGCAGCGCGAGGTCCCGCTGCTCGACGTCGGCCATGCCGGCGAGGACCGCGAGCCGCCGTCCGATCCGGTCGGCGACTACCGCGCGGCGCTCGATCTGCTCGAATCCTCGGCCGCGCGGCGCGGCACGCGGGTGATCGTCCCCGGCCACGGGCCGGTCACGCGGGGCTCCGAGGCGATGGCCGAGCTGTTCGCCCGCGATCGCGCCTATCTCGACGCGCTCGCGCGCGAGGCCGCGGGCGGGGAGCCCACCACCGACGCGCGGCTGGCGGACGAGTGGGTCGCGCAGCAGCACGCCGCCCACGTGGCGCGCCTGCGGGCACTGGCCGGCTGACCCGCCGAGCCGCGCGGATCCGGGGGATCCGCGGCGTCGCTCCCGCGGGATGTCGGCCCCCGCGCGTACCGTGGAGGCATGCCACGCACGCCCGCCGCGTCCAAGACCTCCGGCACCAGGAGCCGGGCGGCCTCGAAGAACGAGGCCGCGAACGGCTCGCGCGCGCGCAAGAAGCGGGATCCGGCCCCCAAGCCCTACTTCGAGGCCTCCGACCGGCCTCCGGTCGCCGTGCGCGCCTGGAACGGCCTCGGCCACGCGGTCGGCGGCCTGTTCCGCGCGTTCGGCCTCGAGGCGCTCGAGAAGGACCAGCGCCGCGACGGATTCCCGCTGCTGCTCGTGCTCCTCGCCGTGGCCGGTGCCGTCACCGAGTGGTTCTTCATCGGCAACGAGGTCGCGGCGAACATCAGCGCCTACACCTTCGGCGGGCTGATCGGCCGCACGGCGTTCGTCTTCCCGGTCGCGCTGCTGCTGCTGGCCGGCTGGCTGTTCCGCCACCCGTCGTCCGTGCACGACAACGGCCGGATCGGCATCGGCTTCGCGCTCCTCACGCTCACGGTCGCCGGCTTCTGCCACGTCGCGGGCGAGCGCCCGCAGCCCTCGCTCGGGATGCCCGCCCTCAGCCAGGCGGGCGGCCTGTTCGGGTGGATGGTCGGGGAGCCGCTCGCGCTGCTGCTCACCGACATCGGCGCGTACGTTGCGCTGTCGCTGCTCGCCGCGCTCAGCGTCCTGATCATCACCAAGACGCCGCCGAACCGCATCGGCCAGCGCCTGGGTGACCTGTACGCCTGGATGTTCGGCGCCGAGCGCCCCGAGCCCGGCGACAAGGCCGACCCGGCGGCCACCGCCGCGACCGAGGTGCTGCCGCAGGACGACGCCGAGGCCGCGCTGCCGTGGTGGCGCCGCAACAAGTCCGGCCGCGAGGAGGACCCGGATGTCGTCGACTCGCCCCAGGACCTGACGGAGCTGCTGACCGAGCAGCGCGACGGCGGCTACGACAAGGCGATCGTCGTCGCGGATCCCGAACCCGAGCCCGACTCGGCCACCGCCGTGCTCAGCTCGCTCAGCGGCCTGACCGGCGGTCTCGCCGAGCGCGGCTCGACCGGGCTCGTGGGCGACGGCGACGACTCCGACACGGGCGAGCTGCCGGGCCTGATCGGCTTCGGAACGGACGGCCCGGGCGCGCGCGGCCCGCAGCCGCCGGCCGCGCCGTACGTGCTCCCCTCGCCCGCGTCGCTGTCGGCAGGCCCGCCGTCCGTGGCGCGCAGCGAGGCCAACGACCGCGTCGTCGAGCAGCTCACGCGCGTGCTCGCCGAGTTCAAGGTCGAGGCCAAGGTCACGGGCTTCTCGCGTGGCCCGACCGTCACGCAGTACGAGATCGAGCTCGCGCCGGGCGTGCGCGTCGAGCGGATCACGCAGCTCCAAAGCAACATCTCGTACGCGGTCGCGTCGAACGACGTGCGCATCCTCGCGCCGATCCCCGGCAAGAGCGCGATCGGCATCGAGATCCCCAACACGGACCGCGAGACGGTCGCACTGGGCGACGTGCTGCGCTCGGCCGCCGCGCAGAAGTCGAGCCACCCGCTCACGGTCGGTGTGGGCAAGGACGTGGGCGGCGGCTTCGTCGTCGCGAACCTCGCCAAGATGCCGCACCTGCTCGTGGCCGGCTCGACCGGCTCCGGAAAGTCGAGCTTCATCAACTCGATGATCACCAGCATCCTCATGCGGGCGAAGCCCAGCGAGGTGCGCATGGTGCTCGTCGACCCCAAGCGCGTGGAGCTCACGAACTACGCGGGCGTTCCGCACCTCATCACGCCCATCATCACGAACCCCAAGAAGGCCGCCGAGGCGCTGCAGTGGGTCGTGAAGGAGATGGACATGCGGTACGACGACCTCGCGTCGTTCGGCTTCCGCCACGTCGACGACTTCAACGCGGCCCTCGCCCGCGGCGAGGTGGAGGTGCCGGCGGGCAGCGAGCGCGTGCTCAAGCCGTACCCCTACTTGCTGGTCGTGGTCGACGAGCTCGCCGACCTGATGATGGTGGCGCCGCGCGACGTCGAGGACTCGATCGTCCGCATCACCCAGCTCGCGCGCGCGGCCGGCATCCACCTCGTGCTCGCCACGCAGCGCCCGTCGGTGAACGTCGTGACGGGCCTGATCAAGGCCAATGTGCCGTCGCGCCTGGCGTTCGCCGTGACGAGCGTGACCGACAGCCGCGTCATCCTCGACGAGGGCGGCGCCGACAAGCTGATCGGCCAGGGCGACGCGCTGTTCTCGCCCATGGGCTCCTCGAAGGCGATCCGCGTGCAGGGCGCGTGGGTCACCGAGGAGGAGATCGACCGCGTCGTCAAGCACGTCACGGGCCAGGCCAGGCCCGAGTACCGCGCGGATGTCGCGGAGGCCATCGAGTCCAAGAAGAAGGAGATCGACGAGGACATCGGCGACGACCTCGAGGTGCTCCTCGCCGCGGCCGAGCTGGTCGTCACGAGCCAGTTCGGGTCGACCTCGATGCTGCAGCGCAAGCTGCGCGTGGGCTTCGCGAAGGCGGGGCGCCTCATGGACCTGCTCGAATCCCGCGAGATCGTCGGGCCCTCCGAGGGCTCCAAGGCGCGTGACGTGCTGGTGACGCCGGAGCAGCTCCCCGAGGTGCTGGCGCGCATCAAGGGCGAGGAGCCGCCCGCGCGGACCGCACCGGCCGCCGCCGGGGCCCCGGATGACGCGGGTGCCGCCGACGACGGCTACGGCGACGACCGCTACGGCGAGGATCCGATCGAGGCGCAGTTCCAGGGATATCCGGTGGAGGACGACGAGGGCGACGAGGACGCCTGGCAGCTGACCGGGCGAGACTGATCCCATGGCGATTCCCCGGCAGCTGCCCAACGCGATCACGATCGCGCGCATCCCGCTCGCGATCCTCTTCGTGATCCTGCTCGTGATGGGCGGGCGGCTCGGCGCCGACGACCTCGCGCTGCGCTGGATCGCCGCCGTGCTCTTCGTGGTCGGCATCTCGACGGACTGGGTGGACGGCTACCTCGCGCGCCGCCACGACATCGTGACGGATCTGGGCAAGCTCCTCGACCCGATCGCGGACAAGCTCCTCACCGGCGCCGGCTTCATCGGGCTCGCGATCCTCGGCGAGGTGCCCTGGTGGATGGTGATCGTGATGCTGATCCGCGAGTGGGGGATCACGATCCACCGCCTGGTCATCGCGAACGAGCACGTGGTCGCGGCCGCGTGGATGGGCAAGGTCAAGACGCTCGTGCAGGCCGTCGCGCTCTCGTGGGCGCTGCTCCCGATCTGGCTGCTGATCGGCGTCGAGCCGTTCACGATCGTCACGCTGGTGCTGATGTGGCTCGCTGTCATCCTGACGATCGCGAGCGGGATCGACTACGTGGTCGCGCAGGTGCGGGGAGCGCGGGCGGCGCGATGACCGTCGAGGCCGGCCTGCTCTCGCTGCTGCGCGAACGCGGCTGGTCGCTCGGGGTGGCCGAGTCGCTGACGGGCGGGCTCGTGGTGGCGTCGCTCGTGTCGGTCCCCGGCGCCTCGCTGACGCTGCGCGGGGGAGTGGTCGCGTACGACAGCGCGATCAAGACCTCGCTGCTCGGCGTCGACGCCGGTCTTCTCCGCGCGCACGGCGCGGTGGATCCCGAGGTCGCGCGGCAGATGGCGGACGGCGTGCGGCACGCGCTCGCGGTGGGCGGCCGCGACGCCGACATGGGGATCTCGACGACCGGGATCGCGGGGCCGGACTCGCCCGACGGGCAGCCCGTGGGCACGGTCCACATCGGCGTCTCGCTCCCGTCGGGCACGTTCGTGACGTCACACGTCTTCGAGGGCGATCGCGCCGCCATCCGGGAGGCCGCGCGAGTGCGGGCGCTCGAGGACGCCTTCGATGCACTCTCGTGATGCTTTCGTGTGTTTCGATGACGTGAATCTTGGGGATTTCCCATCCCGCATCCAGTGCCCGGGATTAGATTGGCGGCGACGGTGTTGTACTGTTATGCACCCGTCGGGAGAGCAGTGAGGAGGGGGCCGCGATGATTCTGGTTCGTCAAGAGATCGGCGACGTGCTGCGAGACATGCGTCAGCAGAAGGGCCAGACCCTCCGTCAGGTCGCCAGCAGGGCGAGCGTCGCGCTCGGCTACCTCAGTGAGGTGGAGCGCGGGCAGAAGGAGGCGTCGAGCGAGATCCTCGCGTCGGTGGCTGAGGCCCTCGACGTTCCGATCTCGTCGATCATGCGCGAGGTGGGCGACCGCATCGCCGTGCTCGAGGGCGTGCAGCCGTTCCCGGATGTCGTTCCGGACGACCTCGTCGCCGAGGTCGGCACCGAGCTGTCGCTGCGCTGAGCGCTCGATGAGGCGCAGCGAGTTCCTGCGCGCGGTCGACGAGGAGTTCGGCGCGCGCGGCGCGTCGCTGCTCAGCGATCTCGTGCTGCCCGGCATCGGCCGGACGGCCGAGCAGGCCCTGGAGGACGGCGTGCCGCCGCGCGAGATCTGGCTCGCGCTGTGCGCCGAGACCGACGTGCCCGCCAGCCGCCGCTACGGCGCGGGCCGGCTCGAGCCGCGTCGCTGAGAGCGTTCGAAGAGCGGATGCGCCCCTTCGGCGTGTCCTCGAAGATCCGTTCGAGATCGGCGTAGTGTCGTCCCCAGGTGGCACATGCCGCTCATCTGCTCCCCGGGACGGGGGCGCCGGACTCGATGTCGGTGGCCCTGCCTAGCGTGGCAGGTGGCACTTGAGCCACGCGCCTTGTCGCAGACCCCGCCCGCCCGCCCGGGCGGGGCGCGACAGCCTACAGGCGACGGACACACGAGCACGAAGGAGCAGGTCATGGCATCAGCAGCCGATCGCGAGAAGGCCCTCGACGCGGCCCTCGCCCAGATCGACAAGCAGTTCGGGAAGGGCTCGGTCATGCGGCTGGGCAGCGACGAGCGCGCGCCCGTCGAGGTGATCCCCACCGGATCGATCGCCCTCGACGTCGCCCTCGGCGTGGGCGGCCTGCCCCGCGGCCGCATCATCGAGATCTACGGCCCGGAGTCGTCGGGTAAGACGACCCTCACGCTCCACGCGATCGCCAACGTGCAGCGCGCGGGCGGCATCGCCGCGTTCGTCGACGCGGAGCACGCGCTCGACCCCGAGTACGCCAAGAAGCTCGGCGTCGACATCGACCAGCTGCTCGTGTCCCAGCCCGACACCGGTGAGCAGGCGCTCGAGATCGCCGACATGCTGATCCGCTCCGGCGCCATCGACCTCGTCGTGATCGACTCGGTCGCGGCCCTCGTGCCGCGCGCCGAGATCGAGGGCGAGATGGGTGACTCGCACGTGGGTCTGCAGGCGCGACTCATGTCGCAGGCGCTGCGAAAGCTCACGGGTGGCCTGAACCAGACCAAGACCACCGCGATCTTCATCAACCAGCTGCGCGAGAAGATCGGCGTGTTCTTCGGCTCTCCCGAGACCACCGCGGGCGGCAAGGCGCTCAAGTTCTACGCCTCCGTGCGTCTCGACATCCGCCGCATCGAGACCCTGAAGGACGGCGCCGAAGCGGTCGGAAACCGCACGCGCGTCAAGGTCGTCAAGAACAAGATGGCCCCGCCGTTCAAGCAGGCCGAGTTCGACATCCTGTACGGCACGGGCATCTCGCGCGAGGGCAGCCTGATCGACTTCGGCGTCGAGCACGGGATCGTCAAGAAGTCCGGGTCCTGGTACACGTACGACGGCGACCAGCTCGGCCAGGGCAAGGAGAACGCCCGCAACTTCCTGATCGAGAACGTCGACGTGGCCCTCGAGATCGAGAACCGGATCAAGGAGAAGCTCGGCGTCGGCCAGCCCAAGACCGCCGCGGTCGACGCGCCCGCGCCCGAGGTGGCGGCCCGCCGCACGGCGTGATGTCCGGTACAGGAGGCCACGTGGGCGAGGAGGAGCGCCTCGCCCCCGTCATCCCCCTCTTCGGGGGAGGCGCGGCGGCGGCAGAGCCGGCGGCTCCGGCCGGGGGCGGCGAGGCCGCCGCGGACGATCCGACGGGCGAGGGATGGCACACGACGTGGCGCGACCTCGGCTCGCGGCCCGGCGACCGAAGGCCTGCGCCCGTGAAGCCGCTCGAGGTCAAGAAATCGGGCGGCGTGCGCTTCGTGGAGCTCCCGGAGGACGAGGAACCCGCCGAGCCGGATGCCGGCGCGCTGCGCGAGCAGGCCGAGGACCGGCTGATCAAGGCGCTGCGGCGCCGGTCGCTGTCGATCTCGGAGGCTCGCGCGAAGCTCCGCGAGAGCGAGCTCGACGCCGAAGCGATCGACGAGATCGTCGACCGGCTCGTCCGGCTCGGTGCGCTCGACGACGCGGCCCTCGCGGATCAGCTGGTGTACGCAGGGGTGGAGCGCAAGAACCAGGGGCGCCGCGCGATCGCCCAGAGCCTCGCCGCGCGGGGCATCGATCGCGCCGTGATCGACCAGGCGCTGGCCGAGCTGCCCGACGACGACTTCGAGCGCGCCCTCGAGTACGCGCGCGGCAAGGCCCCCCAGCTGCTGCGCTACGACGACGACACGGCGCTGCGGCGCCTGGCCGGGCAGCTCGCCCGCCGCGGTTACGGCGGCCTGGCGATGTCGGCGGCGCGCGCCGCGCTGGATGAGGCCAGGCGTCCGCGCTCGTCGGTGCGGTTCGACTGAGCACCGCCGCGGGCCCGTGCGCTCCCGGGCCCCACCGGGGCAGCGAAACGTAGAATGAGCAGGCCATGACTACCCCTTCCAGCGCCCCCACTCTGATCGAGCCCTCGCCCGCCGCCGTCACCGCCGACGGCCGGCCGCGCTCGTACGAGGTGCGCACCTTCGGCTGCCAGATGAACGTGCACGACTCGGAGCGGCTCGCCGGCTCGCTCGAGAGCGCGGGCTACGTGCGGGCGGCCGACGGCGAGGACGCCGACGTCGTGATCATCAACACGTGCGCGGTGCGCGACAACGCGGCCGGCAAGCTCTACGGCACCCTCGGCCACCTCAAGTCCCGCAAAGACAAGCACGGCGGCATGCAGATCGCCGTCGGCGGCTGCCTCGCGCAGATGGACAAGGAGACCGTGCAGCGCAAGGCGCCGTGGGTCGACGTCGTGTTCGGCACCCACAACATGGGGTCGCTGCCCAGCCTGCTCGAGCGGGCCCGCCACAACGGCGAGGCCGAGCTGGAGATCCTCGAGTCGCTCGAGACCTTCCCCTCGACGCTCCCCACCAAGCGCGACTCGGTCTACAGCGGCTGGGTCTCGATCTCCGTCGGCTGCAACAACACCTGCACGTTCTGCATCGTGCCGAGCCTCCGGGGCAGGGAGAAGGACCGCCGGCCCGGCGACATCCTGAACGAGATCCGCCTGCTCGTCGAGGACGGCGCGATCGAGGTCACGCTGCTCGGCCAGAACGTCAACTCGTACGGCGTCGAGTTCGGTGACCGCCAGGCGTTCGGCAAGCTGCTGCGCGCCGCGGGTGAGATCGAGGGCCTCGAGCGCATCCGCTTCACGAGCCCGCACCCCGCCGCGTTCACGGACGACGTGATCGAAGCGATGGCCGAGACCCCGGCCGTCATGCCGCAGCTCCACATGCCGCTGCAGTCGGGCAGCGACACGATCCTGCGCGCCATGCGGAGGTCGTACCGCAGCGCCAAGTTCCTCGGCATCCTCGACCGCGTGCGCGAGCGCATCCCGCACGCCGCGATCACGACCGACATCATCGTGGGCTTCCCCGGCGAGACCGACGAGGACTTCGAGGACACGCTCCGGGTGGTCGAGCAGGCGCGCTTCGCCAGCGCGTTCACGTTCCAGTACTCGATCCGCGAGGGCACGCCCGCCGCGACCATGCCCGACCAGGTGCCGAAGCACGTCGTGCAGGAGCGCCACGACCGGCTGATCGCGCTGCAGCAGCGCATCACGCTCGAGGAGAACCAGAAGCAGCTCGGGCGCTCGCTCGAGGTGCTGGTGTCGACGGGTGAGGGCAAGAAGGACGCCGAGACGCACCGGCTCACGGGCCGTGCCGAGGACAACCGCCTCGTGCACTTCGAGGTCCCCGCCGGCTCGCCGCTGCCGCGGCCGGGCGACGTCGTCACGGTCGAGGTCACCCACGCGGCCCCGTCGCACCTGCTCGCGGACTCGAAGGACGGCGCCCCGCTGCGCATCCGCCGCACCCGAGCGGGTGACGCCTGGGATCGCTCGCAGGCCGAGTCGTGCGGCGTCCCCGCGCCCGGCTCGACCACGGCGGCCGGCGCCGTGAAGCTCGGCCTGCCCACCCTCCGCGTGGGCGTGTGACCCCGAGGCTCTTCGCCATCGTCGGGGCCACGGGCACCGGCAAGAGCGACCTGTCGCTGGATCTCGCCGAGGCCCTGGCCGCCCGCGGCCCGGGGGCCGAGGTGGTCAACGCCGACGCGATGCAGCTCTATCGCGGCATGGACATCGGGACGGCGAAGGTGCCGGCTTCCGAGCGGCGGGGCATCCCGCATCATCTGTTCGACGTGCTCGACGTGACCGAGGACGCCGCGGTCGCCCGCTACCAGGACGACGCGCGGGCCGCGATCGACGACATCCTCGCGCGCGGCCGTCACGCGATCCTCGTGGGCGGATCGGGGCTGTACGTGTCGAGCGTGCTGTTCGACTTCCGCTTCCCGCCGCGCGACGAGGCGCTGCGTGCGGCGCTCGAGGCCGAGCTCGAGCGCGACGGCGCCGGTGCGCTGTACGCGAGGCTTCGGGCGCAGGACCCGGCGACCGCGGCGCGGGTGGACCCCCGCAACGGGCGGCGGGTCGTCCGGGCGCTCGAGATCCTCGCACTGGGGGAAGCCACCCATGGGGCCGCGCTGCCGGAGGAGCCCGTGCCCTGGCGACCCGCGAGCGTGGTGGGCCTGCGGATGGAGCGGGCCGCGCTGATCGAGCGCCTCGACCGCCGGGTCGAGCGGATGTGGGCGGACGGGATGCTGGACGAGACCGCGCGGCTGCGTGAGCAGGGCGTCGAGCGGGGGCGGACCGCGTCCCGGGCGATCGGCTACGCGCAGGCGCTGGCGCAGCTGCGGGGCGAGCTCACCGAGGCCGAGGCGATCGCCGAGACCCAGGCGCTCACGCGGCGGTACGCGCGGCGTCAGGTGTCGTGGTTCAAGCGCTACGCGCCGGCCGCCGGCCTGGACGTCGCGTGGTTCGAGGCGGCCTCGGCCGACGCCGAGGCGCTCGCGGCCCGCGCCTGATCCGTCGCGGATGTCGGGGGCCCGTGGCAGGGTCGGCGCATGGAGATCCTGCTGCGCGACGTGGTCGAGGACGATCTCGAGACCTTCCTGGCGTACGAGCACGATCCCGAGGCGGTCGCCCGCTCGCGCTTCGTCCCCCGGGAGCGCGACGCGTTCCTGAGGCACTGGCGCACGCGCGTGCTCGCCGGGCCAGACTCGTTCGTCCAGACCATCGTGGTCGACGGCGCCGTGGCCGGCAGCATCGTGGCGTGGGACGCGGACGACGGCCGCCGCTTCACCGGGTACTGGCTCGGTCGCGGCTTCTGGGGGAGGGGCGTCGGCTCCGCCGCCATGCGCGCGTTCCTCGAGCGCGAGCGGGGCCGCCCGCTGTACGCCGATCCGCACGAGGGCAACACGGCATCGTGCCGCCTCCTCGAGCGCTGCGGGTTCGTGCGCGAGGGCACCGACGGCGAGTACGCGGTGTACGTGCTGCACTGAGCCGGCGCGCGCCTGGCAGACTCGATCGGTGACCGTCCTCATCAGGCCCTGCGCACCCGACGACGACGCCCAGGTCGTCGCGCTCTGGAGCGAGGCGGGTCTCACCCCCCCCCGTGGAACGACCCGCACAAGGACCTCGCGCGCGCCCGCGCCGTCTGGCCGGATCTGCTTCTGGTCGCGGCCGACGGCGACCGGGTCGTGGGATCGGTCATGGCCGGGTACGACGGGCACCGCGGGTGGCTGTACTACCTCGCAACCGCGGCGGACCGACGGGGTGAGGGGATCGGCCGGCGGCTGATCGCAGAAGCGGAGACACGGCTCGAAGCCCTCGGCTGCCCCAAGGCGATGCTGATGGTGCGCGCCGACAACGAAGCCGTGCTCGCGTACTACGACGCCATCGGCTACCAGGCCGAGACGGTGCGGGTCGCGGGTCACCGGCTGATCCCGGACGACTGAGCCGCTCGGTCGTCGGATCGGCCGCTCGGTTGCCGGATCGGAGGGGCTGGTGCCCACTCGAGCGCGCGCATCAGCCACTCCCGCATCAGGGATCCGACGACTGAGCATCGGACTCGACGGCCGAGCCGCGGAGGGAGCCGCGCCGCCGGCCATCGCCCGCGAATAGACTGGTGCGATGACCGAGATCGCCTTCACCAAGGGCCACGGCACGGGCAACGACTTCGTGATCGTCGCCGACCCCGAGGGCGAGCTGGACCTCACGGACGAGCAGGTCGCCGCGCTGTGCGACCGCCGCTTCGGGATCGGCGGCGACGGCCTGCTGCGGGTCGTGCGCTCGTCCCGCATCCCCGAGGGCGCCGCCGCGCTCGCCGAGGAGCCCGAGGCCGAGTGGTTCATGGACTACCGCAACGCGGACGGCTCCAAGGCCGAGATGTGCGGCAACGGCGTGCGCGTGTTCGCGCACTACCTGCTCGAGGCCGGCCTGGCCGAGCTCCCCGCCGGCTCGACCCTGCCCGTCGGCACCCGCGCCGGCGTCCGCGACGTGATGCGCAGCGAGACCGGCTACCAGGTCGACCTCGGCCGCTGGCGCGCCGAGCCGGGCGACCCTCTCGTCCGCGCGAAGGGCCTGGGCGTCGCGCGTCCCGGCCTCGGCATCGACGTCGGCAACCCGCACGTGGTGGTCGCCCTCGCGTCCGACGAGGAGCTCGAGGGCCTGGACCTCACCGATCGCCCCGCGATCGAGCCGGAGCCGCCGCACGGGGCGAACGTCGAGTTCGTCGTGCCGCGGGAGCCGCTCGTGAAGGACGGCGTCGGCCGGGTGCGCATGCGCGTCTTCGAGCGCGGCGTGGGCGAGACGCTCAGCTGCGGCACGGGCGTCGCCGCCACGGCGCTGGCCGTGCGCGACTGGGCGGGCGCGAACGCGCCCGACCACTGGCGAGTCGAGGTGCCCGGCGGCACGCTCGGCGTCCGGATGTTCCCCGCCGAGGACGGCGAGCACGTGTCGCTGTCCGGCCCCGCCGTGCTCGTGTACACCGGCACCGTCTCGCTCGCCTGACCGGACCGCGGATGGAGGCGCCGGCGCTGCGAGGGATCGTCCTCGCGGGCGGCCGCTCGTCACGGCTCGGCGGCCGCCACAAGCCCGCCATCGAGGTGGGCG
>Ga0208492_1001172_pt1 | contig 17485 bp, 16 predicted proteins | sample Subbioar_CSW14AB_FD_184820 | JGI IMG/M metagenome (GOLD analysis project Ga0208492, IMG submission 184820) | Serpentinite rock and fluid subsurface biosphere microbial communities from McLaughlin Reserve, California, USA - CR12Mar_CSW14AB (SPAdes) | ecosystem: Environmental > Terrestrial > Deep... | reverse complement strand
AGAGTGAAATTTCCGAGCTATTTCTATCAGTTCGGAAACATTTTTAACACGACGCGGGATGTTTCTCCAATGAACCTTAGGATTTACCGCTCTATCCTTTGTCGGCTTGATCCGGGGGTGACGGCGCGCTGAACGATGCAGCGGTGCTATCTAACGATAGCTGGCACTCGAAAGCGCAACTTGATCATCATCTGCGTTGAATACCCGCCACCGAAATCATGGATATTGGTATGGGTAAACGGAGGCGCATGTGTCAGACAGCGTTGATATCAGCGATTTTCGCAGGGGAATCTTTTCGTCGGTCGGATTTCGCGTCATGCGTGGAATCAAACGCCATGCGGAAAGCCTTGCGCAGGCGAAGTGCATCGAGCACGAGTCCGGGTCCACCCTGACCAGTCGACGGCTTGGCTCCGATGTTCGCTCTGCACTGCTTTGCTATGCGGATACCTTTCACGGCAATACGATCCTTCTTGTAGATCCGCTCGATCGGCAGAAGGACATCGGTCGGTGGCTTGCCAGCAATTGCCTTCGGCCCCACGTGCTTGGAACGTTGGCCCATGCTGCGCAGGTGATCGAAGCCGGAGTGCAGCGGGTCGGTCTGGTTGTCGTCGACCTGGACAGTTGCGGCGGCATCAGCCGCGTCGCGCATGAGCTGTTGGGCTTCCGGCTGAAGTTTGTCGAGGTTCCGGTCATTCTGGTCAGCGCCGAGAGCCTGATGGATGACTTTTCCACCGTGCGCCTGCCCATCGGGGATGTCACCTTGCGCGGTCCGGTTTCGGTCGCGCGCCTCGACCTTGCCCTGGCCGAGGCCCAGATCAACAACCGGGTCTGGCAATCGCGCAACGGCGCACCCCCTCAGTAGATGCACAAAGGAAAGCCGCAAGATGCCTGAGGCTTTCGGCATTTCTGGGTGATGCGTGCGTCGCGGCCCGTCTTGCAGCGATGCCCAGATCACGTTGAAGCCGGTCAGGGGAATGCCTACCGATTCAGTCTTCCGCGGCAAGCCAGAATCCAGATCTAGCTGCTGCCCGCCCTGCAACCCGGCGAGGATCGCTTCAAGCTCCGGGCCTTGTTAGACGATGGACAGGCAGCCCTCCGTGGCACAGCGTTCGACGGGAACGCGGCCAAGCTCGACCCCGTCGAGCACAAGCCCGAGCCCGTTGATCAGGTAGGTGCCGAGAGGGCTGAAGATGCGGAAGGCGTGATCTTCGGGCTTGGCGCCGATCTGGGCTTCAAGCCGGAACAGCAACTCGCCCCCGCCCTCGCGCCGGACATCCTGCGTCAGGGCGCAGATCATGCGGCTGCTGTCGTCTGCCGCCGCACGGCAGCTTGGGGCCCAGAAAAACTGGTCCTGGGCGGCCACGGGCGAGGCCAGGGCGGCAAGTGCGCAAGACAGGACCGCGGCGCAGAGGCGCCGCTGTGACAGGTCACCATGACTGGTCGTTCGGGACATCTATCTCAACCACTCACGCCGCTGCTGCCGATGATGCCGATGATCGTGGCATCAACCCCTGACTGGATGGTTCCGCTGTTGACCGCGCCTAGCGCTGTCGTGGACAGATCGTCCACCGTGCCGTTGACTGCCCGCATGGTTTGTAGATCGCGCCGTTCACCGCAGAAATGCTGGCGGCGATGTTCAGGACCAGGGCCCCGGTCGCATCGTCGCCGCCGATCTAACCCACGACTGCGAAATAGGCCGCCGTCGAGGTGGTCTTCGCCTGATCGACCGCCGAGTTGACGCCAAGGGTGATCTCGCCGGTGTTGACCGCGCCGAGGTCTGTTGTCGCCATGTCGCCGAAATTCAGCGTCGGCATGTCCCATTCGGTTGCGCTGATCGATGCACCCGCCGCTGCCGCCTGGGTGGCCGCGCCGATGCCGTCGACGACGTTGGTGATCGACCCGTCGATCCCCATGCTGTCCGGAGTGCCGACGTTCTCGGCGATGTTGGCGTAGGTGCCGTTGATCCTTGCCAGGTTGGTCGCGTTGTCGATCTGACCCAGCACGCGTTGCAGCACCGATTCATTAGCTTCGGGCACGGCTGTGGTGGCCGCTGGCACGGCCGTGGTCCCGAAGGCGACGCTGGAAGAATCGGCGGGAACCGAGTTCAGCGCGACCCGGCCAAGATACAAGATCCCGCCAAATCCGAACACCTCACCAACGCCGTTCGGTGCGACGGTGACATCGTTGAAGAAGGCGGTGTCGTTGATCGCAGCGACAAAGTGGTTGTCCTCCCCCCACTTGCCCAATTGAGTGTGACACCATCGGCCATCAAGCCGGCAAAAGTCTCCGGATCGCTCGGCAAACCTCCGGTGCAGTTGGTGGTGTTGTCGAGGTTGCGGATCAGCAGGATGCCACTATTCGACGACCCCGAGGGGTTTGCTGTAGGGTCGAACACGATGTAGGCCGCTGTTCCCGCGGTAAAGATATTGTCGGCGTTGGTGTTGTTGCCTTTGCAGCAAGTGCCCCAGTCGTTCGTTTCGATGCCAATCGCGTTGAAATCGAAGGTCGTGGTCAGTGCAGCGTCCAAAGATAGCTCGATCCGCAGGTCTTCGTCAACGATCTGGTCCCACGTCCCGCCAGTGACGCTGCCCATGTCAAGTCCGGTGGACGCAGCGGGCGTGAACGTTTGGCCGTAATCCGGCCCCGACATGTGCGCCCAGACCGGCGTGCCCTGATTACCTGTCACAGTGACCACTCCGCCACCCAAAGCAGTGGTGCTTCCGGTGAAGTTGAACGACCAGAGCTCGGGCACCCCGGTTGTACCCATCACAGTGTCGGTGAACAACTGGCGACCGCGATCGAGGTCGTGATCGAATTAAACAGCCGGAACAGCCAGAGCTGGCCCTGCCGCCACTGCACAGGCACCAAGGGCCACGACCGCCCTGGTGAAGCCGATGCCGAGTAGTCTTTGATTCATCACAAATTCCTTTTGTGGTGCCGATAATCCGGGAAAACGCGGCGCCGGCACAGCAGGCAGAGGAGAAGTGGCGCTATCCTTGGGGCAACAGGTCTGGTCCTGCGGTGTGGAAATTCGGGTTGAGGCTATCTTTCGCGACACCACAGCCGGGTTCGGCAGGCACCGTAATTGAACTTATGCCCGGACCAACGCAGGCGGCGCGCGAGATGGGTTGGGGGGGGCGGCGATCCGACTGACGAAAAAACCGCGCCTCAACCCGGCACGGTTTCGGGAGGAGCTGAGCCAATCTAGACGGGATAGCACTCAGAGGGAAAAGACATAACACCGGACCGGACGAAACTAGGGAGGCCACCGGCCAGCTTCTCCCCCACAAGCTGGCCGGTGCCGGGCCTTGCCGAGCGCGCGCAGAGCCTCTGGGGCGCTTCAGGTCAGGAGTGCCCGGCGTGATGTTCGCAGTCGTGCTGCCCGGCAGTCCGGTTGCGCAACAGCGCCACCCAGGCGAACAGGACCATTGCGACCTGCCCGGCGACCGAATAAATCACCAGGGCACCGATGGGTCCATAACCATACGCAAGGGCGGCAAGTCCGGCCATCGTTGCAACTACCACACCGAAGATAAGAGCTGCCATATTTGGACCTCGCGCGATCAGAACTTCACTGAGCTTTGTTTAGCCCACACGACCTGTGGGCGCTTTGTCTCCGAAGATCCCAGGGGGTATCTTTGGGCGGTCCGGCCGATCAATCGGTCTCAGGCGCTGTGCCCGCCGATCCGATTGCGGATTAGGGTCAGGACCCATTGATCTTGCCCTTGCAGCGTGATTCAGCCTCCGCAAGGAGACTGACCGATGAGCAACCATTTCTGGCTGACCGACACGCAGATGGCGCGGCTGCAGCCCTTCTTTCCCAAGAGCCACGGCAAGCCGCGCGTCGATGATCGTCGCGTTCTGAGTGGCATTATCTTCATCAGTCGCGATGGCTTGCGATGGTGTGATGCGCCCAAGGAGTATGGCCCGGCGAAGACCCTCTACAACCGAAGGAAGCGCTGGGGCGACAAAGGTGTCTTCGCTCGGATGATGGAGGGCCTTGCCTCCGAGGCGACCGTTCCAAAGACGGTGATGATGGCTGGGACCTACCTCTAGGCGCACCGCACGGCGACCAGCCTGCGGTCGAAAAAGGGGGGCCGAACGACCAAAGGGGCCGCCTGATCGGCCGAACCAAGGGCGGCATGAACACCAAACTGCATGCCGTTGCCGATGCCGACGGCCGCCCGATCCGGTTCTTCATGACTGCAGGCGAGGTCCGCGACTACACCGGTGCTGCCGCCCTGCTGGACAGTTTGCCAAAGGCGGAATGGCTGCTGGCCGGCCGGGGACTGGCGACGCATCGCAACTCGCTACGACAGGTGCCCGAAGGTCTTCCTCTCCGCCGTCGCCCTCGCCGCAACCGTAGTGTTCTGGCTATGACCGGAGAACGAGATGCCGTAACGGGGCCTGCGTCGCGACCTGCCCGTTACCGCTGCAATATCGAGGGCAAGCTGGCGCCATTCCCGTATTGAATCCATCGGGAGGACTTCGGGATGAAGCTGTTTGTCGGACTGGACGTGTCGCTGGAGAAGACCGCAATCTGCGTGGTCAGCGAACATGGGAAGATAGAGAGGGAGGCGCAGGCGGCCAGCGAGCCGGAAGCGCTTACACGTTGGATGGGGAACCTCGACGGCGCCATCGCCGCCATTGGCTTGGAAGCCGGTCCCTTGTCGCAATGGTTGCACCGCGGGTTGACCGAGGCTGGACTTGACGTCGTGCTGATGGAAACCCGGCAGGTGAAGGGGGCGCTGAAGGCCATGCCGATCAAGACCGATCGCAGGGATGCCGAAGGGATCGCGCGCCTGCTTCATCTGGGGTGGTTTCGGCCAGTTCACTGGAAATCTGTGTCGGCACAAGAGGTTCGCGCTGTTCTGAACGCGCGCAAGGCAGTGCAACAGGGCTTCACCGGGCTAGAAATGTCCCTGCGTGGGCTCTTGCGGAACTTTGGTCTGAAGGTCGGCTGCATATCGCGCGGCAGGTTTGAACAGCGCATTCGCGAACTGACGACGGGCAATCCAATGCTGGAGGCGGCAACCGAACCGATGCTACGGGCGCGACTGTCGCTCCGACAGGATCTGGCCGGGCTGGAACGCCATGTCCGCCAGCTTGCCCAGGGGGGTCCAGCCTGCCGCCGCATGATGTCCATGCCCGGGGTCGGTGCGGTGGTCGCACTGACCTATCGACCGGCGGTAGATGACCCTCGCCGCTTCACGTCCTCGAAGAAGGTCGGGCCATGGGTCGGCCTGACGCCCTCGCGAAACCAGTCAGGCGAGCGCGATGTCTCTGGCGGGATCACCAAAGCGGGCGACGTCAACCTTCGACGCGCCCTGTGCCATGACCAAGCGCATCGCCCAGCTCTTCAACCCGGATGGCTTGACGCTCAACGTGATCAAGGCGTTTGCCGCCTCGTAGAGCACCGTTCGAACCGAAGCATCACCCGCCCTGGTGATATGACCGGTCAGGTCAATCTCGCCAGATTGGTATTTTCGAGGCGTAAGTCCGAAGTGCGCCCCCAGGGATCTGGAAGATCGGAACCGATGCGGATCGTCCACCGCTGCGACGAAGGTCAGAGATGCGACCGGGCCGACACCAGGCACCGTCATCAGTCGCTTGCACACCTCACTCTCCCGGGTCAGACGCAGCACCGTGCGGTGCAGCTCGATGAGTTCCCGGACCATTGCATTCCGGGCCTCCAGCATGGCCCCGATCGCCTTCTCGAGCATCGCATTGCCCGCGACGAGCTCGCGCAGCCGTTCATCGAACCGACCCCGACTGACGCGTCCGACTTTCAGACCGAAGGCGCGCAGGATGCCACGCATTCCGATGTCGATGTCGGCGCGCTTTCGGGTGAGCAGTTTCCGGGCCGACAGCAGCGCCCGGATCTCTTGTGCACCGGCAGACTTCGCATGCACGGGTTTGAACCAGCCGAGGCGCAGCATCTGCGCGATCCCTCGCGCGTCGTTGCGGTCAGTTTTCACAGCCATTGCCGAAATCGCAGCAGCGACGTGACGGGTTTCGAGCAAGACGACATCGAAACCCTTCTCTTTCAGGCCATCGTGCAACCAGCCAGAAAGGGCGCCAGCTTCAAGGCCGATCCGAGCTGCAGCACACCCGTCCTCTCGTAGGGCGTGCACGAGGGCATCGGGATCGCTCATCACTTTTCGTTCCCGAACAACCTTACCATCGCGATCCACGATGCAGACGCTGCTTTCCTGCAGCGACACGTCGATGCCCACGTAAAATTCCATCGCTCCCTCCAGATCCTGCCCCGGTCGTGGGGCGCCGCAAGCTTAATACGGCATCTGGAACTCCGAGGTGGGCGCGAAGACCCTCGGCATGGCAAGCTTCTATCTGCGGGCGGTGTGCCAGAACCGCAACCTCTGGGGCGTCGAGGATTTCCAGGAGATCACCATCCGCCACTCGAAGTATGCCGCATCCCGCTTTGCCCATGAGGCGGCCCCGGCGCTGACGCGGTTTGCCAATTCCTCGCCGCAGGGCTTCGTGAACGGCATCAAGGCGGCGCGGCAGCAGATCGTGGCGCGAACGGATGAGGACCGGGACGACTTCCTGCGCAAGCGCGGCTTCTCGAAGGCCGAGTCGGGCAAGATCATCGAGAAGGTGCTGATGGAAGAGGGTCGCCCGCCCGAAAGCATCTTCGACTTTGTTCAGGGCATTACGCGGCTTGCACGAGACAAGACCCAGCAGGATGCCCGCCTCGACATGGAAGGGCGCGCCAAGAAGCTCCTCGACCGAGTCGGCTGACGCCGGACCCGACATAGCGACCGCCCTCGCGCGCGGCGGTCGCGCTTTTCCCTTCCAAATGCATGCCACTGGCCCCGCCCCGAGAGGGCAGATGGGATGGTTGCCGCCCTCCCCAAACGGCATCGCGATGTGCCAGGATTGTGGTGTTGAGAGCCACAAAGCGGAGAGGACGGCAAAGAATGGATACTATGATCGGCGTGGACTTGGCAAAGTCCGTTTTCCAGTTGCATGGGGCGGCGATGACCGGCGAGGTGGTGTTCCGAAAGAAGCTGACCCGACAGCAGTTCGTCAAATTCATGTCGGATCACGCTCCTGCAGTCGTCGTGATGGAGGCCTGTGGCGGTGCGCACTATTGGGCGCGGGTGATGGCGGATCTGGGGCACAAGGTTCGCTTGATCGCGCCCCAGTATGTGCGCCCGTTTGTGAAGCGGCAAAAGAATGACGCCGCCGATGCCGAGGCGATTGTCGTTGCGGCGCAGCGGCCGGAAATGCGCTTTGTTGACCCAAAGACTGAAGAGCAACAGGCGCGGGCGGCGCTGTTTCGGTCCCGAGACCGCCTTGTCCGCCAGCGCACTGAACTGATCAATGCGCTGCGCGGGGTGCTCTACGAACATGGGCATGCCTTTCCCGCCGGAGCCCGGAATCTGGGGCGCATCCAGACGCTGCTTTGCGACCCGGACAATGGGTTGCATCCTTTGGTCCTTGCCGATTGCCATGACCTGCTGGAGCAGATTTCCGAGAAATCAGAACGCATTGACGCCAGAACCAGGACGACGGCGGCCCTGTCCGCGCAGGCAAGTGTCACGCGACGATTGCAGACAATACCGGGGGTGGGGCCGCTCACTGCCCTGGCTGTTGAAACCTTCGCGCCGCCCATGGAAAGCTTTGAATCCGGTCGAGCGTTTGCGGCCTGGCTCGGCATCGTGCCGCGCCAGCATTCTTCGGGCGGCAAACAGCGGCTGGGAAAGATATCGAAGGCAGGGCAGGGGGACATAAGGCGCCTGCTGATCATGGGGGCGATGACCCGGCTCACGCCGAGAGGCCGCCGCGGGGTTCCGGAGGGAAGCTGGCTGGCGCGTCTGCTTGAGCGCAAGCCAAGGATGCTGGTCGCGATTGCGCTGGCCAACAAAATGGCCCGGCAAATCTGGGCGCTGCTGCGGAAACAGGAAGACTACCGGGAACCGGCACAGATGGCGGCGGCATGATGTTCATGCTGCGCCGTGAAATCTGAGGCCGGGAACCGGGAGGTGTGAGAAGCCGATGGCCTGAATGGGAAAATGATCAAACAGATCTGGGTCGGGAAAACCAGCACGCCCCCTTGAGCCTGAAAGCTCGCAGGGTAGATTTGGACCCGATCCGCTGATCTCCATACCGGCCAGCGGCTTCTGAAACGCCGCACCAAAAGGCCTGATAGAAGACCGCACTCGATCACACCCCACAAAGCGCCAAAAGCAACTTGCATCACGGGCGGCAACCATAGAAGGGGGCGCGGACCTGGCCGCCTGAGCCCTGACAATGCGTGAGGGGGCCACCCATGGGAGGGCCCCTCACCGACCAGACCCTCGTCCCGCGAAATCGTGGGGCCCCAGAGGATCCATTCCCAAAGAAGGAGTCGTCAACCAAGAGCGTGGCCAGGAGGCTGGCGGCGTTCAAAGCAAAAGCGGGACAACCGGCACCTGACGTTGGGGCACCATCCCCCGCTCGCCATTCCCTTCCTTGCCCCGAATCCCGTCTTCGAGATCAACCCGCGAGGGGTCGGACTACGGGCAAGCCCGTGCCGCCGGGTGGATTCGGCCCCGTTTGAAGAGGGGGGCCGAACGCACCCGGTGATGTCAGCCAGTCTTCGGGCCTGCGGGGTCCTGTCGCGCGGGGGATGGTCCCCCGCCTCCCAGACAGGAGCCAAACAGATGTCCCGCAAAGATGCTTACGCTTTCGCCGCCTCCCTTGCCGCCACGCTCATGGTCTCGATCGTCGTCTTCCAGGCAGGCGATGGTACCTTCGGCGCCGTCCCCGCCGATGAAATCGACGGCGACGAGGTTCAAGTGATCGCTGAGGTCGACCCGTGGGCATAAGGCCCACGGTTTGTCCCGAGAGCTCGGCATCGGGGCAGGGTCCCCGATCCGGTCCGTTCGGCTTTCAGACCTCTCGGTGGCCCGGAAATCTGAGCCGACGCGGAGGTCGGCACGACTGCCCAAGGAGCCGAACGCCCGGTGTCGAGTTTACGGTCCGCCCGAAACGTCGAGGAAGAGTTTCACCAGGGCGACGTTGATGAAGTAGTTGTGCTTTCCAGAGCGATGCTTTTCGACAAAGCCCTGCTCAGCCAAAGTATCGAGATACTTCGCGGCCGTCTGCCGACTGACATCCAGATCGTTCTGCAGATATTCGATCCGGGTGTAGGGATGGCGAAACAAGTTGTTCAGAAGTTCCTGGCTGTAAATCTTCGGCAAGTCTTCACGTAGCCGATGCTTCACGTCCGCCATTTGCTGTCGGATGCCGGTGACGATCTCGACTGTTGTGGCAGAAGTCTCTGCAACGGCCTCCAGCATGTAGATGACCCAGGGTTCCCAATCGCCCGTGTCGCGCACCGCCTGAAGGTGCCTGTAGTAGTCCGCTTTGTTACGGGTGATGAACCGCGACAGGTAGAGCACCGGGATGTCGAGCAACCCCGTTCTGGTCAGATAAAGTACGTTGAGGATGCGCCCGATACGTCCGTTGCCATCCGGAAACGGGTGGATGCTTTCGAACTGATGATGGATCAAAGCCATCTTGATGAGCGGATCGAGATCGCTGAGTTCATCGTCGTTGATGAACCGTTCGAGCGCCGTCATGTGGCGGACAATTTCGTGCGCATCCTGGGGGGGGACGAAGACGATCTCCCCTGTTTGCTCGTTCTTGAGGGCAGTACCCGGTGTCACTCGAAATCCATCGCTGCGGCCCTTCAGCAAGCGGAACATGTCGATGAGCGCCGAATTTGGGATCAGGCCGCCGGTTTCGCCCAAGCGTGCGTATCCGAGCCGCAGAGCGTCGCGATACAGGCCATTGCCGCCGTTCCCCGCCCCAATTCCTGCCGCTTCAATGATCGCTCGGCGAAGGCACGTCGAAAACCGGGGCGGTGATTGCGGCACCCGGCTTGAACGAAACGCGAACATCACCTATGCTTTCTCCGCAAAATCTGTTGTGAGGCCCGAATGACGCCCTATCGTGACTGGGATCAGGATTCTGGAATCCGGGCCTACGAGATTGGCTCCACGCATATGGATGTGGCGTTCAAGGACGGGGCGATCTATCGCTACACCTCGGTATCAGCAGGACAGGCCAATCTTGATCGTATGATCGTACTGGCGCGCGCAGGCGATGGGCTGAACGAATTCATCAATCGGGCTGTGAAGAAGCGCTATTCCGCGCGGCTTGCCTGACCGCACTGCCTCTCCCTCCGCCCGCATGAAAAAACGGGGCGACCGAAGCCGCCCCGTTCAAGGTCATTCCGCCGCGATCAGGGCCTGGCGATCCTCTTCATCGTCGGAAGCGACCTCGTCGTCTTCGGTGAGGAAGGCAGGCAATTCGACCGTGGCATCCTCCGTTACGGCGACCGTTCCAAGATCGGGGTCGTCCAGCCGCAGCGGCTCAGGCAGCCAGCCGGACCCGTCGAGGAGCCGCTCGGCCTCGCGCGCCATGTCACCCTTCTTCAGATGGTCGATCAGCTGCGCGGCGCCCTCGCCCACACCTTCGCGCACGGCCTCCAGGATGCGGCTCTTGGTGACGCGACCAAGGTAGTTGGCAACGGTCGGCTTCCAGCCCGCTTCGACCAGATCGAGCCGAGTGGTGCGCGCCAGTCGATCGGCCTCGCGCAGGCGGCGGTCGAGACCGAGCTGGCTGATCCCCATGCCGCTGTAGGGGTTCGGACGCTCGTAGAGGGCATTCACTCCGAAGCTAAGGCAGTGGGCCATCAGCGACTGTCGGCTGGCCTCGTCCAGCGCGTGGAGCCAGTCCCAGAGGGCGTCATCCCCCTGCCCCAGCGGCATGTCAGCGCGCCACGCAACATGCCGCGCGTCGATGTTCTGCGCAGGATAGCTATCGGCAAGGTCGACGGCCTGCACCGGCAGGTGGATGTCGCGAACATTGGCCTCAAGCGCGGCCCCGGAGGCACGGGACACGAAGCAATCGGTCGCCAGCTTGTGCAGAAGGGCGGTCATCGCGATGCGCGGGTTGTTGGCCACGGCATCGCGCAGCGCTAGGGTGCGATGCGCCGTCAGTTCGATGACGAGCCGCTCGGGCAGCGGTTTGATCGCATCGCCTTCGTCCTCGTCATCCTCGGACGGACGGGGCTCGCCCCCCATGCTGATCACGGCAGCGCGGCCTTCAGAGGAATCGGCATCCATAGACGCAGTGCCATCGAGATCATCGTCGGAGGCTTCGCCCGCCGGTGCCACCCGCTGCTCATCTTCGGGACGAACGAAGCCACGCTCGATCAACAGAGTGCCATCGCTGTCGATGCTGACGAAGGCCCCTGCCTTGCCGACCTGATCAGGATCGAAGGCCATCGGCCGGCTGTCGAAGGCACTGAGCTGGCGCTCGATTTCGCCGAGGCGCTGATCGACTTCCTCGGGCAGATCTTCAGCTTGGGAATACTCTGCCTCCAGCCGGTTGTATTCATCGCGAAGCGCTTCCCGCGTGGCCCGCTCCTCATCGGTCAGGTCGACCATGGTGCCCGGAAGCTCGCGCAGGCCCATGGTGTGACCATAGGGAAAGCCCACAGCGACCTCGATCCATTTCCAGCCCTCGGCGGCAATGGCCCCGGCCTCCGCCTTCAGCTTCTCGCCCACCAGCCGTTCAAGCAAGACCGGGTCCTGCAGCCAGCCACCGTCATCCTGCTGGAAAAGGTCGCGCAGCACGAAGCCGCCCGCCGCCTCATAGGCCGCAAGCCCGAGGAAGCGGACACGCTTGTCGGAGGCCCGCACCGCGGTCTCTGTCAGCATGCGGCGGATCTGATATGGTTCCTTCGACCAGGAGTTCTTGACGGCGTCCCAGACCTGCGCCTGCCGCGCGTGATCATCCGAGATGGTGAACGCCATCAGCTGTTCCAGCGTCATGCCATCCTCGGCGTAGACCTCGAGGAGTGCAGGCGCGACGGTAACGAGGCGCAGGCGCTGCTTGACCACCTTCACATCGACGAAGAAGGCTGCGGCGATGGCCTCCTCGGTCATGCCCTTCTCGCGCATGGCCAGAAAGGCGCGGTACTGGTCGAGCGGGTGCAGCGGCGCGCGCTCGATGTTCTCGGCCAGCGAAACCTCGTCAATCAGGACAGAGTCATCTGCTGCGCTGACGATGCAGGGCACAGGCGCGGATTTGGCCAGCCGCTTCTGCTTTACCAGCAGTTCCAGCGCCCGGTAGCGCCGCCCACCCGCCGGCACTTCGAACTTGCCGGTCTCGGCCCCGTCCTCACCGATCACCGGGCGAACGTGTAGGCTCTGAATCAGGCCCCGGCGGGCGATGGACTCGGCCAGTTCATCGACCGAGATCCCGGCCTTCACGCGCCGGACGTTGGATTGGCTCAGGACCAGGTTGTTGAACGGGATATCCCGCGAGGACGCGAGGGCGATTTTCTGCATGTTGGTCATCGGACCGATCTCCTGACGGGCGCCGAGAGCCTCTCTCTCGACCTCCAACCCGTCGAAAACCCCCTGCCCTTCTCTTCCTCTGACGCCCGCGCAGCCGCAGGGCCGGAGTTCCTCATCCGAGATCACCCCGGCCGCGCAGGCTGACTTCCCGGCCAGCACCGACGATGATGTGGTCGTGCAAGGTGAGGCCGAGTACGCCACAGGCCTTCTGCACTTCCTTGGTCATGGCGATGTCGGCCTCCGATGGCTCGGGATCGCCTGACGGATGGTTGTGGACCAGGATCAGCGCCGAGGCGTTGAGGTCGAGGGCGCGCCTGACGACCTCGCGCGGATAGACCGGGACGTGATCGACAGTGCCGACGCCAAGGTGCTCGTCGGAGATGAGCCGGTTCTTGCGGTCGAGATAGAGGACGTGAAACCGCTCGACCTCGCCGCGCACCGACAGGGCACAGTAGTCAATCACAGCCTGCCAGGACGTCAGGACCGGGTTGCAGTTGATGTGCCGGGCAAGGATCTCGCGAGCGGCGAAGATGGTGGCCTGCTCCTGCGCGGTCAGCTCGGCGGTGCCAGAGCTGCGGGAAACGAAGGCTGTCGGGTGTTCGGAAAATCGGGGCATTTGGCTCTCACGATGTGACCCGGCCAAGATTGACCCGGCAGCATTGCGCTACCCTGGCGGAGTTGGCCGGGAAGGAGGAAAGAGGGGGACAATGCTGACGGACAGAAGGCCGAAGGGCCCCCTGCCCCGCTGCAGATGTCAGCCGACGCGGTCGAGAAGTTTCTTGGCGCGGCCTTCCATGTCGAGGCGCGCATCCTGCTGGGTCTTGTCTCGCGCAAGCCGCGTAATGCCTTGCACGAAGTCGAAGATGCTCTCGGGCGGGCGGCCCTCTTCCATCAGCACTTTCTCGATGATCTTGCCGGACTCGGCCTTCGAGAAGCCGCGTTTCCGCAGGAATTCGTCCCGGTCCTCATCGGTGCGCGCCACGATCTGCTGCCGCGCCGCCTTGATCCCGTTCACGAAGCCCTGCGCCGAGGAATTGGCGAAGCGCGTCAGCGCGGGCGCGGCCTCATGGGCGAAGCGCGAGGCCGCGTATTTCGAGTGGCGGATGGTGATCTCCTGGAAGTCCTCGACGCCCCAGAGATTGCGATTCTGGCACACGGCGCGGAGATAGAAGCTCGCCATGCCGAGCGTCTTTGCCCCGACCTCCGAGTTCCAGCAGTAGAATCCCCTGAAGTAGAGATCGGGCGAGCCATCCGGCAGCCTGCCCGCCTCGATCGGATTGTGATCGTCGACGAGGAACAGGAAGACGTCTCGGTCCGAGGCATAGAGCGTCGTGGTGTCGCGACTGATCTCGACATCGGGGTTGTAGACCCCGGTCGACCAGTCGAGCACGCCCGGCACCTTCCAGCGCGTGTCGCCGGTACCATTGCCCGCGATGCGCTGCACCGCCTCGACCAGCTCATGGTCATGGATGCGACCGTAATCCGGGCCGGTTACGGCACGCAGTTCCGTGCGGCCATCTTCGGTCTCGAAGGTTTTCACCTGCTCAGCACGGTGATTGCTCAGACCGTACTGAAGATTGATCCCGGCCAACGGTGCAGGCAACTGCCGCAGGTAAGAGGCCGGGGCACCGACGATGCTGGACAACTGGCCGAAGGCCCAATGCGTCGGAGCCACGGGCTCCTTGGCCTTGGGAAGGACCAAGTGCAGCCGCTCGGCGCTGTCGCGCGCAGCCTCGACCCGGATCTCCGCCGTCTCAACGACTCGGGACCGGCTCCGCTCAGACCGACGCTTCACCGAGGCCCAGAGATCGTCGAGCGAGAGATACCGCTCGTCATCGGGCCGGTTGAACCATTCGGACGACACCCGCCCGTTCCGCTCGCCTCGGCTCACATCCACCTTGTAGCCGCCCGACTTCACCGGCCGCACGGGGTCCAGAATTTCCACGTTGTTCATGGCAGTCTCTCCGTGACGGGCGCCGGAAGCCTCTCTCCCAGCCTTGGCCCATCACAGGCCAAGAGGCCCACTCTAACTCTTCGCCCTACCGCACCCATGAGGGCACGGAGACCTAAAGTCTTATTAAATATTTGATATCCCTTATGAAAAAGGTAACTTGCCAATTGGCAACTATCAGATGGGATTGGCTTCAGCAAACTTCCGGAAGAATGCCAGAAACGCCCTATCCGGATCGTCCGCGGGGGGCTTTCCGGCTGCCCAGGTGCGCCACTCACCTTCCACGAAATAGATATCGTAGCCTGGATGCCGAAGGCGCGCGGTCTCGTAGGTTTCTGTCCGCAGTGGAGTACCACGCGACTGGAGCCATGCCGGCCGGGGCTTCAACTCCGGTGCCTTCGGCCGCTGATCGGGTGTCGCCTCAACAGGAGCGGACGGGACAACTCTGTCCTCTGTGCCGGTAGCTCTAATGCGTCGGCCGACCTTAGAGAACTGGAGAGCACGCCCTGCTGCGCCAGTCGCCTCCTCATCCTTCCGCCACCATTTGAGCTCCACATGGGTGACGCTTCGGCCAGATTTCAGGGGCTCGAATGCCACCATGAAATCCGAAAGGTCGTTCACTTCTGCGACGGCGGGATCAAGAGCTCGAAGTTTGAGGTTTGACCAGGAAGTCAGCTTACCCTTCGGTACGCCAAGGATACCCCGAAGTGCGTCAAGCGAAAACCGCTCTGCTGACCTCCAACGCAGGTTTCCTCGCTTCTGCACCATCTCGTAAAGCGTCAGCGAGTATTTGGACGAAAGAGCGAACATCACCTCGCGCTGAAGGCGAGCGAAAACGGTTGAGTTCGCGATGATCTTTCGCAATCGCGCAGGAATTTCGTACTCGATCAAACCGTCAGATCGCAGTGCTTCGATGTTCCCTCCCAGTAATTGTACTCGCTCGATCGCCGGTCCGCCGTCCCAGTTGACAGACACCTTGACCACCGCCGACATCAAGCGCTCCAAGCTTTCACCAACCCGGTCGTTCGAGTTGTGTTTGCCTCGCAGTGCCGACTTTGAGATGATGTGGCTCACGGGCTTGTCGATAGCATCCCATGCGTTCTCAAGAAGTTGGTTGTATATTCTCCGATCGTTGAGGCTCAGGGGTGTGACCTCGATCAGATCAACCAGCTCGCCTGGCTTGATCAGACTGTCGGCACTTGGCCGAGCATCGATGGTGCGATAGGGTTTCTCAGCCATGGAGCCCATACATGCCTTTTCTTACTTTTGTAGTTTGAAGGGAGTAAGCGAGCAAGTGTCTAGGTAGCGCTCAGATCGGCAGAGCTCAGGATGGCACCCAATTTGTAAGTTCATCACGCGAGGACGAATCGGGGGTGATTCGCAGGCGATTGAAAGCAAAGAAAAATCTGCACCTGGACACCTTGAGAGGTGGTGTCACCCGAAATGTAAGTCTTAGACCAGCTGCAAAAGGTAAGTCTTCCCGCCCCGATTCGTAAGTTCTACACTCCCAGAATGTACGGCAAAGCACCCAGGAAGTAAGGTAAGGCGTGTATTATCTATGTTTTACAGCCGCTTACGGCATGCGAACCCTAGAACCAGAAAGAATCTGAACTCTTAGGGGTTTTCCTTGTGGATAATTTTTCAGGAAGAAGGTTGCGCTGACCGACAGCTCTCATTGAAGCCCTACTTTTTGGGATGGGGCGACATCGTGACGGGAGCAGACTATCGACTTTCTGAACCACGCCAGCGAAAGAGCGGAAGTCGACGTCAAGTTGGCTGTTTTCCGGAGGATCGCCATCGAGACGGTGATTTCCGAACTTTACCCTGCGTGGAAGATGCAGCATGATTCGACCACCACCACAGAAGAGAGCAGTTGATGGACGATGCCGTACTGCCACCGGTCACGCTGAGCGAGCTTACCCTCCTAACACGTCGTGCGGCGACCGTGATCGAGCGCCTGAGAGAGCGAGTCTTCGCTCCGAATTCCGAGAAGCGCCTGGATATCCGATTCAACGTCCGGACCGCCGCTGAGATGGTTGGCCGGACGGAGAAGGCGATCAGAGACGCTGAAGCGGACGGACGGCTACCTGAACCCGACAAAGACGCGGAGACGGGGCGCCGCACGGGATACACTCTCGCGCAAGTCAACAAGATGCGAGAGGTCTTCGGTACCTTGCCGCACCGCGGTGCGGATGACCCTCCGCTTGTTCTCGCCGTACAGAACTTCAAAGGCGGCGTCGGCAAGTCAACCATCGTCAGCCACTTGGCGCAGTTCTTCGCGCTAAAGGGCTACCGCGTCTGCGTTATCGACTGCGACAGCCAAGCGTCTTCAACGGCGATCTTCGGTATGAACCCAGACGTCGACGTGGATGAGGAGGAAGACACGCTCTACCCTTTCCTACGCCACGGCGGGCCGAAGTCACTGCACTACGCTCTGCGGGCGACCTACTGGCCCGGGATTGCCCTGATTCCTGCCAACCTAGGACTCTACGACGCAGAATATGAGTTTGCGGCCAGGATGGCACGAGAGCCCACCTTCATCCTCGACCGTTTGCGCGATGGGATTGCGAGCATATCCGACCAGTTCGACGTGGTCCTCCTGGACCCGCCGCCTGCCTTGGGTATGATTTCCCTCTCAGTTCTACGTGCCGCCAATGCTCTTCTGATACCGGCGCCACCGAGTAACATCGATTTCGCCTCGACAGCACATTTTCTGAAAATGATGGAGGCGACGCTAACCGAGCTTTCAAAGTTTGGCGGCGAAAGGTCGTACAGCTTCGTGAAGATTCTGGCGTCCAAAATGAATGATCAGAAGTCTGCGCATTTGGCCATCAAGCGCATGATGGATGCGGTGTTTCCGCAGGACATGCTTCAGTCCGTCCTGAAGGACAGCGCAGAAATCGACAATGCAACGGCCAACCTTTCGACAGTTTATGAACTGACCGGACCAAGCACGCGAACTGAAACGCACAAGCGGTGCCGTGCATACCTTGATGCGGTCGGTCGAGAGATTGAGACCTTGGCTCGCAAGACTTGGCCGAGCCATCATCGTGCGCTTCGCAAGGAGGGAGTGCTGTGAGCAAGCGTCATGACGCGATCTTCGAGGATGTCCTCAAAGATCTGAACAACGAATCTGCGCCAGGGGAAGAAGACC
>Ga0208492_1001171_pt1 | contig 17505 bp, 14 predicted proteins | sample Subbioar_CSW14AB_FD_184820 | JGI IMG/M metagenome (GOLD analysis project Ga0208492, IMG submission 184820) | Serpentinite rock and fluid subsurface biosphere microbial communities from McLaughlin Reserve, California, USA - CR12Mar_CSW14AB (SPAdes) | ecosystem: Environmental > Terrestrial > Deep... | reverse complement strand
GCTTGCTGACCGGCTACTTCGAGCCCCTGCTGGAAGGCCGCCGCACGCCCGACGCCCGCTTCGCCTGGCCGCTGCACCGCCCGCCCGCCGGCCTGGGGCAGCGCAAGCCCTTCTTCAGCCGCGCCGAGCTGGAGTCGACGCCCGAAGGCCGCGCCGCCATCGCCGGGCGCGAGGTGGTCTGGCTGGCCGACCCGCTGGACGTGCTGCTCATCCAGGTGCAGGGCTCGGGCCGCGTGCGCCTGCTCGACGAGCTCACCCCGCAGGGCGCGCACAAGGTCGTGCGCCTGGCCTTTGCCGGCCACAACGACCAGCCCTACCAGTCGGTGGCGCGCTGGCTGGTGGACCAGGGCGCCTTCACGCTGGAGCAGGCGTCCTGGCCGGCCATCCGCACCTGGGCGCAGGCCAACCCCACGCGGGTGGGCGAGATGATGGCGGCCAACCCGCGCGTCGTCTTCTTCCGTGAAGAAGCGCTCACCGACCCGGCATCGGGGCCCAACGGCGCCCAAGGCGTGCCCTTGACCCCGGGCCGCTCCATCGCCGTCGACCGCGACAGCGTGCCGCTGGGCACCCCCGTCTGGCTCGACAGCACGATGCCGCAGACCTGGGTGGCGGGCGGGCTGCCGCCGCCCTCGCCGCTGCGCCGCCTGGCCATGGCGCAGGACACGGGCGGGGCCATCCTGGGCGCGGTGCGGGCGGACTTTTTCTGGGGCTGGGGCGACGAGGCCCTGGCGCAAGCCGGCCGCACCAAACAGCCGCTGGCGATGTGGGTGCTGTGGCCCCGGGGCAGCCAGCCCTGACACCTGCCGGCGCGCCTTGCACACCAAGGCGTGAAATGCAGCACGGCCTGAGCGTTGTTCAGCCAAACAGCCGAGGCCACAAACCGGCAAAGTAGGCCACCTCACCCCACGGTGGCCTCATGGACCGTTTTTTCCTGCTCCAAATGGGCGCCGATGCGCCCAGCCTGCTGCCCTATGGCGCCCACGACCCGATGCTGGTCGTGCTGTCGGTGTGCCTGGCCATCTTCGCCTCGACGATGGCGCTGCACGCCACCGAGCAGGCGCGCGTGCTCACGCAGTCGAGGCTGCGCTCGGTAACGCTGCTGGCCGGCAGCCTGGCATTGGGCTGCGGGGTCTGGGGCATGCACTTCATCGGCATGCTGGCCTACCAGCTGTGCACCACCGTCACCTACGACACCGACCTGACCACCGCCTCGGTGCTGCCCAGCGTGGGCGCCTCCTGGGTGGCGCTGCGGCTGCTCGCCAGCGACCGGGTCAGCAACCGGGAGCTGGTCATCGCCGGGGTGCTGGTGGGCGCGGGCATCGGCGCCATGCACTACACGGGCATGGCGGCCATGCAGATGTCGGCGGCCCTGCGCTACGACCCGTGGATGTTCGCCCTGTCGATCGTGGTGGCCGTGGCCCTGGCCGTGCTGGCCCTGTGGGTGCGGCATGGCCTGGCCGTGCGCCTGCCCCGTTACGACGGCTGGCGCCTGACGCTGGCCTCCGGGGTGGTGATGGGCATGGCGATTTCGGGCATGCACTACACCGGCATGGCCGCGGCCCGCTTCGTCGGCACCCCCACCCAGGAATTCGATGTCGGCACCGCCAACCGCATCCCGCTGGCCCTGGGCATCACCCTGGTCACGGTGGTGGCCAGCGTGCTGGTGGGCGCAGCGGTCGGCCTGGCGCGCTACCGCCAGCTGCTCGCACGCGTGCAGTCGAAGGAGGCCCGCCTGCGCGCCATCACCGAGACCTCGATGGACGCCATCGTCGTCTTCGACGAGCAGGGCACGGTCCACAAGTACAACGCTTCGGCCGAGCGCATCTTCGGCGTGCCGGTCAGCGAGATGCTCGGCCGCAGCGTCACGCGCATCATGGTCGAGCCCTACAAGAGCATGGCCATCGCGTCCTTCGACCAGTTCCTCGCCGAGGCATCGCACGCCATGGGCATCGAGCTGGAGAGCCACTGCGTGCACACCGACGGCCGGCGCATCCCCATCCGCCTGATGATGGGCCGCATGGTGTCGCTGCAGGAGCGGCTGTACGTCGCCTTCATCACCGACATCAGCGAGCGCCAGCGCATGGAGATCGAGCTGCGCGACCGGGAGGCCCAGTTCCGCTCGCTGATCTCCAACATCCCCGGCATCTCCTACCGCTGCCGCATGGAGCCAGGCTGGCCCATGGTCTACATCAGCGAAGCCGCCGAGCGCGTCACCGGCTGGCCGACCTCGGCCTTCCTGGGCACGCCGCCGCTCATCAGCTTCGCCCAACTCGTGGCCGCCGATGACGTCGAGCGCATCGGCACCATCGTCAAACAGGCTGCGGAGGCGGACACCCCCTTCGTGCTGGAGTTCCAGCTGCGCACGCGCAGCGGCGAGCTGCGCTGGATGTGGGGCCACGGCAGCATCGTGCGGGCGGTCGACGACAGCAGCGTGAAGTGGATCGACGGCGTGCTGCTCGACATCACCGAGCGCCGCGAGATGGAAGACGAGCTGGTGCGCGCCAAGGAAAAGGCCGAGGCCGCCGCCCAGGCACGCACCAGCTTCCTGGCCAACATGAGCCACGAGATCCGCACGCCGATGAACGCCATCCTGGGCTTCACCGACTTCGTGCTCGATGGCGAGCTGCAGCCCGCGCAGCGCAAGCACCTGGAGACGGTGCACAAGTCGGCCCGCAGCCTGCTGCACCTGCTCAACGACATCCTCGACACCTCCAAGCTCGACCGTGGCGCGCTGGAGATCGAGTCACTGCCCTTCTCGCTGCCCGAGCTGGTGCACCAGCTGTGTGCCGAGCAGTCCATCCAGGCCGATCGCAAGCGCCTGAAGCTGCACGGCTCGGTGCCCGTCGAAGTGGGCGACGTGGTGCAGGGCGACCCGCACCGCCTGCGCCAGATCCTGCTGAACCTGCTGGGCAACGCCATCAAGTTCACCGAACGCGGTGAGGTGGAGCTGAGCTGCCAGCGCGAAGGCGAGCGCGTTCACTTCCGGGTGCGCGACACCGGCATCGGCATCGTGCCCGAGCGCCAGGCCACCATCTTCGAGGCCTTCACGCAGGCCGATGCCTCCATGAGCCGTCGCTTTGGCGGCACCGGCCTGGGCACCACCATCGCCAAGCAGCTCACCGAGCTGATGGGCGGGCGCATCTGGGTCGAGAGCACACCGGGCATCGGCAGCACCTTCCATGTCGACTTGCCTCTGCCCATCAGCAGCGAAGCCGCTGCGGACAGCGTGCAGACCGAGGACGGGCCGCTGCAGCTGCCCCCCTTGCGCATCCTGGTGGTGGACGACGTGCCCCAGAACACCGAACTCGTCTGCGTGGTCATGGGCCGCCAGGGCCACCAGCTGAGCGTGGCCCACGACGGCCGCGAAGCGCTGGCCCGCTACGGTGAACAGGCTTTCGACGTCGTGCTCATGGACGTGCAGATGCCCGTGATGGACGGCCTGAGCGCCTGCCGCGCCATCCGCGAGCTCGAGGCGCGACGCGGCAGCCCGCGCACCCCCGTCATCGCCCTGTCGGCCAGCGTGCTCGACGAAGACCGCGCCGCCGCGCTGGCCTCGGGCATGGACGGCTTTGCCAGCAAACCGCTGGACCTCGATGCCCTGAGCCGCGAGATCGCCCGCGTGACCGGGTGCACGCCGCTGGGCGCGGCCGTGGCCGACGACACCCTGGCGCCCACCCACGACGACGACGTGTGCCTGGACCCCGCGGCCGGAGTGAAACGCTGGGGCGACCGCGCCAGCTGGATGGGCGCGCTGCAAAGGTTCGCGCGCGCGCAGGCCCTGCCGGATCACGACCTCGACGCCGAAACCCAGAAGGCCACCGCCCATCGCCTGCGCGGCGCTGCGGCCAACCTCGGCCTGCCCCAGCTCACGCGCGCCGCGGGCGTGGTCGAGGGACTGCATGCCGACGCACCCGCCGAGCAGCGCCAGGCCGCCTGGCGCGCGCTGCAGGCCGCCATGGCGGCGATGCAGCAAGCCGTCAACGAGGTGGCGACAGGCACCTCGCCAGCCGATGCGGCCACCCAGACCAGCACCCAGGCCTCGAGGCTGGACGACGCCACACGCCAGCGCCTGCTGCAACAGGCCCACGCACTGCGCCCGGCCTTCGCCCGTGGCGAATGCCGCGACGACGAACTCGATGCCTTGTGCGAGGCCTGGCGCCCGCACGCGAGCGCCCAGCGCCTGGCTGCGCTCAAGCAGGCCACCGACGACTTCGATTTCGAGTCGGCGCTCGCGCTCCTCGACGCCCTGATGGGCGAGCTGCCTGCACCGGAGGCCATGGACCATGCCTGATGCTGACCTGAGCCGCCGCCAGACGCTGCTGATCGCGGACGACGAGCCGACCAACCTGCAGGTGCTGCGGCAGATCCTGCAAGCCGACTACCGCCTGCTGTTCGCCAAGGACGGGGCCAAGGCGGTCGAGCTGGCGCAATCCGAGAAGCCCGACCTGATCCTGCTCGACGTGATGATGCCCCACATGACGGGCCACGACGCCTGCCGTGCGCTCAAGGCCAACGCGGCCACGCGCGACATCCCCGTCATCTTCGTGACCGCCATGGCCGACGCCGAAGACGAGGCCAAAGGCTTCGAGCTCGGCGCCGTCGACTACATCGTCAAGCCCGTGAGCCCACCCATCGTGCGCGCCCGCGTGCGCACCCACCTGTCGCTGGTGCGCATGGACGAGCTGCGCGAAACGCGCATGCAGATCATCGAGCGCCTGGGCCGCGCCGCCGAGTACAAGGACAACGAAACCGGCCTGCACGTCATCCGCATGAGCCACTACGCGCAGGTGCTCGCACTGGCCGCCGGCTGGTCCGAGGTCGATGCCGAGGAGCTGCTGGCCGCCGCGCCCATGCACGACATCGGCAAGATCGGCATCCCCGACCACATCCTGCTCAAGCCGGGCCCTTTGAGCCCCGAGGAGTGGGCCGTGATGCGCAGCCACCCACGCATCGGCGCCGACATCATCGGCGAGCACCGCTCCACCGTGCTGCGCCTGGCGCGCGAGATCGCGCTGGGCCACCACGAGAAGTGGGACGGCAGCGGCTACCCCCAGGGCCTGGTCGGCGAGGCGATCCCGGCGTCCGCGCGCATCGTTGCCATCGCCGACGTGTTCGACGCGCTGACCACCGCGCGGCCCTACAAGCAGGCCTGGACCGTGGAAGCGGCCATCGAGCAGGTGCAAAAGGACGCCGGCAAGCACTTCGACCCGACGCTCGTCGAGCTGTTCATGGGCGTGCTGCCCCAGGTGCTCGCCATTCGCGAGCGCTGGAAGGAAGACGACGCCGCCGCGGCCTGAGCCGGCGTCAGGCCCCATCGCTCAGGGACCGATCTTCACCGACAGGCCGGTGGTCAGCGCCATGTCGTTGCGCTTCTGGTCGGCGGCCACGCGGCTGGTGTACGTGTCGGTCAACGCGATGGTCAGGGCCAGCGTGCGCGTCATGTCCACATTCAACGCCGCGCTGAGCTTGAAGAGGTGGTTGCGGTCGCCATCGATCGACAGGTAGCTTTCCAGGCGCTGCTTGAAGGACACCGTCGGCGTGAACTGCGCGGTGTACTCGTTGCCGATGAGCAGGCTGTTGCTGGCAAAGCGCGAGTCGGTCTCGCCGCCGATGGTCTTTTCCTCGCGATAGCGGCTGACGGTGCGGCCCAGGCCCGCGAACACGTCCAGCGTGCGATCGGGCTCGTTGATCAGGTGGCGCCCCAAACCGAGGGCGGCCTGGGTGCGCACCTTCAGCTCGATGACGCGGTCGTGTTCGAGCCCCATGCGCGCGAAGGCGAAGTACTCGGGGTCGATGTCGCGGTCGTGCTGCGCGGTGCCGCCCCACTTGCCTGCGGTGGTCTCGCGGTCGTTCTTGGCGCCGCTCTGGCTTTCGCTGACCAGGGCGGTCAGCGTGGTCTTGCCCCCGTCCTTCCTGCGTGAGACGTCCACATCGACCTGCGCGGCCCGCGAGCGGCTGTTGCCCGAGGTGGCCGACAGCGAGGCCGTCATGCGGCCGACCCAGGGGCTGGTTTCGTGTTCGGAAGATGCCAATACCTGATCCTCGGCATGAGCCCCCATCGACATGGACAGGCCCAACACCCCGCAACACAAAACCCGGACAGAACACGACATCACCAGCATCCCAAGAAAGCTCGACCTCGACAGGAAGCACCATTCTGGCGCATGGATCCAGCACATCACCATGACGCCCGCATGAAACGGGATCGATGGGCCAGGACAGCGCCAACCCATTCTCTTAGGGATGGCATCGCCACACACGTGATCGCAGAATTTCCCTCATTGCATGCCGCTGACCAAATCGGCACGCACAAACCAACAGGGAGCTCGACACCATGCCGAAGGAGTCGGCGCGCAAGGCATCGACCTTGGCGCGCAGGAACTCGCTGTTGGATCCCGGATGTCTCAACAGCTGAGGATGGTCATGCACGCCCCTGCCCGCGCTTTAACCCACCGCCTGGTCTTTTTCCTGTCTGTCCTCTTCGCGCTCGTGACGAGCGGATGCGCCTTGTTCACGTCGCACTACGACGCCGGGGCATATCAGAACTTCACCAACCTCAAAGCATTCCACCTCAAGTTCCTGGAAGACCAGACCGCCCAGGAAGGCGCGACCTACAGCGAAGAGCGCATGACTTCGGCTTGCGATGTGGGCGAACTCAAGTTCCGCGAGGCAGACGAGTACGCGCGAGGCAAGGGAGATTCGCTGCGGATCGATGCCCTGGACGTTCTGCACAACGTCTTCAAGGACAACTGCAAGCTCGCCAGGAAGCAAAAGAAGCTGTTCAACCCCGTCTACATCAATGAGTTGACGCCCACGCTGACGCGCAACTACGACCTCGCCATCGCGGGAGAGCTCGCTCGCGTCAAGAACCCCAACAGCAAGTGATCAAGGAGAAGCGCCGTGGCATCCATCAGTTCCGCCGTCAACACGATCAAGGATGACAGCCTGGCCCTGGTCAAGGATGAGTTGAAGTCCCTGCTGACCCAAGCCAAGGACGACACCATCGAGGAAATCCGAGAAACTGGCGAGAAGATCGCCACATGGCTGGTCATGCGTGCCAAGGGCGAACTCACCGACGACGAATTCCAGTCGCTTCTGTACGCAAGAGACCAGCTCCTGCGACAGTTCAAGATCAAGATGGAAATCGATGCCCGGGCCCGCCTGGAACGCATCGCCGTCGGTCTGGTCAACCTCGTTCTCGACAAGATCATCGGCATCGCTTTCTGAAACCCGTGACCTGGAGCCGCCCCATGCCCGCAGATCACGCAGCAACACCAGTTCGCGCGCCGTCTTTCTGGTCTCGCTCAACCTGGGTCGCCCTCTGCCTGACCTTCTCCGCGGTGACCACCCACGCCCAGACGGTGAAGGTTCAGTGCGGAGACCGCGACAGCTGCTCGGTGGGCGACACGCTCACCGTGACACCCGCCTCGCCGGACAAGAAGGTGTCGGGCGCCAGCCTGGTCATCCAGACAAGGGGGCAGGCCCTTGTCACCATCGCGCTGCCGGATGGACCATCGGTCGATGACAAATCCGGGGCCAAGGCCTTTCAGCTGGATCGCACCAGGATGGTGGCCGCCATCTTGGAGCGGATGCAACAGGACCCGAAGGTCCAGGCCGCCATCGGGGCGATCGTGGCCAAACAGGAAGTGGCCGACCTGCGCGTCGTGAGCACCCATGCAGCGGCCCCTTCCGCCTCAGCGGCTTCATCCGCATCGTTCGATCCCGCCCCCTTGAAAGCCGACTTGAACCCTCTGTGGGCCAGCGGTGACATCAAGCCCGTTCTTCACGAAGTCAAGTGCGCCGCGTCCAGCACCGAGTGCCGCTTTGGCGACACCCTCTCCTTCGTCGTACCGGGCCTGAAACAGTGGTGGCCCTCGGACAAGCACCCCATCGACAAGATGGTGCTGACGCTCAATGGCGTGCCCCTCAAGCAGTTGCCCCGGCAGCCCCAGGCCGCGGATCCTCCCCGCTTCTCTTTTGAACTGCAACGAGGTCTCATCAACGGATCGAGCGTCGATGCCTGGAGCGGGTTGCTGGCGGACCTCGGTTCAGATGGCCCGGTGCGCGTCAGCCTGAGCAACGACAAAGGCGACGTCCTGACCCAGGAACACAGCGGCCTGAACCTCAAGATCGATGCGAAACCCGCCGGCATCGCCATGTTTCTCTTGGCCTTTCTCGTGTTCTGCGCCTTGGTGGCGCTTCGCCCGTCTTTCCTGCGGGACCCACCGCCGCTGGACGACATGAGCCCCGAGGAAGAGAAGAATCTCTCGCTCAGCCTAGGCCGAGCACAGATGTTTTTCTGGACGGTGATCGTACTGGTCAGCTGGTTCTACCTCTGGCGCTGGACTGACAGCCCCTTCAGCATCAACGAAACGGCGCTCGTGCTCATTGGCATCAGCGTCGCCACCGCCGTGGGTGCCTCGGCCCAGAACGCCCTCGGCGCGGACCTTCAGAAACTGCAGGCATCCAAGGAAGCCGAGGCGACACATCGGCAAACCCAAGCCGATGCCGGCGCAACCTTGGCGCTGTTGAATGCGGCAAATCCACCTGACGCAACGGCCATCGCCGCCGCGACGGCTCAGCAAACCAATGCCCAGTCAGCCTTGGCCAAACAAGAGGCTGAAACACAGAGGCTGCGCGGTGAGATCATCAAAAATGCCAGTTCGCAAAGAAATCTCGGCTCTGTCTGGTCCGACCTGACCCACAACGCGGGAGAAAGCGAAACGGGCCTGCATCGGGTGCAGAACATCGCATTCACCTTGTTGATGGGTTTCGCTTTCGTCAGCAGCGTCATCGAGGTGCTGGCGATGCCCCACCTGCCCGAAACCGCGCTGGCCCTGATGGGCATCAGCGGCGGCGCCTATGTGGGATTCAAGTTCCTGCCTGCGGCCTCGGGTCAATAGGTCAAAAGGTCAGTAGGTCTTGTACGGCAGGAACTTGCCCGACATGACGATGTTGACGCGGTCGCCCATCGGGTTGGCCTCGCGCTGCAGGTCCATCTTGAAGTCGATGGCGCTCATGATGCCGTCGCCGAACTCTTCGTGGATCAGGGCCTTGAAGGTGGTGCCGTAGACGCTGATGAGCTCGTAGAAGCGGTAGATCAGCGGGTCGGTGGGCACGCTGGTGGGCAGCGAGCCCTTGTAGGGCACTTCCTGCAGCCACAGGCGGGCCTCGGCGGGCAGGTCGAAGATGTCGCCGATGGTGGCGGCCTGCTCAGGCGTGAGGGTCATCTGGCCCAGGCAGGCGGCGGTCACCCACTCCTTGCTCAGGCCCACTTTGGTGGCCACGTCGGCCCACTTGATGCCCTTCTTGACTTTGGCTTCGATGATGAGGTCGGTGACGTCTTCGCGGTTCATGTTTCGATCCTTTCGGTTTGGTTTCAGCGGTTGATCGGTTCAGCGGGTCACTTGAATTGGCGATCGGCTTCGTTGATCGCCACGTCGTTGATCGAGGCCTCGCGGCGGGCCATCAGGCCGCGCTCGTCGAAGGTCCAGTTTTCGTTGCCGTAGGCGCGCCACCACTGGCCGGCGTCGTCGTGGTACTCATACTCGAAGCACACCGAGATGCGGTTGCCTTCGAAGGCGAACAGGCGCTTCTTCAGTCGGTATTCGTGCTCCTTGGCCCACTTGCGGGTCAGGAAGGCTTTGATGGCTTCGCGGCCGGTGAAGAACTCGCTGCGGTTGCGCCACCACGAGTCCTCGGTGTAGGCGGCGGCGCAGCGCACCGGGTCCTTCGAGTTCCAGGCGTCTTCGGCCATCTGCACCTTCAGGCGCGCGGTCTCTTCGGTGAAGGGCGGCAGGGGCGGGCGCGAGATGGGGGCGGCAGCGGGTTCGGACAGGTTGGCGCTCATGGTGGGTTCCTCAGTGTTGTGATGCGGGTTCTTCAGGCTGCGGCCTCGTTCATGGCCACCAGGCCAGGCCGCACCTCGGGCGGGTGCTCGGGCGCGCGGCCATGGCTCAGGTCTTTGGAGCGGGCCACCAGGAAGTCGACCAGGTGGTTGCGCAGCGGGTAGAACTGCGGGTCGTGGTGCAGGCCGGCGCGGGTGCGGTCGCGCGGCAGGGTGTTGACCACGATCTCGGCGACGCGCGCGCGCGGCCCGTTGCTCATGAGCAGGATGCGGTCGGCCAGCAAGAGGGCCTCGTCCACGTCGTGCGTGATCATGAACACGGTCTGCTGCGTCTCGGCGCAGATGCGCAGCAGCTCGTCCTGGATGGTGCCGCGCGTGAGCGCGTCGAGCGCGCCGAAGGGCTCGTCGAGCAGCAGCATCTTGGGCTCGATGGCGAAGGCCCGCGCGATGCCCACGCGCTGCTTCATGCCGCCTGACAACTGCGAAGGCAGCTTGTCGATGGCGTGGCCCAGGCCCACCAGTTGCACGTACTTCTCGACGTGCGCATTGATCTCGGCCTTGCGCTGGTCGGGCCACTTCGAGCGCACCGCGAAGGCGATGTTCTGGCGCACCGTCAGCCAGGGCATCAGCGCGTGACCTTGGAAGACCACGCCGCGCTCCAGGCCCGGCGCCGTCACCTCGCGGCCGTCCATGAAGACGTGGCCCGTGCTGCTGTGCTCCAGCCCCGCCAGGGTGTTGAGGATGGTGGTCTTGCCGCAGCCCGAGTGGCCGATGATGCAGACGAACTCGCCGCGGCGCATGGTGAAGTTCACGCCGTCGAACACCGGCTCGGGCGCACCGGGGTAGGCCTTGCCCAGGCCTTCGATTTTCAGGAAGTCAGTCGACATAGGTCACCGCCTTTTGCAGACGGGCGAAGGCCGCGTCCAGCACCATGCCCACCAGGCCGATGACCAGGATGGCGAAGATCACGTTGGGCAGCGAGAGGTTGTTCCACTCGTTCCAGACGAAGTAGCCGACGCCCGTGCCGCCCACCAGCATCTCGGCGGCCACGATGACGAGCCACGCGATGCCCATGCTGATGCGCATGCCGGTGAGGATGGTCGGCGCCGCGGCGGGCAGGATGACTTCGACCGCCGTGCGCCACTTCGAGACCTCCAGCGTGCGCGCCACGTTGAGCCAGTCGCGCCGCACGCTGGCCACGCCGAAGGCCGTGTTGATCAGCATCGGCCAGATCGAGCAGATGAAGATCACGAAGATGCCCGAAGCCGCCGAGTCCTTGATCGTGTAGAGCGCCAGCGGCATCCAGGCCAGCGGCGAGATGGGCTTGAGCACCTGGATGAACGGGTCGAGCGCGCGGTGCACCAGGGGCGACATGCCGATGGCAAAGCCCAGCGGGATGGCGATGAGCATGGCAATCAGGTAGCCCAGCCCGACACGGCCCAGCGAGTAGGCCAGCTGGATGCCGATGCCCTTGTCGTTGGGGCCGTTGTCGTAGAAGGGGTCGGTGAGGTGCTCCCACATCACGCGGCCCATTTGCGCCAGGGTGGGGAAGTTGCTGCCCGCCGAGTCGCTTTGTGCAGCCGGGTCCTTGCCCATGAGCTTCATGTACTCGACTTGCTCGGGCGTGAGCGCGGGGCCGGCCGCCACCTTGGGCAGCGTGGCCAGGTGCCACACGCCCAGGATCACGCCCAGCAGGATGAGCGACAGCAGCGCGGCCCGAAAGCCCTCGCCCCGCCACCAGGGAAGTTGAACAGCCATGGCCTTGCCTTCTCAGGTGCGCTTGATGGCGAAGCTGCTGATGTAGGCCTCGGGCTTGCTCGGGTCGAACGCCTTGCCCATGACCTTGAAGCCGGGGTAGGCGCCATCGGGCACCGCCTCGCCCAGGGCCTTCATCTGCTTCTTGGCGTCGGTCAGCAGGAAGACCTGCTCGGCCAGCTGCTTGTAGTTGACCTCGCCTTTGACGTAGCCCCAGCGCTTCATCTGCGTGAGCATCCACACCGCCATCGACTGCCAGGGGATGGGGTTGAAGTCGGCGCGGTCGGGCACGTTCTTGACGTTGCCCAGGCCGTCGGCGTACTTGCCGGTGAGCACCTGCATCAGCACGGCTTCGGGCTGGTTGAGGTACTCGCGTGGCGAGATGACCTTGGCGATGAGCTCGCGGTTCTTGGCCTGGCGGGCCATGGCGGCAGACGTCAGCACGGCGCGGTACAGGGCCGCGAAGGTGTTGGGGTTCTGCTGGATGAACTCGGCGCTGGTGCCGAAGGCGCAGCAGGGGTGGCCGTCCCAGATCTCTTTGGTGAGCAGGTGGATGAAGCCGACTTCTTCGAACACCGCGCGCTGGTTGAAGGGGTCGGGGCCCAGGTAGCCGTCGATGTTGCCGGCGCGCAGGTTGGCCACCATCTCGGGCGGCGGCACCACGCGGATCTGGATGTCCTTGTCCGGGTCCAGGCCTGCTTCGGCCACGTAGTAGCGCAGCAGGAAGTTGTGCATCGAGTACTCGAAGGGCACGGCGAACTTGAAGCCCTTCCACATCTTCGGGTCGCGCTTGTCCTTGTGCTTGTTGGCCAGTGTGATGGCCTGCCCGTTGGTGTTCTGGATGGTGGCCACGTGCATGGGCTTGGCATTCGAGCCCAGGCCCATGGTCATGGACAGCGGCATGGGCGAGAGGAAGTGCGTGGCGTCGTACTCCTTGTTGAGCATCTTGTCGCGGATGAGCGCCCAGCCGGCGGTCTTCACCACGCTGACGTCCAGGCCCTGCTTTTTGTAAAAGCCCAGGGGGTGGGCCATGATCAGCGGGGTGGCGCAGGTGATGGGGATGAAGCCGATCTTGAGTTCCTTCTTCTCAAGCGGGGCGGCTTCTTGCGCCATGGCCTGCAGGCTGGCCACGGGCAGCACGCTGGCAATCGCCGACATGGCGGTGCCCTTGCCGACGGCGCGCAGGAAGCGGCGGCGGGTGGCTTCTTGGGGGAAGAGGGCCTTGACCAGGCTGGCTTCGATGAAGTCGCGCGAGTAGGACTCGAAGGCTTCGGTTTCGCTGCGGGCTTTGAGGGTGTCGATGGCTTGCTGGTGCGCCGCGCTGTCGTGATCTTGCGGGGCGTGGTCACCGCCGCATGCGCAGCTCAGGCGAAGGGGGCGATCGGCGTCGTAGGGGTCGAAGTGACGGGTCATCGTGGGCTCCTGGGCATTGCGCTGGGGTGGAGCTCACTTTAGGAATTGGGCTGGGTTTTGGGGATCGTGGTGGGTGTGATTTGCTTGTAGGGCTGGCACTACAAGGGTTTCGGTTTGAGCGCTTTATCGGGGCAGCGCGAGGCGGGGGCTGCGGCGCTGTGCGGTCGGGCTTCAGGGTGGCGGTCCTGCCTGCGGCAGGACTCCCATGCGGTGCTCACGGCAAGGTGGGGCCCTCGAACTCACTTCGCGCCCTGCGGGCGCTGCGTTCAAACAACTCGGGCCAGTCAGATCACGAAGCGCGCTGACGCGCGCCCACCTTGCCGCTGCGCCACCCAGGCGCCCGCCCGCACAGCGCCTTCGCCCTTTTCCGCCTCGCTTGTTTCGTGCGACGGGTGTTGGCTTGCGTAGGTTGAATCGCCTGATCTTGGCGCTGGAAGGCCTGCAAGGGGTTTTGGGCGGCTTGCCGAGCTTTTTGGGTGGTGCGCCGAGTCATTTGGATGGCGCGCGGAGTTCTGAGGGTGGCGGGCCGAGTGTTTTGCTCGGCGCACGGGCCGTTGATCTCGGCGCGCGAGGCCTTTTGCTCGGCTCACCGAGCTCGGAGCTCGGTGAATGCACCTCGTTGGGGCGTGCGCGGGTGTTGGAGCTCGGCGTTTGTCTGGAATTACTCGGATCGTGTCCGAAAAATACTGACGCGCCGAGCCACCGCGACCACCCACATCCCGCAGAGCAACAGGCCCCAGGCGGCAGGCTCCGGAACAACCGGTATCAGCAGGAAGTCGGCAGACAGGCCGGTGCTCCTGCGGAACCCGTTGCCCACGATCCAGCCCGCATCGTTGATGCTCGTCGCCTTGTTCAGGATCCAGTCGCTGTCGGGGTCGATGTAGTCCTGCAGTTGCAGCATGCCTTCGTCGCGGTTCCAGACGAAAGCACAGCCAGCCCCAATGCATTCGGACACGCCCACCACCTCGCCACGGTTGCTGATGTCCAGTGCTTCGCTGGTCCGGCCTGCGCCCCGCAAGCTGCCCAGGTCGATCATCTCGCCATCGCTCCAAAGGATGGCGCGCCGGCCATTGACGGAGTTGCTCCAGCCCACGACCTGACCGAGGTCATTGATGGCGGCAGCTGAGGCATCTGTTCGCTGTCCGGCAGACACGGGCAAGGAGCCGATGTCCAGCGACACGCCGTCATGCCAGATCACCGCCCCCGTGCGCCCTTGATAGGTCATGGTGCCCACGGCCCAACCATTGTTGCTGATGTCTTTGGCCACGCCGGCCGTCGCCAATTTGCCTTGCGCATCGACCGAGCCTTCGAGGTAGCGCGAGACACCGTCCGCGTAAATGAATGGGCGCGATTCCCACTCGCCCACCACCACACCCGCGTTGTTGATGGCATACCCGGCGCGGGCGTTGATGTTGTTGGTCTTCTCGACGTCCGGGATGAAGGTGTACACACCTTGCTGGTAGATGAACGGGCGGTTGATCAGGTCGGTGGCGGTGGGTCCGGGTGTGACGCCAACGACCGCGCCATGGTCATTGACCCCGTAGCCACGCGTCGACGCACCCGCGCGGACGGGCTCGATGCTGAGCACTTGACCGCTGTCCCACAGGTAGGCCCTGGAAGTGGGGAAGGTATCGGTGCCAGCGACCAAGCCTGTGTTTGAAACCACGGGAACGGCGTCAGACAACGATTCAAAGAGGGCCGTCCCCAGATCGACCACTTCGTAACGCACTTCTGCCTGACTGGCGGTCAACGCCGACAGCCCGATCACTGCCGAAACCATTGACCTGGCGACCCTGAATTGGCTTGCGTTCATGCCCATTTGATCCCCCGCAATTTGATCTGATGCCAGTTCGCAGCACGTGGCCCTGAACTTTTCACCGGAAAGGCTAAGCAGCCGTTTCTAGGCGGGCAACCCCAGAGGCTAGGGGGATCCAGTTGGCCCATTGCACCCGCCCCGAAGATCGTCCTTTGTCATCCTTCCACGGCTCAGAGCGGGCGCCCCAACTGCTTCTCAACCTGCTTGCGCTCCCACTCGGCGCCGAAAAAGGGGATGAACTCGAACGTGGCGGGGGCGGTTGCGCTCATGTCGGGCTCACTGGTGAGGGTGGTGAAGTCGATCTCGAAGACCGACGCCTGTGATTTGAGGGACTCGGCGCTGGCGGGTTGCCCGTTCTCGATGCGCTGGATCGTGCGGGAGCTGAGCCCGCTCAATTCAGCGAGTTGCTGTTGCGACCAACCCCGTTGCAGGCGCAGCTTTTAAAGCTGCGCACAACCTATTCACCTATATTGCTAAACAAGAACTTTCTTTACGTGGCGCCCCGCTTTTTATTGCTGTCGCACTTCAGATTTGAGCCCGCCCTCCCAAATTCAAAGTTCACAGCAAATCACATCAATGGGTAGCCGGCGTGACCAGGAAGCAACTCAATCTATTACCAACGCTTCGCTAGTGAAATCACTCCGCGCGATATAGGCCAGGCTCAAAATTCAAAGCGCGCCCTCATCAAAGCACGAGCCCCAAGAAAACCGCAGACGTTAAGCTTTCACCCAAATGCACTCATAAATATTAATTTTCCACATGCGTTTACAACGCGCCTAAAATTTCTGTCGGTATTTTCAACAAATATGAGACCCTCACGCGTCACAAATCGATGGCGACGTCGGCCAATGCATGACCAAATCGCAAAACTATAATTATATGTGCCATCTGATTTCACAAATCGCCATAGGGATTTAAAGAGAACATGTCAAATCGGCGCGTATGGATGTTTTTTGAAATGCACACTCTCTACCATCTTGCCCCTTTGCTCTGGAGTAAAATTGTTAATGTATAGAGCAACGCTGGCGCTTCGAGGGTTGCAGATCAACTGAGAATATGGGATTGATGACAATATTCCATCCTGGCCGTCACTCACCACATAAAATGAATCACAGGATATACAAGCCCCAACAAGCTCTTTTGCATACGATTTACGGAATTGCTCCAGCACCATCTTATCTTGGGAACAAAAACCGCGCGTAAACTGACTCAAATTTTCAGGCCTTAAAAACCCCGCCCCAACAAGGCACAGATGGACAATCCTCAACTTATTGCGAGGCAATTGCTTACACGCTCGCTCCATAGCTTTTCCAATGGAAACTCCATTGGATGGCATTTTTTCAAAGTTTAGGCCAATAAAAAATCTGTCGTTGCTACCCCTAGTCGGCACCGCAAGAAAAAAAGGAAATTTATGAATATTTTCAGCAAGACCCCTAATTAACGCTTCAACAGTTGCGCCTTTGAGTTCTGATTCCGAAATTTCCCTGACTTTAAGTCTAAATATTCTATTTCCCCATTGGCCGGACTTGGCCTCTGCGACCTTAGTTAAATCTTCTGCGGCTCGCAGCACCTGAGCGTATGTAGGCCTCGCTATGTCACGGAAAACCAGTTCTATTTCATAGAACAGATTTCCCACGATGTTTCGGTTCGCCCAATCGCACACAACAGATAAGGCTCGGTTTATTGATCCCTGGGGGGCTGGAAGGTAGACGTCGTAGCGAACACTTTTAACCTCAACATTGATTTCTATCCCGTTTCGGACAACGATGAGATCATATGAGGACTCGTTTTTGCCAATCAAATCGATAAGATGAACGTCATTTCCTTGATGGAGATAGCTGAATGCGATTTCTAGTTCTGCAAAAAATGGACTTAATCCTTGCATTGAACTCAAATGTCCAATCAGTTTTTGAATCAACCCCTCCCGATTAACAGCATCACTTCTCTGGTAGGTCCACGTAAAAAAATGACAGAAAAATTGCGCAGGCGGATACTCATCCCCCACATCGGCGCCTTTAATTATTTCTTCTAGCCCGTGATTCAAAAGGTAATCGTTTGCATTTGACATCAGCGCAGCGCCATGCGAAAAAAATGAATCGACTTTGCTCTTAAGTAGGGAAATGACGCGCTCCTTCTCTTTCCCCAGAATGTTTCTGAACTCACATATAGCATTCTTGCGCACCGACCTAGCAAGGTTAAAATGATCGAACTTTTCGGCAGCATGCAAAATTGTCATGGCACTCTGGCGATATATCGCATTCAGATTGCGATTAATTGATCAGGTATCTCAGCCGCAGGCACCTCAATACACTAAAGCAGCTCAACCATAATTTCTCAACCTATTTGCACGGACGGCGCTGATCAGAAAATTTATGAAAATAGAGCCGGTGCCTGACAAGCAATTGATTTGCACGGCGGTAGCCTCCAAAAACTTTCTCGGCATGAATTTTTGGATAGCCTAAACCAACCCGTTACAGATTTGGAGAACCTGCGCGCCACACATCCCCCGCAAACCGCCAGCGGGGCACAAATGGCGAAGCCGGCATCGGCTCGGGCGCCTCGTGGGTGCCGAGGAGCGGAGCGGCAAGGTGGGCGCGCGCAGCGCGCTTCGTCATCTGACTGGCCTGAGTTGTTTGAGCGGAGCGCCCAAAGGGCGCGCAGCGAGTTCGAAGGC
>Ga0208492_1001170_pt1 | contig 17505 bp, 17 predicted proteins | sample Subbioar_CSW14AB_FD_184820 | JGI IMG/M metagenome (GOLD analysis project Ga0208492, IMG submission 184820) | Serpentinite rock and fluid subsurface biosphere microbial communities from McLaughlin Reserve, California, USA - CR12Mar_CSW14AB (SPAdes) | ecosystem: Environmental > Terrestrial > Deep... | reverse complement strand
AGAGCAAGATTCCCTGACAGGTAGTGAACTCTAACGCGTAGCGCTGCCACTTCCATTGATTAACGCTAAATTATGAGATTTTTTGTCCTTTTAATAACTATCCGGTCGGCCGGTTAGAACTTCCCTCATTCAGCATACAGTTCCACGAAGTATTCAGGCCCATTACAACCGATCGATCATACCAATAAGCATTACTTTTAAGCCGATATGCGTGACCTGGTATCCCGTTGTTTCAATTGTTAATATCAGATTTTTTTCGAGTACATATCTGAAACATGTTTAATACCCTTAAAAATAAAGGTCGCTTGTTTTGAGGTGGAGGTATCTTAAAACCGCCAGGAACGCGCTAAACGCTGAAATGATAACGCCAACCATTATGATTCCGATAAACAATATGAGCAGCACGTTTTCATCCTGCAGTTGCAAAAGGTCCGGTATAAACCTGGTGCTGAGTATCAGAAAACCCGCCAGCATCAGGCCTGCAATTATCCCTGCGATTACCCCCTGCCTGAAACCCGTAAAAATAAAAGGCTTGCTGATGAACGACCGTGTTGCTCCCACCAGGTACATGGTACGGATCAAAAATCTTTGTGAATAAATAGAAAGGCGGATCGTATTGTTTATAAGCGCAATTGCCACGATAAGCAAAGCGCTGCTGAATATGAGAATAAAAAAAGCAACCGCTTTAGTGTTCTTATTCAGTTTATTTATCATTTCTTTTTGATATACGACTTCCTTGATAAATGGTTTTTGAAGAAGGTCTTTTTCTATCCCCTGCAGGATCTCGGTATTCGCAAAATCCGCGTTCAGCTTTACTTCCAGGGAATTCAACAGGGGGTTGCTTCCCAAAAACGCAACAAAATCTTCGCCAAGGTCGGCTTTCAGTTTTTCAGCTGCCTGTTCTTTGTTAATGAGGTTAACGCTTTTTGTAAATTCTGAATTATTAAGTTCCTGTACGAGAATATCAATTTGCGCTGAGGTAGCTGTATCCTTTAAATAGATCTGGAAACCAACATTTTCCTTAAAATGAGTGGAGAGTTTATTGGCATTTATAATTAAAAGTCCAAGGGCCCCAAGCATAAATAAGACCAGCGAAAGACTAATAATAACTGTAACACCGGAGGTACGTAATCTTTTTTTTGTTAACCTGTCGCTCACACTTGTAGTTTATGAAACGAAGGTATTTTTTATTTTGCGGAGAGTTTGAGCCTGTACGAAGTAATAATTAACAGAAAGATGTTTGTTAGTGGGATCAGGCACTTATTTCAAGTCCGGTCGATAAGGCATAAGTTAAAAACAGGATCCCCAAAGCGATGCGGTACCAACCGAAATGCTTGAAGCCATATTTATTTAAAAAAGCGATAAATCCTTTTACGGCAAAAACAGCGACCACAAATGCTATAAAAGCGCCAAACAGCAATAGCTTAAGATCTTCTGAATGGATATTGTCCTTTTCCTTAAGAAGGTCGTAACCCGATGCCGCGAACATGGTTGGAATGGCCAGTAAAAAAGAAAATTCGGCAGCCTGCTTCCGGTCGAAGCCCGAAAAAATACCTCCAAAAATAGTGGCGGCGGCCCTCGAAACACCCGGTATCATTGAAAAACACTGGATCAGGCCGATTTTCAACGCGCCGGTGAAACTAATATCCTCAACATTTTTATATTCGCTTTTTTTACGTTCGCTCCACTTATCCAACAGTATCAGGATAATTCCGCCCATCACAAGCGCAATGCTCACCGTAAAAGGGTTAAATAAATAATGTTTGATCGTTTTGTAAGCCAGAAAACCTATTACACCTGTTGGCAGAAACGCGACCAGCAGTTTGAAGTAGATATTTATGCCCACAAAAAAACGCCGGATATAGATCAGAAGCACCGCCATAATAGCGCCCAGCTGGATCACTATTTCAAAGGTTTTGACAAACTCTTCGTCCCTGATCTTTAACAGTGAATCCGCCAGGATCATATGGCCCGTAGAGGAAACGGGAAGAAACTCGGTCAGGCCTTCTATTATGGCAATGATAAATGCCTGTAAATACGTCATAAATTAGTTGATAAAAGAAACGTCATGAACGAAATAATCCGTTTCGCCCTGCCAGAAAAAATTTTTCAGGACCTGTTTGTAATGAAGCACTACTTTTTTCCCCTGGTCGGCTTCCAATTGATCGTATACCTTTTTGTCGAGCACCGAAAATTTAAAAACAGACGCCGGCATTATTGCTCCATCGCCCTGGTTTAAGCCGCCAACGATCAACTCTCCTTCATACGTTTTAAAAATAAACCCCTTTTTGCTTACTTTGGTCAGTATTCCCGAACGGGTACCTTCGCTATATGTCATCCCGCAGATAAAATAATAGGCAAACCCCAATGCAACCAGCACCAGCAGGCTTATAACCATTATCTTCCTGAATTTTTTTTTACCTGCGGATTGCGGAGTTGAAGGCTGAGCGCTATCCATTATTTTACTTTTGTACTTTCGGCAACATTTACCTTAGGACGCCACATGATCGCGACAATTATGGTTACAAAACCCACAAGGCAAACCATTGGGGCAATTGTGATCCTTTGGGCGCTGAATACTTCTTCGTTAAAAACGTTTGGATCTTCACTTGCACCGCCAATCATTAAAACATACCCAAGAATGATGAGCGCTATTCCGGCTATCATTACATAATAATTTTTCTGTGTGAAGGTCGATTTCATAGATATCAATTAGTCAATAAATTATATTCGCAATGAAAATTAAAGTTCAAATATAAGTAAAAATCACCTGATCATTTGGCTTTTAAACCTCCCTTGGTGCATTAATTTTTTGTAATATTGTTAATTGAAAAAATTATGGCAAAAGTAGCACTTATTACAGGCGTAACAGGGCAGGACGGGGCTTACCTCGCGGAATTATTATTGAATAAAGGATACATTGTACACGGCATTAAACGCCGGAGTTCTATGTTTAATACCGACCGCATCGACCACCTTTACCAGGACCAGCATGAAAAAAATGTAAATTTTATACTGCATTACGGGGATCTTACCGATAGTACCAACCTGATACGGATTGTGCAGGAAGTTCAGCCCGATGAGATTTATAACCTTGCGGCTCAGAGCCATGTAAAAGTCAGTTTTGAAACCCCTGAATATACAGCCAATTCTGATGCTTTGGGAACATTGAGGATCCTGGAAGCTATCCGAATACTGGGTTTAGAAAAAAAGACCCGTTTTTACCAGGCGTCTACCAGTGAGCTTTACGGCCTTGTGCAGGAAATCCCGCAAAAGGAAACCACACCTTTTTATCCCCGCAGCCCTTACGGGGTTGCAAAACTTTATGGTTTCTGGATCACGAAGAATTATCGCGAAAGTTATGGCATGTTTGCCTGCAACGGCATATTGTTTAATCACGAAAGTCCTTTAAGAGGCGAGACCTTTGTAACACGTAAAATTACAAGAGGTGTTGCAAAAATAAGCCTGGGCATGCAGGAAAAATTATTTATGGGAAATATTGATTCTGAAAGGGATTGGGGACATGCAAAAGACTACGTTGAAGGAATGTGGCGCATGTTGCAACAGGACGAACCGGATGATTTTGTGCTTGCCACCGGAATCAAAATAACAGTAAGGGATTTTATAAACATGGCCTTTAGCGAAGTTGGAATTACTTTAAAATGGGAAGGAAAAAACGAACAGGAAAAAGGAATTGACAACAAAACCGGAAAAACGCTCGTGGAAATTGATCCAAAATATTACAGGCCTGCCGAGGTAGATCTCCTGGTTGGAGATGCTTCCAAAGCCAAATCCAAAATGGGCTGGGAACCCACTTATACGGTTGCTGAACTCTGCAAAGAAATGGTTCAGTCAGATCTTGAATTATTTAAACGTGATAAATACCTGCTTGAAGGTGGACATAAAGTTTTAAATTATAAAGAGTAAAGAGAGACACAAATTTCGCGGATTAACACTAATTATTCCCTTAATAAGAAAAGCGGATTTGTGAAATTAGTGTAATTCGTGTCTATCAAAATCATACGTGCTTAAATGAATCTGAATTCTAAAATATATATTGCCGGACACCGCGGAATGGTTGGTTCGGCTATCTTAAGGAACTTACAAAACAAAGGATTTTCAAATTTCGTTCTCAGAACTTCAACAGAACTTGACCTTCGTAACCAACAGCAGGTTTCTGATTTTTTTAAGACAGAAAAACCTGAATATGTTTTCCTGGCGGCGGCTAAAGTCGGCGGCATAAACGCCAATAATATTTACCGTGCGGATTTTTTGTACGAAAACCTGATGATCCAGAATAATGTAGTTCATTCAGCTTTTGAGAACACAGTTACAAAACTCATGTTCCTCGGTTCTTCATGCATCTATCCAAAATTTGCGCCACAACCGTTGAAAGAAGAATACCTCTTAAGCGGTCTATTGGAAGATACTAATGAACCCTATGCAATTGCAAAGATTGCAGGAATTAAATTATGCGAGAGTTACAGGAGGCAATACAACTGTAATTTTATTTCCGTGATGCCGACTAACCTGTATGGTCCTAATGACAACTACAATCTTAATAATTCGCATGTATTGCCGGCCTTGATCCGTAAATTTCACGAGGCAAAAGAAAAAAACCTGCCCTTTGTTGAAATGTGGGGAACGGGTTCGCCTCTACGCGAGTTTTTGCACGCGGATGATATGGCTGACGCCTGTGTTTACCTGATGCAACATTACAATGGTCAGCAACACGTTAATATTGGAACGGGGGTTGACCTTTCCATCAAGGACCTTGCCTTATTGATTAGAAAAATTGTCGGGTATACAGGTGAAATCAAACATGACCTCTCAAAACCAGATGGAACGCCGAGAAAACTCATGGATGTGAGTTTCCTTCATGAGCTTGGATGGGAACATAAAATAAACCTGGAAGAAGGTATTACGGCTGTTTACCAAGATTTTCAAAAAAAGGAAAATGTGAAGGTTTGGTGAATAACCCGTTAAAGACATTCAGGAAAAAGACATATGTTTAATACAAAGTTTTTATACGGGTCTGTTCCTGGGTTTATTATTCTCCTGTTTTTTATTTCATTACAAGGCCACTCCCAGTTTTACAATTTACCAAACGAGTATTCTTTTTCCCTGCTCACTGAAAAGCGGCTCGCACAAAAGGATTCGTCGGTACACAGCGGTTTAAAGCCTTATGTACATTTTTTCTCGGCTAGGTATATTCATGTAGCGGATACTCACCGGATCTTTAAATTTATTACTGACGATCCTGCTCTTGATCTTTTTTTCTACAAGCATTTTCTAAGAATGGAGCCGAAAAAAGAAAAGTTTAAACTCAGGCTCGATCCCTTGCTAAACCTCGAATCCGGAAGAGATTACCTGAATAAAGGAACCGGCAGCCTGTACTCAAATACACGGGGTTTAATTGGGAGCGGTTACGTTGGTGATAAAGTTTATTTTGAAAGTTTGTTTGCGGAAAACCAGACCTTTTTTCCATATTATCTTGCTGCCAATGTTAAAAGTACTTCTGTTGTGCCCGGGCAGGGCCGATGGAAGGTATTTAAGAATAGCGGGTACGATTACGCCTTCTCTTCTGGTTTTTTTTCTATCCAGGCCTTTAAAAATTTAAACATACAGGCAGGCCACGGCAAACAAAAAATCGGGAACGGCTACCGCTCTTTATTATTAAGTGATAATTCCTTCAATTATCCTTATGCGCGGATCACGCAACAATGGTTCAAAGGAAAGGTTCAGTACACGAACATTTATGCTGTGCTGATGAATCTGGTTTCCGCCTCTAAGTTTGTGAACCCGAATACCGAGCGCCTGTTTCAAAAAAAGGCAGCTTCATTTCAGTACCTGAGCATTAACCCTGTCCGCTTTCTAAATATTGGGTTTTTCCAGGGTATGATCTGGCAGGCTGGGGATGATAAGAACAAACAACATCTCGACTGGCATTATTTTAATCCGGTTATATATACTAATCTTACGGCATACGGTTTGAATAATAAAAATAATATTATCACAGGTCTTGATTTAAAACTAAAAATAAGCAACAAAATAAATATCTATTGCCAGTTCATGCTGGACCGAATAAAAACTGACTCGGTTGCCGGGGGCTGGCAGGCTGGCATTAACTACTTTGACGCTTTAGGAATCAGGAACCTTTTCCTGCAGGCGGAGTATAATAACGTCAGGCAGGGAAGCTATTTAAATCCTTCCGGATCCAGCGACCAGTCTTATACGCATTATAATCAAACGCTGGCCTATACACCTGGTTCCGGGGAAGAATTTGTTATTATTGCCGATTACAAAATGAAGCGCTTCTTTACAAATATCCGTTATAACTATCAGGATGTTCCACAGGGCTCGCTTACTCCTTACCGCAGCTATGTGAGCATAATTAACGCGAAGATCGGTTACCTGATCAATCCCTCCTATAATTTAAACATATGTATCGGCGTGCTTTACCGAACTCAAAAAATTTCTATCTTTAACACCTTGAACAATGAAACGAATTATATCTACCTGGGATTTAGAACCAGCCTTTATAATTTGTATTACGACTTTTAAATGGCAGCATTAATACTTGTCTTTTTAACTTCCTTCATAGTAGTACTCTACTCAACGCCCGCATTAATTAAAGTTGCCGTATTAAAACGGCTTATTGATACTCCAAGCGAAGAACGGAAGATCCATAAACGTTCTATTCCTACCATAGGAGGTATTATTATTTACGCGGGAACCTTATTTGCCTATGCGCTCTGGTTTAATGTGAAAAAAGGTGTTGATGAAGCGGTGGTGGGCGCTTCGATAAATGAATTCAAGCTGATCGTTGCTACCAGCCTCATTCTTTTTTTCGTTGGTGTAAAAGATGACATTATCGGAACCGCGCCAGTTAAAAAATTATTCGCTCACATTATTGTTGCCCTTATTCTTGTTCTTATGGGTAATATCCGGATTACTGGTTTGCATGGTATTTTTGGGGTTTCCGAGATCCCTTATTGGGGCAGCGTGTTTATCTCTATTTTTACTTACGTAGTAGTTGTAAATGCGTTTAACCTGATTGACGGCGTGGATGGATTGGCGGCAGGTGTAGGCTTCATATGTTCCTGCGCTTTTGGAACCTGGTTCATTTTTGCCAATGAGTTTGGTTATGCTGCCTTGTCTTTTGCACTTGCAGGCGCGCTTACTGGCTTTTTAATTTTTAATTTTTCGCCGGCCAAAATATTTATGGGCGACTCCGGATCTCTTGTTATTGGAATGTTTGTTTGCGTACTGGCAATAAAAATGATCGAATACCCAATTGTAGAACTAGACAGTTTCTGGGTAAGGATCAGCAAGCCTGTTTTTGCTATTTCTGCTCTTGCTTATCCGCTGCTGGATACCCTTCGGGTGTTTATTATCCGCGCAATTAAAGGTCAGTCGCCATTTAACGCCGACCGCAACCATATCCATCATAAGCTTCTTGACTGCAAATACAGCCACGTAAAAACAGTCACGATCATTTATACTTTTTCAGTTGTCACAATAGGAGCATCCCTGCTTACTTATTATTTTTATTACCCGACATATAGTCTTTTAAGTGTAATTGGCAGTGGAGGTCTTTTTCTTTTAATTGTTATCAACCTCAACAAACGCAAGACCAGGAATACCATCTCCGTTTCAGAAGATGTATAAAGGTAAATTCACCGCCTGAATCCCTGAAATTTACCGCTCCTGTAAGATTTCCTGCCGGACCCCCGTTTCGTAAATAATTTATTTAATTTTACGGCTAAATAGTCCGTTGAAGATATTTACGCCATGAAGTCTTTTATATTTTTGTTTTTTTTTATCGCTTCATTAACCGGAGCAGCGCAATCTGCATGGGATCTGCAAACCTGCATAACCTATGCCCTTAACCATAACATCTCTCTGCGGCAAAGCGCGTTAACCAATGAGGTGAACCGAAACAATACCGATCAAAGCAAAGCAAATATCCTTCCCTCGTTAAATGCAGGAGCCTCGCATGTTTATAATTTCGGGCAGACCATTGACAGGTTTACCAATACGTTTGCGAGCAGCCGGGTGCTCTCACAGAATTTTTATGTGAGCAGCAACGTTGTTTTATGGAGCGGCCTGAGTCAGGTGAATAATGTAAAGTCAAATGAATATAATTACCTGAGTGGTGTAGAAGGATTAAAACAGCAGCAAAATGATCTTTCTTTAAGCGTCGCGAATGCGTATATCGGTGTTATTTTCTCCGAAGAGATTTTAAAGATCTCGCAAAACCAGTATTCAGTAACTGCCGAACAGCTGGACAGAACGTCCAAACTTGTAAATGCCGGCGCCCTTGCCAAAAGCACAGAATATGATATTAAGGCGCAGCTGGCCAATGAACTTGTTAATGTAACAGTAGCTGAGAATAATTATCAGATCGCCATCCTGAGCCTTAAACAACTCATGAATCTTGACAGCGTTACAAATTTTGCAATCGTAAGACCCGAAATTACTTTAAACGAAGCGCAGTTGCTTGAGAACAATGTGCAATACATTTATGAATCCAGCTTAAAAACTCAGCCGAGCATCAAAAGCAGCGAATACGGGATCTTAAGCGCGGAGAGTTCTATGAAATCGGCGAAAGGAAGAATCAGCCCCACATTGTCCTTTAACGCCAGCATGGGAACCGGTACATCGGGTCTTGCAAAGGATATATTGGGAGTAACGTATACCGGAAACAATAATCCCATTGGATTTACGGAAACTGGTCAGATCGTGTATACACCTGAGACTGAATATATCACACGCGAAAAAAGCTTTTCAAATCAATTTAAAGACAATATTAACAAGAGCCTTGGCTTTACACTGAATATTCCTTTGTTCAATGGATTACAAACGCATACCGCCATTAAGAATGCCAAGATCAATGCGTTGAACGCCCGTTTTTCACAGGATCTTACGAAACAAAATCTCTATAAGAACATTGCCCAGGCACATGTAAATGCCAAAGCCGCCCTGAACAAATACAGGGCAAGTCAGTCAAGTGTTGACGCTGCGAATGAATCCTTTAAATACGCCCAGCAAAAATTTAACGCGGGCGTTATCAGCGCTATAGACTTCAGTACCTCCAAAAACAGGTTGTATGCCGCCGAAAGTAATTTACTGCAGGCTAAATACGATTATATATTTAAACTGAAGGTATTGGATTATTACCAGGGTAAAGCGCTGGGTTTTTAGGGCTCCTTCTTTTTTTTAAGTACGATTCTCAGTATCGGTAAAGCTGTAAGTATGATCAGGGCTATAAATATGTAGCCCATGTAATCTGTGATCTGAGGGAAGGCCTGCACTAAAAAATAGCCTACAGCAGTTAAACTTAATACCCAGGCGAGGGCTCCAATGACATTAAAAAACATGAATTTTAGAAAATCGATTTTTATCACGCCGGCAATAATCGGGGCAAAGGTGCGCACTACCGGTAAAAATCTGGCCATTACCAGCGTAAGGTTCCCGCCATACTTATCATAGTATGTTTTTGTGATCTCTATCTGTTTTTGCTTAAAAATCCAGCTGTCTTTTCGCGCGTATAATTTTTCTCCCGCCTTTCTTCCAAACCAATACCCGGTTGTATTACCAATAATAGCGGCAAGCGACATCAGGAAAACAAGTTCAAAATAGCCCACACGCATGAGATCGGGCTTAGCTTTACATAAAATTCCCGCGAGCAGAATAAGATTGTCACCGGGTAAAAAAAAACCAACCAGCAAACCTGTTTCAGCAAAAATTACAAATAACAAAAGCCATAAGCCACCATATTCAATGATGCTGTGAGGGTCGGTTAATTGTTTTAAGAATTCCCACATGCTTAAGAAGTTGTAATTATGTTTTCTTTACGCAACATTGCAGCTTTGATATTATCCACATCGCCTTTAGGAATAGAATCTATCAGTTTCCGCGTGTAATCACTTTTAGGGTTAAGATAAATTTCATCCGGGTCACCCATCTCCTCGATCCTGCCTTTTTGCATCACAACCATACGATCGCTCATAAACTTCACCACACTCAGATCGTGACTTATAAAAATATAGGTGAATTTAAATTCCTGCTTAAGTTCGTTCAGTAAATTGAGTACTTGCGCCTGAACGCTTACATCGAGGGCGCTTACACTTTCGTCGCAGATAATAAATTTTGGATCAAGGCCCAGCGCCCGTGCTATACAGATCCGCTGACGCTGTCCCCCGCTAAACTCGTGTGGATAACGGTTGTAATGCTTTTCTTCCAGGCCAACCTTTTTAAGGAGTTCGATCACTCTTTCTTTCCTTTGTTTCTGTGTGCTAAAAACGCCGTGCACCTTCATAGGCTCTTCAATGGCATTTCCGATAGTAATGCGTGGATTGAGAGAAGAATAGGGGTCCTGGAAAATAAGCTGCATATGCCTGCGGTATTGCCTGAACTCCCTCTCGTTCATTTTAAGAATATCTTTATCCTTATAAAGAATAGTTCCGTCAGTTGACTCGGTTAACTTTAAAATAGTCCTGCCGAGTGTTGTTTTTCCACAGCCACTCTCTCCCACAAGTCCAAGGGTTTCTCCTTCGTATACATCAAAACTCACATCGTCAACTGCCTTACTGTAATCCAATACTTTTCCAAACAATGTTTTTTTTGATGGGAACCAGGTTTTTACATTTTTAAGTTCCAGAATTTTATCGCGCTGATATAATTTTTCACGCGTTTCTTTCCTCTCCTCTTTTGTAATTACTGCGCTCTTCAGCGCTTCGCTCACATTTTTCTGAACTTCTATGATTTCGCCATTTTCGCCACGGGTCATAAAATCGCTTACCACCGGCAGGCGTTTCACACGAAAATCAAGAGGTGGACGACAGGCCAGCAAACTTTTTGTATAGGGATGTTTAGGGTTCGAAAATAGTTCGAGTACAGGTCCCTGTTCCACAATTTTGCCTTTGTACATGACCACAACATGGTCGGCCAGCTCGGCAATCACACCCAGGTCGTGTGTTATAAACATGATCCCCATCCGGTATTGTTGCTGTAGCTTCTGCATCAGCTCCAGGATGGTTTTCTGAACTGTTACATCCAGTGCCGTTGTCGGCTCATCTGCGATCAATACACTCGGTTCACAGCTAATGGCCATAGCTATCATTACCCTTTGTTTCTGACCGCCGGATAACTGATGCGGGTAACGGTCAAACATTAATTCAGGTACCGGCAACTGGACTTCGTTAAACAGCGCAATTGTTTTCTGACGGGCTGCTTCTCTTGAAATGGATCGATGCAGTAAAATGGCTTCCATTACCTGATCGCCGCATTTCATTACCGGATTTAAAGAAGTCATCGGCTCCTGGAAGATCATGGCGATCTCGTTACCACGGTAAGTCCTCATTTCATCCTTTTTGGTTTTAACCAGGTCAACCTGGCGACCGTCTTTTGTATGATAAATAATTTCGCCACCGGTAATTTTTCCGGGAGGATTGGGAATTAACTGCATAACAGAAAGCGAGGTAACCGATTTCCCCGAACCGCTCTCGCCAACAATGCCAATGGTTTCACCCTTGTACAGTGTAAACGAAACGTCATTCACGGCTCTAACAAACTCCGTTTCTGTTTTAAACTGGGTTACCAGGTTCTTTACTTCGAGCAAGGGCTGCTTCTGCATAATTCTCGGGAAAATACTATGCGTTTAAAGTAAGAATTATTTTTTACATAATCCGGAACAGGGAACAAACAATCCAACAGCTACCGGCGGATCATTTTAGCCCGAAACATATGTACTTTATATTTTCGCCCTTCTCCGTAAATAATCTCTCATAATACGTTTTTATATTGATAAGCTCCTCACGGTCTGCGGGGCAATTTTTATAGAGATCATTTGCATGCCAGATCAGCGGAAATTTGTTTTCTTCGATAACCTGTAGAGTATATTCGTAAAAACTGGTGCTGTCTGTTTTTAAATGTACAAAACCGTCAGGCTTAAGGAATTTTTTATACCGGTTCGTAAAAAGATTGTGTGTAAGACGTTTTCGTTCGCGGGTACTTTGTGGCTGAGGGTCCGGGAATGTGATCCAGATCTCATCTACTTCATTTTCAGCAAAACAATAGTCGATAAAATCGATGCGCGTTCTCAGGAAAGCAACATTATCCAGCTTTTCATCAATGGCCTGTTTTGCCCCCGTCCAGATGCGGTTTCCTTTAATATCCACTCCTATGTAATTCTTGCCGCTGTTATTCCTGGCCAGGCCAACCGTGTATTCACCTTTACCACAGCCCAGTTCCAGCACAACAGGATGGTCGTTTCTGAAATACTCCCGCCGCCATTTCCCTTTTAAATTAAATCCCTGTGAAAGGTTCTCAAAATAAAGCGTGAAACAATTTTTGAATGTATCGAACTCTGCAAATTTTTCCTGTTTACTTGGCATATTTTTTTCAATATCTGCAACCCCTGACAAGGTTTAAGATTTATGTGCTAACCCTGTCAGGGGCTTCTTCGGTCTTCTGAAGTTCATATAGTTTTTTAAATCTGCTTTCCCTGCTTAACAGTTCGCGGATTGAACCTTCCTCTATTATTTCTCCCTTATCAAATACAAGTATTTTATTTACATGTTTAATCGTTGATAAGCGGTGTGCAATAATAATAGAGGTCCGGCCTTCGGAAATTTTCTCAACGGCCCGCTGTATCAGTATTTCGGTCTGCGTGTCAATTGTCGCCGTGGCTTCGTCCAGGATAAAAATTGCAGGCTGATAAACAAAAGCCCTGATAAACGCTATCAGCTGGCGCTGTCCCGCCGAAAGGCTTTGCCCTCTTTCTTTCACCTGGTAATCAAAACCGCCGGGCAAGGATAAGATGTATTCGTACAACCCGATCTGTTTTGTGGCGGTTACAACATCTTCAAATTTAATTAGTGGGTTATTTAACGTGATGTTATTCAGAATTGAATCATTGAACAAATAAACATCCTGTAATACGACTCCAGTATTTTTCCGGAGTGATTCAAGATTCAGATCCCTAATATCAATGCTATCGATTAAAATCTGCCCTTTATTGTACTCATAAAAGCGGCTTAATAAATTAATGATGGTGGATTTACCGGCGCCGGTAGATCCAACCAGGGCAACTGTTTGCCCCGCCCCTATTTTAAAGGAGACATTATTCAAAACATAATGTTCATTCCTGTATGCAAACCAAACATTCTTAAACTCGATCGCTTTCTTTACGTTTTCAAATCTGATTGTTCCGGTATTCGTAATGTGCTCATCCGTATCCAGCACTTTAAAAACCCGTTCGGCGGAAACGATCCCCATTTGTAATGTATTTAAGCGATCAGCGAGCATGCGGATGGGCCGGAATAACATGTTGACCATCATCACAAAAAAAGTAAGATTTCCGAGGTTCACCGTATACGCACCTCCTTTTACCCCAACAAACCAGATGATCAGGGCAATAGAAAAAGACGATAGTATTTCCACCACCGGAAAAAATACAGAGTAGTAGAAAATAGACTTTATGTTTGCGCTACGATGCTGCTGATTGATCTCTTTAAATTTTTCAAGTTCTTTTTCTTCCCGGTTAAATAGTTGAACCAGGCGCATCCCGGTGATATGCTCCTGGGTAAAGGTATTTAACGAAGCAACGGCATTTCTTACCTGCGTAAAGGTTTTTTTAACGCCGCGTTTAAATAGGGCGGTTGCAATAAATAATAACGGAATTGTACTCAACGCTAAAAAAGCGAGGATCCAGTTTTGTATGAACATCGCGGCAATAAATATTATGAGCATTACAATATCCCCGGCAATCACAATAAAACCTTGCGAAAAAACATCGTTCAGGCTTTCGATATCCGAAACCGCCCGTGTAACAAGGGTTCCTACCGGCGTGTTGTCAAAATAGGTATTCTTTAAGCGCAGTATATGCGAATATACCTGGTTCCGGAGGTCGCGAACAATATTTTGTCCGAGCAAATTGGTGATGCGGATATTTATTACCTGCAACAACGCTTCAAAAACGAGAAAGCCTAAAATAAGCAAGCAAATGTAATTCAGCTTTTCTATGCTTCTTTCTTTAATTACAAAATCATCGAGTGCCTTGCTGATCAATAAGGGTCTGACGATTGCGAGGGCGGAAAGCAACAGGGTCATAACCAGCGCTCCAAAAAAAAGCTTTTTGTAAACCGATGTGTAACCCATTATCCTGCGCACCAGACCCAGGTTAAAACCTTTATTTTTTATTTCTTTATTCACTAAAAAGTTCTTCAGGATATTTTATACCGACTAAAAAAAGAGCGTTGGCCGGAGCATTATTTCCTGCAACTCTCCGGTCTTTTGCCTCAATGATCTTTCTAAAATCATTGATTGTAATTTTATTTTTGCCAACCATAACCAATGTTCCCACAATAGCGCGCACCATGCCGCGTAAAAACCTGTCGGCACTTATTGTAAAGCGCCACTCCTGCTGGCCATTTTTTTGCCAGATCGCTTTTGTGATCATACAATTATTCGTTTTATTTTGAGTGTTTACTTTGCTGAAACTCGTAAAATCTTCATATTCCATGAGCGTCGCAGCGGCCTTGTTCATGAGATCAAAATCCAGTTCTCCATATACATACCAGCTAAATGTGTCCCGAAAAGGATTTTTATGCTGGTTCAGATAATAATAATATACCCGCTGTGTGGCTTCAAACCTGGCATGAGCCGTATCTTTTACTTTCCGGATATCCTGTATAGCTATTGTGGGAGGAAGGATTGTATTGAATTTATAGATCCAGTGACCTTTGTTAGCGATCAGGTCGGTGCAATGGCTGTCAAAGTGAGCAACGTAGTTCTTTGCATGAACACCGGCGTCCGTTCTCCCGCATCCAATAAGATCGATCTTTTCTTTTAATAACATCGATAATTTTTCTTCCAAGACCTGCTCTACTGTATTCGCTGTATTCTCCTGTATCTGCCATCCATTAAAGTTTGCACCATTGTAAGAAAGCGTTAAAAAAAAACGGGCCATTGGACAAAGTTAGGGTTTATTTGGAATTTGACATAAATCGACAACATAAATAAAGCCACAGTTCGCGGATTACACAGATCAAACGGGAATCTGTATCTGCTGTAAATAAAATAATCCGACCACTGATTTTGCTGATTTCACAGATTGAATGGGAATCCGCGTAATCTGTGTCATCTGTAGCTAAAACTTAGAACCGGTATTTCGCTGGTTAACCTTAAATGACTACATTTACGGCCTCATTTTATGTCAAAAATTAAAAAGGATTTTGTTTTAGAAAACCTGGAAGTGATAGATATCAGCACTGAGGGGAAAGCCATTGCCAAAAATGAAGGCCTGGTTGTTTTTATTGAAGGGGCTGTGCCTGGTGATGTGGTTGACGTAATGGTACATCGTAAAAAAAACAGCTTTGCAGAAGGTACGGTACACAAAATGATCAGGCTTTCGCCGCAGCGTGAAAACCCTGTCTGTGAACATTTTGGAACTTGTGGCGGCTGCAAATGGCAAAATCTTAATTATAAAACGCAATTGGAATTTAAGCAGAAATATGTGTTTGACGCCTTCACACGTATTGGCAAGCTGGATTTCCCTGAGATCATTCCTATTCTGGGGAACGGACAGGAATATTATTACCGCAATAAACTTGAATTTTCTTTTTCCAACAAAAAATGGCTCACCAAGGAACAGATGAACTCTGAAGAAGTGATTCAGAACAAAAACGCACTTGGCTTCCATATTCCCGGGATGTTTGATAAGATCCTGGCCATCGACAACTGTTACCTGCAGGTCGAACCCAGTAATAGTATCCGGAATAAAGTAAGAGATTACGCCTTTCGGAACAAGCTCACTTTTTTTGATATCAGAAATAAAACCGGCTTTTTAAGGACACTCATGATCCGCACCACAAGCACGGGAGAGATCATGGTGGTTGTTTCGGTTTTTGAATACCTTGAAAAGGAACTGTTTGCCCTGCTTGATTTTATGAAAGCCGAATTCCCCGGGATAACCTGCCTGCAATATGTACACAACGACAAAGGCAACGATACTTTTTTTGGACTTGATATTAAAACATATTACGGCAGAGATCACATCCTGGAAGAGATGGAAGGATTAAAATTTAAGATCAGCGCCAAATCTTTTTACCAGACAAATTCGGAACAGGCTTATAACCTGTATAAAATAACGCGCGATTTTGCCGGTTTGACGGGAAACGAACTTGTGTATGATCTTTATACTGGTACAGGCACCATTGCAAACTTTGTAGCAAGGCAGGCCAAAAAGGTAATCGGGATAGAATACGTGGAGGATGCGATTAAAGACGCTATTGAAAACTCCAAAACAAACAATATTCCTAATACCGCATTTTTCGCAGGCAACATGAAAGAGATCCTGAATGAAGAATTTATTGATACACATGGAAGGCCTGATATTATTATCACCGACCCACCACGCGCCGGAATGGACGTAGAGGTTGTGAACGTGATTCTGAAAGCGTTGCCGCAAAAAGTAGTGTATGTGAGTTGTAACCCCAGCACCCAGGCGAGAGACCTTGCCTTAATGCAGGAGCGTTATAAAATTATAAAAACACAACCTGTGGATATGTTTCCCCAAACTGCGCATGTGGAAAACGTGGTTTTGCTCGAACGTGTGAATTAAAAGGGTCTGTGAACTGCGCTTGCCCTCAGAACCACCTATCTGAAGATTTTAACTGATTTTGGCACTGGATTTTCATAGTTTAAGGTCAAACCTATCTAAACTATGAAAAAAATTATTTTACTGGCTATTGCATTTGTTGCATTTAGCATTTCTTCCTGTAAGAAAGATTTTGTCTGCGAATGCACGACTACCTATACCAGCTCTTCTGGTAATGTAACAACCGATACAGACGACAACGTTACATATCGTGATGTGAAAAAAGGTGAAGCTAAGTCTCTTTGCCAGAAAAGTACATACGTGAGTGTTAGCCCGAGCGGTGGTACTTCAACAACAGTTTCTGATTGTAAATTAAAATAACAAGAAAAAATTATGAAAAAAATTATCTTAGCGGCCATAGTGGCTTTAGTCTTTACTATCAGTTCTTGCAGAAAAGAACGCACCTGCGAGTGTAAACAAACAACAACAGAAGTTATTTCAGGCTTCGGGGCACAAACGAACGTGTACAATTCTTCTTCAAAATACACCGTCGCTAAACAAAGAAAAAAAGAATTTAAGTATTCGACTTCATGTTTTTCCAGTTCTTATACGGAAACCGATTCAGGAGGCAGTGGCCCTTCTGCGTGGTCTTCTGTTACAACAGTTGAAGAGAGCTGCGAACTAAAGTGATCCATTCTATTATCTGTTATGTACAGCCATCCTTAGTTTTAAGGATGGTTTTTTTGTATTAACCAGTACTCACAGTAACCCTCAGGGCGACCGCATGACTAGCACCTCAAAGTCAATAAGTTATAAAGGTTTATGTAAAACACAAAGCAATAATTTGGTATTTGCATGATAAAAACCAGGTATGGATTTTATTAAACATTTTTCTGCTA
>Ga0208492_1001168_pt1 | contig 17525 bp, 13 predicted proteins | sample Subbioar_CSW14AB_FD_184820 | JGI IMG/M metagenome (GOLD analysis project Ga0208492, IMG submission 184820) | Serpentinite rock and fluid subsurface biosphere microbial communities from McLaughlin Reserve, California, USA - CR12Mar_CSW14AB (SPAdes) | ecosystem: Environmental > Terrestrial > Deep... | reverse complement strand
CTGCGGCAGGTGAACTGCCGCAGCCCTTCTTTCTTGTGGAATCGCGTGGGGGCAGGGCCCCCTTGTTTCGCTTTTACTTAGCCGGACCGCCCGCTGGCACGCCGCCGCCCCCTGCTCCGCCGGGACCGATTCCGGGGAAGCCGCCACCCGGCGCCATTCCGGGGAACTGACCCGGTTGGTTGGGATTGGCCGGCTGGTTCACTCCGGTCAATACATTCAAACCAGAAAAGAGCGCGTGCAAGGAGATCGGAGACGTCGAGGCCTCTTCGATACCGAATTCCTTTTGCAAGCCTCGAAGGCCGGCAACGATATTTTCAGAGGCATCGACTTGATAATGGTTGGAAAGCCACCAGGATCGGGCCAGGTCGCCAATCACCTTCTGGGGCGGCGTTGCCGAGTCGGTTCGGAACGCTTGCAAAAACAGGTCGCTGAGGACTTCCGGGGAAGGTTCGACGCCGGTGGGAAGGCTGGCAAGCAATCCGAGATAAGTTTGCAGTTCCTTGGGGCGATTGTTTACCAGGAAGTGGAAAAGCGACCAGGATGTGGCATCGGCAATCGTTTGGGCGGCTTTATCCGCCTTGCTGCGTGCCGCGTCGCGGAAATAGGTGTCGGTGATCACCTTGGCCAAAATCGGCGCGGGGTTGGTTTCGCCCGAGGAAAGCGGCCCCTTGCGCAATCGCCCCATGGAAGGCACGAGCTTCGAATGCGGGCCACCCGTGGTTGTCCAGGGAGTGCCGAGCGGCGTTTCGAAATAATGAGCCATGCCATTTTCCACCCAGGCGGGCGCGGTCACCCCTTCGGCGATCAATCCGCTGGCCACGGCAAGCTGCCTTGGGGCGTTCAGGCTGATGGCATTGAGTTCCGCTTCGTGCAAAAGGGTTTTGCGCAGCAGATTGAGCATCTGCACATACATCTGCTCATTTCTGCCGCCGTTGCCCGTGGGAATCGGCAATTGCGATGCGCTTGGGTTGGGCTGACCAGGAGCAGGCGGTTTCCAGGTCAACAACCCATCTGCCTTGTAACCCCGGTCGTAGTAGGGCTTTAACACCTTATTAAGGGCCTGGAAATTCTCGTCTTCGCGATTGGGAGAAAGCACCATAATGTTGCTTCCCCTGATCAGGAAGCCCGACGCATTATCCGCGACTTGGCCATAGGTCGAAATCATTTGCTTGAAGTCTTTGTGGTCGTCTTTCGGGAAATAAACGACCAACTTTTCTTCAGGTACGGTCAATTCGATGCCCTTGATGGCAAAACCATAGAAAAAGGCACGATATTGGTATTCCAGGACCTTCAAGCGTCCTTTCAAATCGTCCAGGCTGCCCTGTGAGATGACAACGTAGTGGCTTTTTTTGTCGTCCGTGCCGTCGAGGTTGAATCGACCGTCGAGGCCCAGCTTGGCCAGCAAGTTTTCGGCGGGTGCGCGCGTGTCGCGATTTTCAATCTTCTCTCGCGTTTTCGCGTACAAGTTGTAGATCGCCGCGGTCTTGGTATCGGTTTTGAAGTCGTCCCGGGTCGGTATCCGGGCCATGGTCTCTTCGAATTCTTTCATCATGCCGTGTTCGAGGGCCCAGATGGCGATCTCGAGGGTCCCTTTGGCGGTCGTCGCGCCTTTCACCTGTGAGGAGTAGGAGTTGTAGCGATCTCGCAGCATCAAAAGCGACTGGCCGGCCAGACGCATCTTTTTGTCTTTGATGCCGGTCGATAAGGGCGTAACGGTGACATTGCTGGTCGGGATGTTGACGAGAAAAGTCGCCCCGCCAAATTGATGCCCGGCCATGACCGGGATCCCTTTTTCCAGCTTGATTTGGAAGGCTCGAGTCTTGTTGGCCGCGGTGTCGCCTGCGGACCATTTGGTGTCGTCGAGCGGCACGATCGCGTAAATCAGATTGGGGACATGCGTCGGCGAGGCCTGCTCGCTGCCGCCGCCAGGAAAACCGCCTGGAAATCCACCGATCATCCCGCCAGGCCGGCCGCCCATTCCCATGGGACCGCCGCCGATGCCCCCGGGGCCGCCGGGGCCTCCCAATCCGCCACCCGTGCGCGGCGGATCGAGTACCGGCGACTTGGCCAGATCCATGATGATCAAATAAAACTCGGCTCGCGTCACGGAAGGGAGCAGCCCCACCAGCGCAAGTATTGCTACTGCAAGACAATGATTTCGGAACATAATAGGGTTTCCCGATGAGGAATATTCTTTATCTTGGGGGGTTGCGGATACCGGATCAAGTGAAACTTCAAACTGTTACGCCGTTTCCCACCGCAAGATCCCTTCTCTCAACCTAAAAACCCGATTGCACAGCCGGTTGTTGGCAATAACTGATCGAAATCCCATTGGCCCCAGCCTGATTTGTCGGTAAATTGGTGTTTTTGGAGGTCAGGAACATGGGTTGGAACCGTCCCGGTTACATCCGCAAGCAAAAGATGAAGCGGGCCAAGAAAGAGTTGATTCGTTTGATCATCAAAATGCAGACCGAAGGCGGCTGCGGTGATGAATCGTGCGGAGCCGATGGCCACCCTTGTCAGAAGTCGGCCTGCGCTCGCGAGCCCGAACTGTGCTCGACCGAACCAGGCGCAAGTGAACCTGCCAAAGGATAAGAACGCTTTCCACTCGTTGGGTGATCCAAGGAAGGAAACCCCAAGATGGCATTTCTTCGCAACGAGTCGAGGTCGAAGCGAACTGCAGGTCTAACGCCGTTTGCGGCGGTCCAGCCTGCGGTGCTGCGGGTGATCATTGTCAACTATCGGCAATGGAAATCGACCTGGAGTTTGATTGCGTCTCTGCAAAAGTGCCAGGCCTATCGCAAAGGCGATGTGGAAATTGTCGTCGTCGACAACAATTCGCCCCCGCATGCTTTTGAGCGTCGTCTTGAGGGGCTACACCGGGTCAAGGTGATCCGCTCGCGCAAGAATCGGGGCTTTGCCAAGGGAGTCAATGCGGGAGCGGAAGGAAGCCAGGCGAACTGGATCCTTCTGCTGAACCCGGACATTTCCGTGGGCGACGGCTTTCTCGACCAGATTCTTGCGTCGGGCACCCAGTTGCGCGGGCTTGACAGCCGCTTGGGCGTCGTCGGATTCGGCATGCTCGACCCGGAAGGCTCCGTGCAGCCTTCCACCGGTCCCTTCCCAACCTTTTGCAATACGATTCTTCGCCTGATTTTACCCAGGCGCTTTCGCAAATACGACCTGGTCGCCAACCAGGGAGGCCAGGTGGCCTGGGCTTCAGGGTGTTGCCTGCTGATTTCCCGGGAGTGCTGGCAGGCCCTCGATTGTTTTGATCGCGATTATTTCCTCTACTACGAAGATGTCGATTTTTGCCGCCGAGCCACGGCCCAGGGCTGGAAGGTCGTGCAAGACCGCGGCGTGACCGCCGTTCACCACCACCCCTTGCACCGGCGCAAGGTGCCGCCCCACCTTCGGGTCGCGACCCGGATGGCGCTTCATACCTACGCGCGCAAGCACTGGAGTAAGGTCCCCTTTGCGCTGATATCGCTTGTCCTTCTGAGCGAGGCGTTGCTCTTTCAGATTTCCGCGCGGCTGCGCGGCAATTGGGGTCTGGAAGCCTGGTGGGCCAGCCTGGGCCAGCTCGTTCGCGATGCCTCGTTTGGCAAACCCGCCAAGGCCACTCGCCGGCTGTTCTCGCTTCTGGGATCAGGCGACCTGCACCGAAAAGGCTAAGCTCCTTTTTTCGCAAGGGCCTCATGATGTTTTCGGTTGTGGTTCCCACCTGCCTTGGCGGTCCCCTCCTTGAACGTTGCCTGAACTCGCTGATCGAATGGGGGCCCCCCCAACTGCAAATCGTCGTCGTCTTCGATGGGCCAAGTCGTTTCGAGACGCGCTTGCCATCGGACCTTCCCAAGGGAATGAAGCTGGAATCGGTTGTCTTGCCGCACCCGACCGGCTTTTGTCGCGCGGTCAACCGGGGTTTGGCTCAAGCGCGCTTTCCGATCGCCCAGGCACTCAACGACGATGCCTTTGTCTTGGCGGGCTGGTATGAACGGCCCATGATCGCATTTCATCGCCCCGATATCGGCGCGGTTGCACCGCTCATTTTGAAAGATCAAAAAGAGGGGGAACAAAAAGAGGCCAAGGGCGATCCAGAATACCGATTCGTCGACAGTGCGGGCGACACCATGAATCCTCTCGGCGTCATCCGTAAGCGATTCCGGGGCCAGGACCGCTCAAGGGTCGAGAACGTGACGACGGAGGTGCTGGCCTGCGGCGGCTGTGCCGGATTCTTCCGGATCGAGGCGCTCAACAGGGTTGGCGGTTTTCCCGAGGATTTCGGTGCTTATTTCGATGATGTCGAGGTGTCGCTTTCCTTGAGAAGGTTGGGGTACCGGATCCTTTTCGAGCCGGCTTCGGTGGTGATTCACTCGGGGGGCCAATCGTACGGTCCGCCGCGCGGAACCTTGTTGACCCAACAAGCGCGCAATGAAGAACTGGTTTATTGGCGCAATTTGCCGGCTCCTCTTTGGTTTTTCATGGCGCTTCCGCGTTTCTGGCTGCTTGCGATCCGTTCGATCGTCCACCTCGCTCGAGGCTCCCTGGGGGCATGGCTCCTTGGGAAAGGGCAGGCATTGCGCGCAATCGGATCTTGGCCACCGCGGCAGGCGTTTTCAGAGCGCGACGATTCGACCCGGGTGAAGGCCTGGCGGCATTGGCGCTGGATCGATTGATGGCAGGCGAGGGGAAGTCTCTGTCTGCGTTTCGATAAGGGTTGATTTTCTTCACACCTATCCCCGATCATCGCGCCAGGACCCGATCGTCGGGCCAGGCGTGATCCCGGTTCCAACCTCGGGTGAGTTCCTTGAGCGAATTGCGGCTTTTCGACGGCATTGGCCCTCTCAGCCAAGGCGCATTTGACCCCGAAGCGTGGCAAGCCCTCGTTTACTCGCTTGGCTACGCGAGCCAGGGTCAAAGCGGTTTCGTGCATCCGCAGCACCTGTTTCTGGGGATCCTCCTTCAAGGAGGTAGAAAAGTTCATCGCTGGCTTGAGTTATTGCAAACAGACCGGGATCATTTCCTGGCCATGTGGGAGGAACTCTTTGGTTCCTTTCCCAGTGAGGTGCCGCCCGAACTTCCCCATCTTCATCGCGAATTTTTGACCGACGGCCTGATCAAATTGTTGACGGAGTCGCTTAGACGTACGGCCCGAAAACGAATGCCGCTCATCGACATTCCCTGCCTGCTGGTGTGCCTCCTTTCCCTGGGAAACGGCCTGATCGCCGAGTGTTTCGAAAGGGCAGGGGTCGCGCTCGACTGGATCGTTTTGCAAGCGGAGCGCGTGGAGATGGAGATCATGACCTGACCGCGCCTCGCCGGCCCTTCGGCAATACTTGATTCAGAAATTGGGATAGACACCGAGATCTTTTTTGGGCATAGGCCGACCTCGTACTCCGATGGTGGGGTTCGCTTCTTGAGGGTCATGCCGTGCCAGGCAGGTCAACCGCCATTGCCGCGTTCTTGCTGCTTGCCGCCAACGGACTGGCATTTTCGCAATATGCCCCCGTACCGACGCCGACCGGCCCGTTGCCGATCCCCGCGGGAACGGGCGCTTCTCTTGGCGCGCCTATCCCCGTCCTTGACAGCACCATATTGCCCACACAAGCAGGCTTGCCGGGTACCTCGGCTCCCTTGATGGCACCTGTTGGGGGGTCGGCCTTTCCGCCCCCGGCATCGATTCCGCCCCCGCCCGCGCCCGGAATACCAGCCAGCCGCATCGGTCCCGCGCCGGCCATGCTGCCCTCGGCCACGGGCGCCGCGCCCATTCGTCTGGTCCAAAATGAGGGAATACCGCCTCCCGCAGCCCCGCCGACGTTTGCCTCGCCGCCGCCGCCGCCCGCCTTCAGCGCGCCGCCACCGGGATCGCCCGGCCAATTTCCGCCGCCACCGGCAGGCGCCACGAATCCGAATATGGCCTGGTGGGAAGACACCAAGGAAGCTCTGGCCTTGAACCAGTTTTCCAAGCGAAAACTCTTTCAGTCAGATCACGCCTTCGATGTCTTTTCGAGCCCTGTAAGCAACCCCTTTTTGTTCCAGGACCCCAGGTCGCTCACCGAAATCAAACCGCTTTTCATCTACAACAAAGTGCCCACCGACAACTCGGTGTTCAATGGCAGCAACATTTTCTGGTTTGGCGTGCAGGGCTCGCTGGCCATCACCGAAAAGCTCTCGGTCAAAATCGACAAGCTCGGCGGGCAGTGGACCGATCTAACGGCACAGCCTGGAGCCACGGTGCCGGGGGCCTCTTTTTATGGCAATAACAGCAGTTTCTCCGAAGTCTGGATCACCCCGCAATGGACCTTCTGGCGCGGTGAACGAACTTCCACGGTCATGGCGACCGGCGTGCAATTTCAAATTCCTTCAGGAAGCTTGAGCGCGGGGCAGGGCACCGGCGGCTTTACCATCAACCCGTATTTCAGCATCGCTCAGAATTTCTGGCGCACGAGCTATGGCAGCATGAACGTGATGGGCAACCTGGGTTTTCCGATCAGCGTCAACGGCGATCGCAATACCGTTTTTACGACGAGCCTGCACCTCGACTACGACGTCGCCAACTGGCACAAACTCTACCCGTCGCTCGATTTGAACATTCAATCGGCTTTGAGTAATGGCGATCAATTTGCCATGAACACCTACTCGCCCGACATGTTCAACGTCGGCGCCAATGCGGTGAAGGGGTTGACCAACGTGACGATCGCTCCCGGCGTGCGTTACAAGTTCACCGAGATGTTCCAGGTTGGCGGCGCCGTGGAATTCCTCACGACGACGCACCGTTCGATGGATCAATTTCGCTTCATCGCCGACTTCATCATAAAATATTGATCCATGGCAGAAGCATCGCATTGGTTCTACGTTCCCGCATCGCTGGGATCGGCTGACTTGATTTCCGCGCACTGGGGCACCCCATCCGATCGGGAGGGCGAGTCCTCGACACCGGGGCGGTTGGTCCAAACGCCACTCGACCTGGAACTTCAATCGGCTTCACCTCCGGCCCTGCTCATCGATCTGGGCGCGTTCGAACTTTTCGAACAGCTTGCCGCCGGCACGGGCAAGAAATCGCTGCGCTTCCTGGAATGCTGCCCCTTCCCCACGCGGCTTGCCGTCGATCTTCGTCCGTTTGTGTTCACACCCGTGCGTGAAAATCACGACCTGGACCTTTGGGATGCCGTGGGCAAACAGCTGGCCTGGCGCCTATCGGCGCACAAAGCGCCGGTTGCACTCATCTGGGAAACCCCAACCTCGTCGCAGTGGAAGCCCCTGGCCGTATTGCGCGATAGCCTGGAACTTTGGTCCGGGCCGGAACTCGTTCACCACAACGAACCAAAGCCTCCGGAAGGGAAGGCGATTCCCGTCCGAAGGCTTTGTGAATTACTCAAAATCTGATGATCTGATTGAGTAATGAAGGACGTTCTTTGTCCTTTTTTGTCCTTACTTGTCCTTGACGGAAATGATTTTCTCGCCGTCTTTGAGTTTATCCTTGCCTTCTTGATACCACTTTTCCGTGTCGCTCATCACCTTGGTTTTATCCACAGTGATGGTGTACCAATTATTGTACCAGCCCACGACGCCGAAAATGATGACTGCCAATCCCACCAAAGCAAGCAGATTCCGCATGGGTAAAACCCTCCCTCCAAATGTGCCGACATCATGGTCCAAACCTCTGGCGAGCGCCAGTCCAGATTTGCCCGGGGCGGTCCGATCAAGAAGGCGAGCGGGGCCCACGGCGCCAATGAGTTACATCTCGTTCATGAAGGTGGAAGATGGGAGATTTCTGAAAAGCCAGGCGGCCTGGATAACGGGTTCGCCAAAGGGGCGCACCGGTCTAGGGCTATTGATCCGCCATGAGAAGGTTCGGTAAGGTTGAAAGGCCATGGAAAGCGCGAACGCCCCGGGAAGGACTGGTTTTTTGGTGGAAACTCAACAATTGCCCCGCACCTGGCTTACAGAGAAGAGAGCCTGGATCGGATCTCGCGGGGTGATCCTCCTGTCGCTCGTGCTTCATCTGCTGTTTTGCTGGCAATGGTCCGACTACGACCTGGCTCAGGACGAAGCGCACTATTGGGATTGGTCGAGGCATCTCGACTGGAGTTACTACAGCAAGGGCCCGCTCGTGGCCTGGATCATTGCCGGTTCGACCTGGGTTTTGGGCGATCTGGCGCAATCGTGGACCGGGTCGATGACGGCCGCGGTGCGCACCCCCGCGGTGATCTTTGGAACGCTTTTGATCTGGTGTCTCGTCCGATTGGGAGAGGTCCTTTTTCAGTCGAAGCGGCTGGGATTGCTGATCGCCGTTTCCTGTCTCTGCATTCCGCCGATTGCCGCCGTGTCCACGATCATGACGATCGATTCGCCTTACACCTGTAGCTGGGCGGCCGCCTTGCTGTGCGCCTGGTGGGCGCTTAACCGGCCGGGGTGGTTGCCCTGGGTGATATTGGGAGTCATCGTCGGCCTGGGAATTCTGGCCAAATATACGATGGTGGTGTTTTTCCCCAGCCTGGGGCTGTTTCTTCTGTTTCGCGCGAGCAAGCGCCGGCACCTCATCGAACCAGGCCTCTGGATTTCGGCGCTGGTGGCTTTATTGTGCATCACCCCCATTCTTTACTGGAACTACCTCCACGCCGGGGTGACGTTCAAGCATGTCGGCAATCTGGCGGGCGTGACGCACGATCAGACCAAACACCTGCTCGGTCCGCTCAAGTACCTGGGAGAGCAGGCTGCATTGCTCCTTGGCTACTGGTTTGTGCTCTGGTTCTGGGCGATGATTGAGTTTCGGCCCGGCCGCCCCAAGCAAGAGAACGAGCAGGCCGATGGCATCGCTTATCTGTGGTGGATGTCGGCCCCGATGTTTCTGTTGTTTTTCGGTTTCAGCATCCGCACCGGCGGCGGCGAAGTCAACTGGCCCGTAGCGGCCTACCTTGCCGGACTGCCCCTGGCGCTTCATTTTCTGGCTGCGCGCTACCGCGAGGGAACGCCCCGGTTTCGAGCCATGACCGCGGGTTTTCTGACATTCTTCCTTGGTCTGGGTCTGGCGCTGACCTTAATTGTTCACAAGAGCGATCTGGTTTATCCTCTGATGATCAAGTTGCTGCCGGCCGCGACCGAGGAGGATCCGGCCCCCTTAAGGCGCCTCGATCCTGTCTGCCGCTTGAGGGGTTGGAAATATCTCGCCACCCAAATCGACGTTCTTCGCGACGAGCTATCGGCTTCGGGCAAAGAGCCGATCCTGGCGGCGACGCACTGGAGCATTCCCGGCGAATTGGGTTTCTATTGCCAGGGCCATCCCCAGGCCTATTCCATCGGTCCGCTCGCGGGGGACCGGCATAGCCAGTACGACTTGTGGAAAAACCCGGTCGATCATCCTGAAGTGTTTTTGGGCCGCGATTTCATCATCGTCGGCGGACTTCCGAAGGACCTGCATGGATCGTTCGCCCAGGTGCTTCCTTCCACCCAGGTGCGCTTTGAAATGCCGGGCGGGTACATCATCACCAACTGGCCGGTTCAGGTGGCTCGAGGCTTCAAGGGGTTCCCCAAAGCCGAGAAACCCGAAAGGTCGTTCTAGTTTTAACGAAAAAGGCACAAGGCCCGGGAGAAACCCGGGCCTTGTGCCTTTTTTTAGGCTTTCGCAGACGATGGCGAATTCTTACCCATCTTGCAAACACGCCCACGCGGATTCGCCTGGAAACTAGCGGCCCATGAGGCGCTTGAGGATGTAGAGTTCAAGTCCTTCGTAATCGCGGTGCGCGCGGTAGTCGGAAATCACCTTGGGATCGACGGATCGGGCGATCTCGACCAACAGGTGGAACATTTTGAGGCTGTTGGCCAGGTGCGCGGTCTGGTGTTCCGACTTGGTGGTGCGCATCGCCTTGACGTCGAGGCCCACGCAGCCGTTGTAGTTGGCGCGTTCGAGCACCCACACCTGGTTGAAGGCGCGGCGCAGATCGACGCCGCCAAAGGTCTTGTCCTGATCGTATTTCAGGCCGTTCTGATCATTGAGATGCACCGACCAGAGCTTGTTGTGCCAGAGGGCGTAGGCCATGTCCTCGGAAGGATCGATGCCCGCGAGGATCGAGTGGGCCGATTCGATCAGCACGCCTGACCGCACCGGGTCGATCGTCTTGTAGCAGAGCGCCAGGAAGTGGCCGACCGTTGGCATGAAGGCGCTGTCGGTTGGCTCATTGGGCTTCATTTCTCCCAAGATGCGGATCGACTTGTCGTGGTCCAGAAGCGTGTTGACCGCTTCGAGGATTCTTTGCGAAGCGGTGATGGGGCATTTCGCCTCGCGGATGTAGGTTCCTTCGCGCGCCAGCCAGAGAACGATGTCTTTCGTCCCCATGATATGGGCGATATCGATCGCCTTTTTGGATCGCTCAAGGGCGTATTTGCGGTCCGCCTCGCTGTTGGCGGTGTAGGCGCCGTCGACGGTGCGCGGGTCTTCCCAGAGGCGCGGCGCGATGAACTCGCAAAAGAGTCCCTGATCATCCAACATCTTCTTGACGGTCTTCGCGCCCTTCTCGGTTTCGGCCCAGGAAAGGTCGGCGGGCACGACATCGTCATCGTGGAACTGCACGCCGTCAAAACCGAGTTTCTTGTATTCGGCAATCTTCTGGGCATAAGGCACTTCGGCCCTGACCGGAGGACCAAAAGGATCGGACCCGGTGCTGATATTCCAGGGGCCAAAAGTGAACTTGTAATTCGCCGCCATTCAAGTTACCTCCAAAAAAAGTCGAAGTTTAGGATTGTGTTCTCGTTTTGGGAACCCAGCGGCCAGAGGAATGGCCGGCTATTTGAGGTTCATGGAGTGGGCCAGAGTGGATACCGTTTCGGTTGAGTGCGCGACTTGTGATCAAAACTGGACCATGAACCTTCATTCGGTTTACGAACAACAGGTGATCGAGTCGCGGCCTTGCCCCAAGTGCGAATCGGAAACCCTTCGCTGCAGAAAGCGCAAAGCCAAGAAATCACCCGTAAGCAAAGCCTTTCTGATTCCCAGCTTCCAACCGGTGGGCACCGTCTAGGCCGCGCCCTGGTTTGCTTGCTTAATTTAGCTTGCGTCCAAGCGCCTGCGCCAGGTGGCGTGCTTCATTCATAAGCTGGCGAAACGCCGCGGTGGATATCGTCTGGTAGCCATCCGAAACCGCTTTCTCCGGATTCGGATGGACTTCCAGAATCAGCGCATCGGTCCCCGCCGCGATGGCGGCCAGCGTCATCGCCTTGACCAGCGACGACTTCCCCGTGCCGTGGCTCGGGTCGATCACCACCGGCAAGTGGGTCTTCTCGTGCAGGTAGGGCACTGAGGCCAGGGGCAGGGTGAAGCGGGTGTGATCTTCGAAGGTGCGAATGCCCCGCTCGCACAGCATCACGTTGGGATTGCCCATCTTGAGGATGTATTCGGCCGCGAGCAGGAATTCTTCCATCGTTGCCGAAGGGCCACGCTTCAGAAGCACCGGCTTGGGCTGAGCGCCAACCGCCTCGAGCAAGGGATAATTTTGCATGTTGCGCGCGCCGACTTGCAGCACGTCGGAATAGTGGCTCACCATGGCGACATGTTCGGGCGCCATCACTTCGGTGAACACCGCCAGACCGGTCGCCTTTCCCGCTTCGGCCAGAAACTCGAGCCCTTTTTCCTTGAGGCCCTGAAACGAGTAGGGGCTGGTGCGCGGCTTGAACGCGCCGCCACGCAGGCCCGTAGCGCCCGCTTCCTTGACCTCTTGGGCCACTTCGAGGATTTCCGCGCGGCCTTCGACCGAACAGGGTCCGGCAATGACGCCGATTGCCTGGCCGCCCGTAACGAACGACTTGACCTTGATCGTGCTGGGTTCGGGGTGGCCTTCGCGGCTGGCCATTTTGTAGGGAGCCAGAATCGGCAGGACCTTTTCCACGCCGTCGAGCGTCTCCAGAGTTTGCTGCAGGCCTTCGGATTCCTTGCCCACCGCGGCGATCACGGTGCGATCGGTTCCCACGATCGTATTGGGGGAGAGGCCGTTTTTGCGAAGGGTCTCGGCCACATGGTCAATATTTTGGCTGGTGCTGCCAGGCCGCATCACAACGATCATTGCAAAACCTTCCTAAATACCAAATCCCGGCGAGCCGACCGCGTTGAGCGCAGGTCGTCCCAGCCAGGCATCGCGATCAGGAGAGAGGGGCCAAGCGACCCGCTTTTTCGGGAGACGAAAAAGAGGAAACCCCGGCGAAGCCGGGGTTTCCCTGCGGGTCTGATCGGCAGAGCCCGTCGACCGGGCCGGTCAGTTTGACCGCTCCAAAAGGGTACTAGACAAGCGACCACCTCCTCTTGATTCGGGACAACCCTGACAGCACGCGCGCCCGCGTAAACCATCCGGGAAAATGACCCGCAATGGCCCACCGCCACTGCAATTCGGTACAGATTGAGTTTAGCGGCGAAGGCCCGGTTATCAAGGGCGTCTGGGCGCCTAGGAAATCAAAAAATCGCAGTGTCCTCAACTAAGTTTCCCGCGGGCGGGGAAAGGAAGCGCTGAGCGGTTAGAATATGCCCCTGGGTGACCAGCATTTCCGCGATTCAGGCGGCCCTTGAGAAAGCACCAGGCAGCTTAAGTGACCTGATCTGATCCGACCACGAGAGATCGATGGATCCCATTCCCCGGGAATTGCGTTTTCGAACGGTTTCCCAGACGGTAAGTGTCTTGCCTGGTCAAACCCGGGAATACGATCCCGTCGAACGAACGATTGGTTTGGCGGGACCCCATATCTTGCTGGGGGCCGGCGGCACCTGCCTTGGCCATCGGGGGTGCGAAGATTTCGTATTCGATCATCGTTTTGACCGCTTTCCTGGACCGCATGCCACCAATTTCCCTTCTACCTCCCTTTGCGTCATCTATCACGCCATCGAAATCGCCAACTGGGTGCGCTCGTTGGCGCCCGAAGCGCCCGTTACCCTGCACACCTGCCATGATCCAGAATTCGATGCCTGCCTGGCCGTGTATCTGGTCAAAAGGATCCTGGGTGAACCCGGCCTCGCCCATGGTTGGGCCGCCAAAGGCTCTGACGAACCGGCGATGATTCCACCCCTGGCCTTGATGGGAACAACGCCTCGCGGCAAACCGGTTTTTCGCTGGCGCCAACCGGAAATCCCCCTGGAGGATCGCGATCCGCTCGATCCGGCGCGCAGGGCGCTCTTGCAACTGGCCATTGTCGCCTCGCACGGGGAACAAAATCGTCCCATCGATGCTCCGCCCGACCGTTCGGTCGATCTTATTTTTTTGGCCGCCAAACACCGGCGCCGTTTCGCGGGGGCCGACGCGAGCCCCTTTTTCCAATCGATGGAACGGCGCATTGTCCAGGAAAGGTTCCAGCCGCTATATGACGGTGTGATCGCCGACGATCCGGAATTCGCCGCGGAGGTGCGCCTGCTTGAGCGCCAAAGGCAGCTTTATCAGGTGGATTTGAAACGTTCGCGTCGGGCGATCGTCTTTCTGGCCATAGCTCCTCCTTCGGCAGAGAACTCCACGAAAAGTGGGGCCGCCGTTGCGCGTTCGAATTCTTCTATGGGAGAAAAACCGGACGATGGAGGTCAGGGGACAACCGTGGCGCATGATACGCGCGTCCCGGCCGATGGCGTGTTCTTACGCGATCCGCAATGTCTCTTTTTCCGGCACCTGGCCCGGGCCGATCGGGAAAACAGCCGGCTGGGTCAAGGCTTCCGATTCATCGCCTTGGCCAACTCGCTGTCGAAGCGCGCGGAAAATCTTCGTCCCAACCGTAGCCGCTACCGGTTTTCGATCGATGCGGAGTGGGCACGGCCTCAGAAAATCCACCTGATCGACCTCTGGACGAGGATTCAGCAAAGGGAGGCCGCCGCGGTTCCTCCAGAGGTGCACGGTTCAGCGCGCGCGGATCGAAGTTCCGCCGCCCAGGGATCTGGCTCGTCGGCAGTCTGGCAACACGGTTGGTCGACCCATGGGACCTTGATCGAGGCGCCCCGTCCGGGGACGATGTTGCGTGAAGGCTCGCGCGCCGATCTGTCCGACGACGAAGCCGGCTATCTGGCCTGGGATTATTTGACTTCCCGGGCCTTCGCGGACTCGGAACCTCGGCGCTTCGATTTTCCCTGGACCGCTGAGAAAAAAGGGCCGGATCCCGTGTCGATCTCACTCGATGCCATTGCCGATCCCCTGGCCGGCGGCTTTCGGTTTGTGCGCATCGGCCGCAAAACAGGGGTGGCCGATTCTGACCAGTTGCGCGACCCGATCAACGCTCAGATCGCCGAACGGCTTTGGGAGTGGATTCAGCCGGTGGGAACTCGCGGCATTCCGGACGACTTCTCCGAAAGGCACCTGATTCACCGGGGAGAATGGGTCGCCGTCTGGAACCGCCAGGGGATCGCGATCGCGCATGCCGACACGCCCGATGCGCGCGCGTTTGTCGATCGCCTTCAACAGGAAGTCCAGGAGCTGGCACGCCTGACGGGCGAAATCCGCGGCCTGCTGCATGACTCGCCTCAAAACAAACAAGAGGAAAAACAACAGGAAAAACATCAAGAAAAACAGCAGGAAATTCGGCAGATCGAAAAGAAACTCCACGATGGGACGGAAGCCCTGGCCCGCCTTGCCGAACTGCACTTGCGGGCCCAGGCGGGGCAATCTCCGGTGCTGCGCCCTTTCATGGAAGCCAACGGCATCATGGAACTGGCGAGCATGGTGGAATCGATGAATCGCATTCGCATCCAGGAGAAGGTCGAAGCGCAAGAACGCAGGCGGGATGATCGGCTGCAACAGACGGTTGCCGCGGCCTCGGCCGTGGCGATTTTTCTGGCCTGGATGCAAGTGGAGCGGGTTGCCTTGGTCGGCGGCGATCGTTCCGATGGCTTATTCGATGGGAGTATGCGCGCCTGGGCCGACACGGTGCTGGGAGCGGTGCTCTCGGCCGTTTTTCTTCTTTGGTCGTTTCGCAGAATCAAAAGGTGGGGTTAGCTTAAAGTTCGGAAAGCCCAGGCGGCGGGGCGAAAAAAAAGGAAACAAGAGAAAAAAGACTGCAGCCGCCCGGTTGTTGGGCGGCTGCGAGCGCTTAAGGTCGTTCCCTGGAGCCTTGAAAAGTTCAAGCCTCGTTGGCGGTGCTTGAAATCCTGTTGGGCAAGGGGACGAACGGCGACAGCGGCAATTTCCAGAACGAAAGGGTGCCGTCCTCGTCGGCGGAAAAAAGGCCGTTCGCATTGTGCGTGAAGAGCAGGGCATTGCAGAGCGCGGACTGCAGGGAGCTGCGAGAGACTTCTTTGGCCGATTGCACGTCGAAGACCTGGATCATGCTTCCCTTGGAGACGCCCCACGGGCAGGGCTTTTCATCGGCTTTAAAGGTATTGCCGGCGCGATCGTGAGTTGAGGAACTGATCGCCACCCGGTGAGTGTCCCCAGAAAAAGCGATCGGCCCCACTACCGGTAATGCCGTCTTAAGAGAACACCGCGGCGAGCCACTTTGAGTATCCCATAGGCGCACTTCGTTGTCCTGGCCCGCCGTGGCCACCATCATGCCGCTTTGAGCATAGACCAGTTGGCTCAAGCGGCCCTGATTGTGTTCAATCACCGTTTTCTTTTTCATTTCATTCGTGTCCACGATGATCACGTTGTCGCTGTTCCCGGAATTGACCGCCAGCGCCAGGTGGTTTTGGTTGGGGGAGAATGCCGCGGCGACCGCCTCATGACCCAGTTCGGGGGGAAGCGTTTTTCGCTTGCCGGTCTTCGGTTCGATCATGACCATTGCTCCCGGGCCGGCCGCGCCAAAGGCGGCCGAACCGTTCGGGTCGATCGCACCCACGCCCAGGTCGAGGTCGAGCGGGTGCCTGAAGAGTTCTTTTCCCCGGCGCGCGTCCCATGCGATCGAGCCGCCTCGAGTTACGGCGACCCATTGATTATCAGTGGTCCATGCCATTCCCAGCGGCGGAGTCGGCGCTCCATGCGCGCGGGACAATTCCTTCAAATTGCGGGAATTCCAGACGACAAAATAGCCGTCTCGCGTCGTGGTCAGGAGTTTGAGCCCGTCAGAGGAAGCCACCAGGTTCACCAATCCGGAACTGGAGTCCTTGCTTTGCGTTTGTTTGATTTTTTCCATGGGGGTCGACCCTTCAGGGCATTGCGAGCAGGCGCAACAGGCCAAGCAAAGAAGACCGACGACCCGGTGAACTTGAGCAGGGAGGGGCATGGAAAGGACTCCACAAGGAAGAGCGGAAACGGAAGAGGAGAGCTCAGGAGACTGGAAGCCGGGCGGCCAATCGGGGCCTCTGGAGAAAGTTGCCGTTAGGGGTCAACTTCCCGTCAGAAGTCTTCGCTTGGTTCTCGGCTTCGGTCCCGTGAAGGATGTCAACGGCCTGTGCCAAAAGCCGCTTCCCGAATCAAAACGAGCCGCACCGCCGCCGGGTTCTTGCAACCACAAACGCTTGTTGGAAAAAGCTTTGTGGTGATTGTTCGCGATTGGGTGGTCCGTTTTCATATGAGATATTGCAAGAAACAGGGCGCCGGCGTTACACGAATCTCTTCTTTTTTTGGCCGCGCCCTCGAAAGCAAAGGATTGACCGATCGGGTAGGGCGCAGTCAAGGGAACGGGCAAAAGGGATACTCAAAGGCGCCTTCTTGAGTCCGTTATCGCAAGCGCATCGCACTCGCCTCGCAAGGGCATTGCGCGTACCTCACAATGGCATCGCATACCTCGCAAGGGCATTGCGCGTACCTCACAATGGCATCGCATACCTCACAAGGGTATCGCGTACCTCATAACGGCATCGCATACGCGGGGGGGCGCACCGGTTGGCGGGCATGGACCGTTTCCTCCCAACCGGAACTGTCTAGGTTAAAGAGAGCTCAAGGCGCACTGGACCAACGGGAAATCGCAGCCTATTTTGGAAATCACTTCCTGATTGACCCATGCAACAAGTCGCGATTTATGCAATTATTTTTTCGCTGTTATTTTTTTTGGGTTTCTTTTTCTGGTTTTTTCTGAGATTTGAACAGCTGCCTATTCGAATTAAGGCCAAATCGATCGAAAGGACCGCGCAATCGTTGAGGGCAGGAAAAGAGAGCTATTTAAAAGAACGCAGTGAAATTAGTCGCGAGTTTGATGCGCGCTTGGAGGCTGTCAGGGAAAAGGCGATTCACACCCTGCTTCAGGCGATACCTCTAAGCAAGCTGGATGAATATCCCGGGATCGGTCCCGCGACGGTCGATAAATTGCGCAGGGCGGGATATCAGGATCTGCCGTCGCTGTTTCAGGCTCGACTGGAGTCGATCAGCGGTTTCGGCGAGAAACGAGCCGGCGACATTCGTAGTGCCCTCCGTGCGCTCCACAAGGATGCGGTGTCCCGCCTTGATTCGGGGGCCTGCTCCCAGTCGCGCGAAATCGAACCGCAAAAGGCGAAGCTTCAAAAAGCAAAAGAGGATCGGCTGGCCGAGTGCGATCAGGTGAATCAGTGGCGTACGGAAACGTACCAGGCGATGAAGGAGACGATCGAACGGGCGCGGCAGGTGGCGTTCATCCCCTGGCTATTTGGCCATCCCCTACCC
>Ga0208492_1001167_pt1 | contig 17526 bp, 20 predicted proteins | sample Subbioar_CSW14AB_FD_184820 | JGI IMG/M metagenome (GOLD analysis project Ga0208492, IMG submission 184820) | Serpentinite rock and fluid subsurface biosphere microbial communities from McLaughlin Reserve, California, USA - CR12Mar_CSW14AB (SPAdes) | ecosystem: Environmental > Terrestrial > Deep... | reverse complement strand
GAGCCGTCGAAGAATTGCCCCCGGACTGAAGTCCGGGGCACCGACTGCAAGACGAAGCCCTCCGGGCTGGGGAGGGTTTCGAGCGAAGAAGTGCATTCCATCGTTGACGAATCGCGATCGCCGATCGGCACGATTTTCCGAACGTGCGACACGAGATTCAGTTTGCGACGACAACCTCGGACCAGCCCAGCGAGTCGGCGAGTCCGAAGGACTTGAGGTCCGCTGTCGGTGCCCCGGACTTCAGTCCGGGGGGATTTTCCGACAACTCTTCAGAGGTGCTCACCGTGGACGCCGGCGGACCGCCTCCGCGAGGCGTTCGAGCACCGGCACCGTCGCGTCCCACGCGAGGCACGCGTCGGTGATGCTCTGCCCGCGCACCAGCGGCCGGCCGGGAACCACGTCCTGCCGACCCCCGACGAGGTGGCTTTCGATCATCACGCCGAGGATCGCGGTCGAGCCGCTCTCGATGCGACGGGCCAGCTCCTCGGCGACGTGCGGCTGGCGCGTCGGATCCTTGCCGCTGTTCGCGTGAGAGCAGTCGACCATCACGCGCGGCGGGAACCCTGCGCGCGAGAGCTTCGCGGTCACTGCGTTCACGCTCGCCTCGTCGTAGTTCGGAGTCGCACCGCCACGGAGGATGACGTGACACGCGTCGTTGCCGTTGGTCTCGACGATCGCGGTCAGGCCCTGCTTGGTGACCCCGAGGAACACCTGCGGGTGCCGCGCCGCTCCGAGTGCGTCGATGGCGATCTGCGCGTCGCCGTCGGTCCCGTTCTTGAACCCGACCGGCATCGAGAGCCCTGACGCGAGCTCGCGGTGCACCTGGCTCTCGGTGGTGCGTGCGCCGATGGCACCCCACGAGACCGCGTCGGCGACGTACTGCGGCGTGATCACGTCGAGGAACTCGCACCCCGCAGGTACGCCGAGCTCGGCGAGCCGGATCAACAACCGACGGGCGAGCACGACGCCCTCGTTGATCCGGTAGGAGCCGTCGAGCCGCGGATCGTTGATCAGGCCCTTCCACCCCACCGTCGTCCGCGGCTTCTCGAAGTAGACGCGCATCACGACGACGAGCGCATCCGACGTGCGCGTAGCCACCTCCCGCAGGCGCGACGCGTACTCCTCGGCGGCGTCCACGTCGTGGATCGAGCAGGGACCGACGACCACGACGAGGCGCGGGTCGTCGCCGCGCACCACGCCCTCGACGGCGCGTCGGCTCTCTTGCACGAACGCCTCCGCCCGATCGCCGAGCGGCAAATCGTCGAGCACGACCGCCGGCGAGACGACAGGACGGAGTTTCTTGATGCGCAGGTCGTCGGTGACGTGGAACATGACGGTTGCCAGCGTAGCGTCGACCGAGGACGACGAGTGGGCCGGATTCAACGGCGGCGCGCCGTCCCGACCATTCCCGCTCGGGCGAGGTGCGGGAGCGGAAGGTCCACCCGGTCGATCTCGTTCGCGTCGAAACCGGCTCGCTCGAGCTCGAGCTTGGGATCGCGCGTCAACGAGCATCCGCCGAACACGTGCGTCCAGATCGGCTGCACGCGTCGTTGCCAGCGCGCCGTTCGAGCATCGCCAGCAACGACGTGTTCTGCGAGAAACAGGGTGCCCCCCGGGCGAGCCGGCTCTTCAGTGCTTGGGGACGTCGCGAGCTTGTCGCCTGAGGACGACCACACACACGGTCGCGCCCACGGCGACGAGCGCGCTCAAGACCCCGATCGTCGTCTGCGGCCACAGCGTTCCGATCACGCCGCCCACGGCGTAGGCGCCTGCGAGCCACCAGAGCCAGCGTGCCACGGTGACCGCGCCGGCGGCGGCGATCATCCCCATCAGCCACAGCTCGTGCGCGAGCACCGACTGAACGGGGACGCCGAGGTGGCGGCCGACGAGGCGATCGACGAGCAAGCCGACGACGATCACGCCCGACAATCCGACGAGCGACCGTCCGTAGGCGTTGCGCAGGAGCGACTTGCGCGCGATGGCGACGACGATGACGAAGAGCACGATCAGGGCGACCGCAAAGGAGACGATCGTCGTGTAGGTCGCCTCGCCCGAGGTGAAGAGCACGAGGAAGGACAGCAGCGAGGCACCGATGGTCGAAGCGACGATGGCCTGCAGACGGCTGCGCGCGCCGACGGAGGGATCGTGATCGTGCGCGAGCGCGCGGAGGCGCGAGTCCTCCTCGGCCTTGCGCGCGAGCTCGGCCTCGGCAGCGACGATCTTGGCGACTAGCTTCTCGTCCGGAGTGTCGAGCTCGTCCAAGAGGGCCCGCGCGCCAGCCACGTCGCCTCGCGCGAGATCGTGCTCGATCATGCGTGCGAGACCAGCGTCGAGACCGCGTCGGGCCGGCTTGTTCTCCGGCCAGGCGCGAAGGGCCTCCTGAAACCCGAAGCGCGCCTCGGTGAGCAGAGCGCCGACGCGCGACGCGGGCGCGCCGGCCGCGGCATCGAGCTTCGCCTGCGCGGCCTCGGTGAGCGCGATGACCGCACGATGACGTCGGTGCTCGGCGAGCGCGCGACGGAATGCGAGCGCGCTCTCGGGACGATCGGTCGGGCTCCGCGACGTGGCGCGGTTGCACAGCGCGGCCAGCTCCGCCGGCACCGACTTCGGATACGTGTAGGGCCTCGATTCCGCCGCCTGCACCACGAGCGCTTCGAGCGTGGTCCCCTCGTGACGCAACAGGCCGGTCAAGACCTCGTGCAGCGTCGCGCCGAGCAGATACACGTCGGTCCTCGCGTCGATCACCTCTGGCGCGCCCCGCGCCATCTCGGGCGCCATGTACGCCGGCGTGCCCACCACGGTGGGCTCGGCGACGCTGGGGATGCGCGTCGCGATGCCCCAGTCGAGCAGATACACCTCGCCGAACGCACCGACCATGACGTTCTCGGGCTTGAGATCGCGGTGGGCGAATCCCCGGCCGTGCGCGAAGTGCAGCGCGTTGCACACCTGCATCAGGATCTCGAGGTTGGTGTCGAGTCGATCGCCCTCCGCGCCGACATGAGCCCAGCCCGGATGCGCGGGATCGTCGAGCAGCGCGCGCCACGAACAGCCCTCGATCCGTTTCATCACGAGCAACGGTCGACCGTGCGCATCGGCGCCGAGCCCGTGCACCGGAACGATCGAGGGATGCTCGAGCGATCCGGTGACCACCGCCTCGTGCAAGAGCGCGGGCAGCGCGCCCGACGACACGACCCCCGCGTGCAGGGTCTTGATGGCGACCTCGCGACGGAGCGACCGCTGATGCGCGGAGAGGATGCGCCCCATGCCACCCGCGCCGATCTGCTCGTGGATCTGCAGGTCGGGCTCGTCGCTCCGGCCGACGTGCGGCGAAGCGACGCTGGGGGGCTCGAGACCTTCGACGAGGAGGGTGGGGAGGGTCGTCGGGAGGGTCGGACGATGAAGCTCCGGCGCGCGAAGGGTCTCGGCGACTGCTGTCGGGGTCGCGGGCTCCGACATCGGATCAGGCGAGGAATCGCGCGAGCGCGTCGGCCTTTTGCACGAGCGTGATCGCCTCGATCTGCTCGTCGTGGGTGTGGAACCCCTTGCCGCGCGGGCCGAGGCCGTCGATCGAGGCGATGCCCATCGAGCCCGAGGTGCTCGCGTCGGAGCCGCCGCCGATGAGCCCGGCTTCGGATGCATTCAGCCCGGCGGCGCGCGCGGCTTCGGCGTAGGCGTTCATCAACGCGACGCTCGCGTCGGTGCGCTCGAGCGGCTCGCGCGCGATGCCACCTTCGAGCTCGAGGCGGGTGCCCTCGAGCACGACCCCCGATGCGGTCGCCGCCGCGCGCACTTCTGCGAGCAGTCGCTCGGCGTCGGCGCGCGTGCAGAACCGAAGGTCGACGAGCGCCTCTGCCCGATCGGGCACGGTGTTCTTCGACGTGCCGCCGGAGATCTTGCCGACGTTGACGGTGACGCCGCGGTCGTAGTCGGTGAGGCGTTGAATGGCGTCGACGAACCGACACAACGCCCAGATGGCGTTCTTGCCCTCGTGATGGAGGTTGCCGGCGTGCGCGGCCTTGCCGTGAGCGATGGCCCGGATCATCCCGGTGCCCTTGCGGCGGGTGATGATCGCGTCGCCGGCGCGGCCGGACTCGAACACCAGGCACGACCTGGCATCGGCGATCGCCTCGCGGATGACGCCTTGTCCCTCGGGTGAGCCGACCTCTTCGTCGGCGACGATGACGATGCGAAGCGGAGCGATCGCGTCGAGCCCCACCGTCTCGGCGAGGGCGCGGAGCGCAAACGCGACGACCACCAGGCCGCCCTTCATGTCGAGCGCGCCCGGTCCGCGGCGCAGGTCGCCGTCTTTGCGATAGCCCTCGAACGTGCCGGGTGGGAACACGGTGTCGAGGTGGCCGACGAGCGCGATGGGCGCGCGCTGCGCGTTGCCGCCGGTCGAGAACACGAGGTGATCGGCGTAGCGGCTGCTCGCGACGACGCGCCCTGTCACCCCAGGGATCTCGAACAGCTCACGGAGCTCGGCGCCGACGACGCGACCGCCCTCGACGTTGTCGGTGAACGAGTTGATCTCGACGAGGGGCGCGAGCGCCGCCTCCATCGCGGGGAGCTTGTCCGAGATCCACGTCGAAGCGGCATTGGTCATGTTGGTCTCTCAGGGGACGAGGCATCTCTGCACTCAAGAAATTCCCCCGGACTGAAGTCCGGGGCACCGACAGCAAGACGAAGCCCTTCGGGCTAGCGATGGCACCTCAAAGGAAGTGCAGTTCATGGAACCGGAAAGGGCCACTCGGTGGTCGTGTTGTTTTTCGCCCTTTCGCAGTTGGTGGTCCTGCAGCGATAACCCAAAGCCAGCCTTGCGAGTCGGTGGAGTCCGGTAGGACTTAAGGTCGCAGTCGGTGCCCCGGACTTCAGTCCGGGGGATTCTCTGTCAGGGGACTTCTCAGGGGACGAGCATGGTGCCGACGGCACCCGGCTCGCGCACGGCGCGCGAGAGCTCGCCGGCCTTCAGCTTGCCGACGATGTGCACGGCGCGAACGCCCTCGCCGAGTGCGGCGAAGGACTCTTCGAGCTTGGGGATCATGCCCTTGGTGACGATGCCGTCCGCGATTGCCTGTTCGCCTTCGGCGATCGTCAAGCGGGAGATGCGCGACGACGGATCGTTCACGTCGCGGAGCACTGCGGGGACGTCGGTCACGAGGAACAAGCCGTCGGCCTCGAGCGCGATCGCGACCTTGTTCGCCACGATGTCGGCGTTGATGTTGAACGTGTTGCCCTGATCGTCCGCGCCGAGGCACGCGACGACTGGCACGTAGCCGTTCGAGGACAACAGCGCGAGGAGCTCGCGGTTGACGCTGTCGACGTCGCCGACGTGACCGAAGTCGATCGGATCGGGGCCCGCGCCGGTGACCACGCGCGGCGGGCGCTTGTGGGCACGCACGGTCATCGAGCTCGCTCCATGCAGGCCGACCGGGCGCGCGCCCGCGGCGAGGAGGCCGGCGCAGAGATCGACGTTCACCTTGCCGGCGACGGTCATCTTCATCACGTCGAGCGTGGCCGCGTCGGTGATGCGGCGTCCGGCGACCACGTTGGGGGTCATGCCGAGACGCTTGGTGAGCTCGGTGGCCTGCGGGCCGCCGCCGTGCACGACACACAAGCGCGTGTCGTTGGCGAGAGCGGCCACGTCGCGCGCGATGATCGCGAGCGCGTCGCTCTGGACCACCTCGCCGCCGAGCTTGAGGACGATGGTCTTCACGGCCAGCTCCCCGGGTCCTCGAGCGTGAGCCGCTCGTCCAGGCCGAGCATCAGGTTCATCGACTGGATGCCTTGACCCGCGCCGCCCTTGATCAGGTTGTCGATCGCGCTGAAGCAGGCGACCACGCGGCGCCCGTTCTCGACCGCGCCGGGCTGGCACGCGACCTCGACGTAGTTCGAGCCGGCGACCGCGACGACCTCGGGGAGGCGCTTCTTCGGCACCCGAACGAACGGCTCGTTCGCGTAGTACTCGGCGAAGATGCGCTTGATGTCGTCCGGCGAGACCTTCTCGTCGACGTGCACGAACGAGGTCGCGAAGATGCCGCGGGGCAGCGGCGCGCTCACCGGCACGAACGAGAGCTGCAGATCCTTGGCACCTGCCGTGAGCAGCGTCTGGGTGATCTCGGGGATGTGCTGGTGGTCGAGCGGCTTGTAGGTGCGGAGGTTGCCCGCGCGGACCGGGTGGTGCGTGGTCGCGGTCGGCACGACGCCCGCGCCCGACGAGCCGGTGATGCCGACCGTCTCGACCATGCCCGAGAGCAAGCCGGCCTTCGCGAGGGGCAAGAGGCCGAGCTCGATCGTGGTCGCGAAACACCCCGGCGACGCGACGTACTTCGCCTGCTGGATCTGCGCCCGATTGAGCTCGGGCAGACCGTAGACGAACGTTCCATCGAGCAGCCCGACGGCCGGGTGATCGGCGCCGTAGTACCGCTTGTAGGTCGCCGGATCGCGCAGGCGGAAGTCGCCCGACAGATCGACGATCCGCGCGCCGGTCGCCATGATCTCGGGCACCTTCTGCGCGCTGACCTTGTGCGGTAGACCGAGCAGCACGACGTCCATGCCCTGCGCGGCCTCGGCCGGCGACAGGCCCTCGAACACGAGGTTGGTGCGACCCTCGAGATGCGGGTGCGCGTTGGCGAGCGGCTCACCGATGTAATCGACCGACGCGACGCGCACGAGCTCGACGTCGGGATGCATCAGGAGCCTGCGAATGAGCTCCGCGCCGCCGTACCCACTGCCGCCGATGACTGCCGCTTTGAACCGCTTGGCCATGATGGCGCGCGAGTCTAGGAGGCCGTCGGCAGAGAGCCAATGGCGCACCGCAGCACACGCATGCGCCGGCGCACGAGTCGCACGGCGCGAGCCGACTACTGACGCCGTTGGATCAGATCGAAGCGGTTGCCGTAGAGGTCCTCGAACACTGCGACTGTTCCGTAGGGCTCTTCTCGCGGTGGGCTGACGAAACGCACCCCGCGTACGACCCAGGCGTCGTAGTCGCGCCAGAAGTCATCGGTCTCGAGGAACACGAACACGCGGCCGGCGGTCTGGTTGCCCACGGTCGCCGCTTGTTCGTCGGAGACCGCGCGCGCGAGCAGGATTCCCGCCCCGGTGGAGCCCGCCGGTCGGACGCGAACCCAGCGTTTGCCGTCGCCGAGGTCGGTGTCCTCGAGCTTCTCGAAGCCGAGTTTGTCGACGTAGAACGCGAGCGCTTCGTCGTACTCGCGCACGGTCACGGCGAAGTGAGCGATGTGCTGGCCCATGCCGCTCACTCCGGGAGTTGCACTGTCGGAATGATGGATGGCATGGACGCCACCGGTGGAAGGGGGATCTGCGGGATCGTCGGCCAGGTGCTGGGGATCGTGAATCCGGCGCTCGGAAACGGCCACGGGAGCGGATCGGCGCCTGCGTCGACTGCGCTGCTCGCGAGCGCAAGGGCGAAGGCGACGAGCGAGATGCCGCGCGCGGACGGGTTCATGGCGGTGATCCTATCCAAAATCGGGCCGCTGACGATCGACGCGGGTCGCGCAGTCGGGTCTACTGCGGGTCCCCATGGTCGCGTCGGATCCCCGGATCGCCCTCCGCACGAAGGTCCTACCCGAGGTACGCGTCGACGCCGAAGTGTTCGTCGGCGGGTTGGGAGGCCTCTACACCGGGCGCGCCTCTGCGAGCCGTGCGCCGGTGTTCGTGCGCGTGATGCGAGCCGACGCGGTCCAGCACGCGCGCGATGCGTTCGCGCGCGAGGTGCTCGTCGTTCGTCACGTGGAGCACGATGGCGTCGTCTTGCCGCTGCACGCCGGCATCGAGGGCAACCTCGCGGTGATCGCCTACGAGCCGGTGAACGGCTCGCTCCTCGCCTCGCTGGTCCGCGGCCCCCGGATGCCGTTGTCGAGCGTCGCGCGCATCACGCGGGAGCTCGCGGCGATTCTCAATCACGCACACAGGCAACCGGCCCCGCTCCTCCATGGCTCGCTCTCGTGCACGAGCGTGATGCTCGCTGGCGACAACGGCGCCGTGCGCCTGCTCGATCTCGGCGTCGTGCAGGCTCTCGAGCGCTCGAAGGTCTTCGACGACGCGCGATGGGAGCTGCTCGATCCGGCCGCGGCGAGCCCCGAGCTCGTCACCCGCACGTTCCCCATCTCGCCGGCGACGGATGTCTTCGGTCTCGCGTCCATCGTGTACGAGTGCCTCACCGGCAGCCCTCCATTCCCCGCGACCAACGCCGCAGAGGCGAACGCGACAATCGCCAAGGGCGCACGCCCGCGCGCGAGCGAAGTTCGGCGCGAGCTTCCCGCGGAGCTCGATCGATTGCTGGGCGAGGCGTGGTCCGTCGATCCTCGCTCGCGGCCACACGACATCGTCGCGTTCGCGGACGCGCTCGGGGTCGTGCTCGAGGCCGTGCGCGGCGCGTCTTCGCTCCCCCGGCAGCGTTCCGAGCCCGCCGAGGATTTCGGGAGCGAGGGGCAGATGACGGTGCGGGGCCAGATCCCCGACGGAGCGATCCGCGCGCAGACCCTGCCGTTCGGCATTCGCGCGGCGGTCCCCTCGGAGCCTCCGGCCGACATCCCGACCCCACGGCGCGTCCCCGTCGTGGAGTCCGTCGAGGTCGACTTCTCCTCGGATCGCCCTCCGGCGCCCGCGCCCGTTCCCGACCTGCGGCCCGCAGCGGCGGCGCCACCGATGGCCATCGATCCCGACGTACGCACGGTGCGCGTCGTCAACGTGACTGCGATCGTCGTCGCGATGCTCATCGCGGGTGCGATCGTCGTCGTGGGTGCGGTGCATGCCGGAATCGGGGCACTCGCGCGGGTCCCGCCGACGCCTGCGCCCGCGCCTCCTGCTCCTGCGCCTGCCCCATCGCCAGCTCCTGTCGCCGCAGCTCCCTCCCCGGCGCCCGCGCCGTCCCCGCTGCCGCTGGCGTCGACGATTGAACCGGCGCCGCCCCCTCCGCCAACGACCACGCTCGCCAGCACCGCACCCGACATGGGGTGGCCCGAGCTCCCCAAGGAGTCCGGTCCCAGGCCCTCGCCCAAGGCGATCGACGTGATGCACAAGAAGCTGGTGGCCGCGTTCGCACCATGCATCGAGATCCCACCGCGGCCACCCGCGGGCATCCCTTGGATGGTGCATTTCGAGTTCGATGGTCCGACCGGACGCCCCGCCCTCGTCGAGGTCTCGCGACCGTTCAAGGGCACGCTCGGCGGTGCGTGCATGCTGCGCGCATCGCTCGACGCGCGTGTGCCGCCCTTCGACTCCGGTCGCTGGGCGATCGACCTCAAATTCGGCCCCTAATCCACGCGGAACGTGCGCAGGATCGCCGCGCAGATCGCGTCGACCTTCTCTCCAGGAACGTCCTGCGAGCAGGCGAGCTCGTAGACTTCTTCGTCGGCCGTGATGACCGCGGCGGTGACGCGGAGCGTACCCACCTTGGTGAACACGATGGCCGTCCGATCACCCGCCTTGGCCTCCCAGCGTGCTTCCCACGTCGGATGGTTGCGCACGATCCACTCCCGCTCGTCGTAGGTCCACGGGACGACCCTGATCCGGACGACATGTCGGCCGTCGGGGGCGCGGTAGACCTCGTGCTTCGTCAGCTTGTCGCGCCACCAGCCGGTCGGCAGGACGAATCGATGACCCGGACCGGTGACTTCGCCGGGGGGCGCTCGCGGTCCGTCGTCAGCGGGTGCCCGGACGCGACTGACTGGGGGTCTGAGGAGGGCGCTCAGGGTGACATCGAAGGCGAGCCTGCCGACGACACTGCACCCCAAGGGCAGCACCAGCGGCACCACCACGACCATCCGCGCGAGCCCGCTTGCCGCGCCACGCATGACCTCGATGCTAACGCGGATCCAACCCGCTCGCAGTGGTCAACCCTTCGGGTCGCTATCCGCGCGCTCGAGCCCGCGATACCCGGCGCGGATGATCGAGTATCGCAAAGGCAACGACCTCGACCTCGACGCCGTCATCGACGTGTATCGCGACTCGGGCCTCGGGGCACGCCGCCCGGTGGACGATCGCGACACGATGAAGAAGATGCTCGACGGCGCGAACCTGGTCATCGCGGCCTTCGACGGGGACACGCTGGTCGGTGTCGCACGCAGCGTCACCGATCACGTCTTCTGCACGTATCTCTCCGACCTCGCGGTGCGTCGCGACTACCAGCGCAAGGGCATCGGCAAGGAGCTGATGCGCCGCACGCAAAAGGCCGGCGGCGCCGCCACGGTGTTCCTCTTCGCCGCGCCCGATGCCGTCGACTACTACCCGCACGTCGGCTTCACCGCGGGCAGCGGCTGGTACCTCCCGCGCATGAGCCGGGTGCGCTGAGGGACGCATGCCGACGATGCTCGCGTCGTGAGCTCGAGTGTACCCCCGCCCCCTCTTGCGCCGAGGCAGCGAGTCGCGTTCATCGCGATGGGGGTGGTGGTGGGCGCTGCCCTGTGCCCGTTCCTCGGTTGGCTCGCCGTGTCGTGTGTGTCGGCGCAGCGGGTGTCGCGCGAGTTCGTTCTCGCGATGCAGACCGGGCATTCCGAAGAGGCGCGGGCCCTTGCCGGGGAGGCGCTGCAACGGTCCTTCGGACCGGCGAACGACGACCCTGCCCGCACTTTGCGTCTCCTGCGCTTGGTGCCGAGCCCTGACGTGGGTGTCGTTCAATTCGGGTTGAGAGGCGACGCCATCGGCGTCCCCTTCGGCTGCTTCGATGGGCAACTGGCAGACGGCAAACGGTACTGGATCGTGGCCGAAAAGCGCGGCGGCCCTTGGAAGATCGTCGACGTGCGCAGCGACGCGATGCCCTCGAGCTGCGAAGGGAGCGAGTGAGCGTCACGCCCGCTTCGCCACTCGACGGGCGAACTGGCCGAACGAGGGACCTGCCGCGAGGTAGAGCGCGGGCAACCACATCGGGAGGCCGAAGAGATCGGGCGCGAGGTGGCGAAACAGCCCGAGCCGCCACAACACGAACTCGGTGAAGGGACCACAGAACGCAGCCACGACGCCGAGGGCGATGCCCTGCCACGAGCGATCGAGCCACAGCCAGAGGGCGATTGCGCCCGAGAGGAGCAACACGAGCTTGATGACGTTCGACGCAGGGAGGAACGCACTCACTGCGTAGAGGGCCGCGAAGCCGACGACGCCGCCGATCGCCTCGCCCCACGACGGCCATCGCGCGGGGCCGGCCAGCTTGTCCCAGCCGAGCGCGTAGAGGAACCCGCCGAATCCGTACGCGCTCATGAAGAGCAGGGGGACCCACCACGCCGTGCGCAGCACGAACGGATGCAGGTACTCGGTCGCGCCGCCGAACGTGTGCATCGCGTCGAGCAACGTTCCGATCGTTGCGCCGAAGGCGAGGAGCACCAGCAGCGGACGAGACATCGCATAGGAGATATACGTGATCTCCATGGCTGCCACCGATCCGATGATCACCTCGCTCGCAAACGCGCCCGACGAGACCCAGGTGGAGGGCGAGCACTGGGGCGGTACGTGGCGCGTGCTCACGCCCGAGATGCGGGAGCGCGGCGGGATGCTCGGCGTCGCCTGGAATCGCATTCCACCGGGGCGCGCGGCGTGCCCGTTCCATGCTCACTTGCGCGAGGACGAGGTGTTCTTCGTGCTCGAGGGCGAAGGGGTGCTCCGCTACGGCGACGAGGTGCGCCCGATCCGCGCGGGAGATTGCATCTCGTGTCCTGCGGGCACCGGCATCGCGCACCAGATCGCCAACACGTCGAATGCCGATCTCGTGTACCTCGCGATCGGCAACCACGATCCGCACGAAGTCTGCACGTACCCTGACAGCGGCAAGGTGATGGTCCGGAGCCTCGGGACCGTCGGCACCCTTGCGCGCACGGGCTACATGGACGGTGAAGCCGAGCGACCCAAGATTCTCGACATGGTGGAACGCAAGGGCACGTGAGTCACGCTGCCCCTTGATCCGGCGGAAGCGGGCGCGACTGCGTCAAACGAAACGCTGCGCGTATCCGTCCCACGAGGTCGCCGGTCGTGTTCTTCAGCTGGGTTGAGTTGGGGATCAGCACCGTCTCCCAGTCGCGTGTCTGGAACGCGGTGTACCGCCAGCTGATCTCGGTGATCCAGCCCTGCCGGTCGCCGACCTGTACCCAGTCGCCGACCCGCAGCGAGTTGTCGAGCTGCAGCGCGAGCCCGCTCACCAGGTTGCCGATGGTGTCCTGCATCGCGAAGCCGATGACGGCGGTGAGGACCGCGCTCGTCGCGAAGAGGCCCGAGACGTCGAACCCGGCGATCTTCGCCGTGACGAGCCCCGCGAGGACGGCTCCGAACGCGACGCTCAGATCGCGGAGGATTCCCGGTGCCTTCACGCCGAGCCGCGGGAGCACTGCGTCGAACACCACCAGACCGATGGCGCCGACGTAGACGAACGATGCGAGGAGCAACGCGCCGATGCGGGCGGTCGCGAGCCCATCGGTCTGCAGCTCGAGCGCGAAGGCGGCGACGGCGACACACGCGAGGTGCGCCGCCCCGACCGCGACGAGGAGCGGATACCGCCGGCGCACGTCGCCCGATCCGGGCGGGGAGAGCACCTTCGAAAGGACCAGCGCGGCCGCCACGACGACCGTATGCGAGCGGATCGCCTCACCGAGAGCCGCGGACAGAAGGCTCATCCGTGCGAGCCTATCCGAGCCGCCACCTCGGCGGGAGCAGGTCGTGGGCGTCGGCGGAGCTGGCTAAATTAGACGAGCCGTCGAGGAGCTATTTGCTCACTCGTGCTTAACCTGTGCTGGCAAAGCGGTTTGAGCTCGGCGGGAAGGCTGAACGATACGTGTTCATGGGACGAAACAAAGAGGCGATGCAGCGGGCGATCGATCGCCGCAGTCACGAGGACTCGGCGAAGAGGCTTGCGGTCGAGGTGCCGCGGCTCTCGAGCTTGAAGCTCGAGCTGGAAGACGGTCGGGGCGCGGTGTTCGGTTGCGTCACGCACGTGCGTCGAGTCGTCGTCGAGAACGCTCCTTCGCTGTTCGAGCTCCCTTGCGGCGATCGCATGTGCCGAGACGGCGGCCACGACTTCACCAGGGAGATTCTCGGCGCCCTTCGCAGCTCGCAAGTGCGCTTCGAGGGTGAGCACGAATGTGACGGCTCGGTCGGCAAGGACGGCGGCAACCGCTGTTCACGCGTGATGCGGTACGTTGCGAGCGCCACGTACGCAGAGGGGTCCGACTCGACGAGGTGACGATGCTCCGCGACGATTTCCTCATGCGCACGATCCGGCAGCTCGCCGAGGTGATCGCGCGCATCGCGGGGCTCCGGAAAGAGGGCAAGCACGACGAGGCGACCGCGGCGCTCGAGGCCGCATATCACTCCCACGTTGGCATGCCCAAGGCGATGATCGACAAGCTCGACGCGGCGACGGTGGCCGCGACCTTCGGCGGCGAGAAGTCCATGATCATCGCAGCGCTGCTCGACGCCGAGGGGCGCTCGGAGCGAGCCAACGAGATCCGCGCGGCGGCCGGTCTCCCAACGCAGTGACCCGGCGGCTCAGCGCACGCCGCGGCGCGAGAGGTGTCGAACGGCTTCGCCGAGACCGTCGAGCGTGAGCTGGTACATCGGGAACACCCGACCGATCATCTCGGCCGTGCCGTTCCAGTAGGCCTCCGGCTCCGGGTTGAGCCACGCGTTGCGATCGAAGTGGTGGGCGAGCTCCTGGAACCAGGCGAGCGCCGTATCGTTGCCCCGGCCCTTGTCCTGCAGCGAGTAGTCCCACGAGCCGCCGAGCAGCTCGCTTGGGTGCATCAGCGCGTCTCCGAGCACGACCAGCTTCCAGTCCCGCTCCATGGTGTGGATCAACTCGGCGACGCGCACCGCATCGCGCAGGTTCGCGTCGCGGTAGACGCGCCCATAGATCGCGTTGTGGAAGTAGTAGGTCTCGAGTCGCTTGAAGTTCGAGGCGCGCTTGGACGCGGAGAACATCTTCGACACGACGTCGGCGTGCGGGTCCATCGAGCCGCCGACGTCCATCAAGAGCAGCACCTTCACGTTCGGCTTGCGCGGGGGGCGCATGACGATCTCGAGCTCGCCGCCCTGCTTGGCGGTGGCGTCGATGGTCTCGTCGATGTCGAGCTCGGGCTCGCCGTCGCGCGAGAGAGCCCGCAGCTTGCGGAGCGCGATCTCGATCGCGCGAACGTCGAGCACCACGTCCGAACGATACGCGCGGAAGCGTCGTGACTCGGCGACGGCGAGCGCGCTCCGACCGCCGCCCGCGCCGATGCGCACGCCCGCGGGATTGGTGCCGTTGGTGCCGAACGGCGAGGTGCCGCCGCTGCCGATCCACTTGTTGCCGCCCTCGTGGCGACCCTTCTGCTCGCGGAGGCGCTCCTCGAGCATGGCCTTGAGCTCTTCGATCGACAGTGCCTTCAACGCGGCGCGCTCCTCCTCGGAGAGCAGGCGCATCTTGGCCGGATCGTTCAGCCACTCCTCGAGCACCTTGACCATGTCGAGCGCCGCGATGGTCGCGCCCTTGAAGCGCTTGGAGAACGCGCGATCGAAGGCGTCGAGGTCGCCCTCGCGGTGCACGCAGAGCGCCCGAGCCACGTCGTAGAAGCCATCGAGCGACGAGTCGTGCAGGCCGAGGGTGAGCGCCTTGGCGAGCGTGACCAGCTCGGTCGGCCCGACCTTGAGGCCCTCGGCGCGCAAATCGAAGAGAAACTCCACCAACATCGCGATTTCCAGGGTAGGGCCGGGGGACTCGACCGGCCAGCGGAGCCGCGCTAAAAGCGCCGAACCATGCGTCTTCGCCCGCTCCTCGTCGTTGCTGCCGCGCTCGGCCTCGGCGTCGCGTGCAACGAGAAGGCCGTGCAAAAGGCGCCCGACGCCGCCGCCGTCCCCGGCGGGCTGAGCCCCGAGCAGGCGCAAAAGCCGCTCGCCAAGGTCGGCGACAAGGTCATCACCCTCGGCGACTTCGCCCAGGCGCTGGCCGACATGCCGGAGTACGAGCGCCTCCGCTACCAGGGCGTCGAGCGCCGCAAAGAGCTGCTCCGCGCGATGATCGACATGCAGCTCCTCGCCGACGAGGCGAAGAAGCTGGGCCTCGACAAGGACCCGATCGTCACCGAGGAGATGCGTCAGGTCCTCGTTTCGTGGATGCGCGGCAAGCTCCTCGAGGGCCTGCCCGCGCCGGCCGCGATCCCCGAGCCGGAGCTTCGCGCGTTCTACGACGCGCACGTCGACGAGTACCGCGAGCCCGAGCGCCGTCGCATCGCGCAGATCGTCGTCAAGGACGAGGCGACCGCGAAGAAGGCCTTCGAAGAGGCCAAGGGCATCACCCCGACCCAGTGGGGCGGGGTCGTGAAGAAGTTCTCCGACGACAAGCCCGCTGCGACCGAGGCGCCGGAGATGTCCGGAGATCTCGGCTTCGTCACCGCGCCGACCGACACGCACGCGCAGCCGAACCCCAAGGCAACGAGCGAGGTCCGCACCGCGGCGTTCGCGCTCCCGAGCGTGGGCGCGGTGTCGCCTCCGTTCAAGGACGCCAACGGCTGGCACGTCATCCGCCTCATCGCGAAGAACGAGGCTCGCGACCAATCGTTCGCCGACGTCGAGCGCACCATCCGCGTCCGCGTGCTCCAAGAGAAGCGCGCCGCCAAGGAGAAGGCGTTGATCGAGGAGACCAAGAAGGTCCTCAAGATCGAGATCGACGAGACCACCCTCGCGGCGATCGCGAACGACCTCGCGTTGCCGCCGGCGGTGTCGGGCTCGGCCGTCGCCGTGCCGATGCCTTCGGGCTCGACCTCCGCGTCGGCTTCGACATCCGTCTCTGCGTCCGCTTCCGCGAAGAAGCCGTAGTCGCGCTGCGCCTACCCAGTCCCGCCCCTGCTAACATACGGGTGGTGGACAGGGACGAGGAGGCACGGCGAGCACGCGCGGCGGCACGGTCCGGCTGGACCCTGTCGCACCATTCGCTCGGCGACGAGCCGGCCGATGACCTGATCTCCAGGACGACCGCGGCCGAGCGACTGGCGATGGTCTGGCGCGTCACCCTCGACACGTGGGCGCTGAGCGGCACACCCCTCCCAGAGTACGGCCGCCACGATGCGCCGGGCCGCCTGGTGCGAGGACATGGCGAACGCTGAGCTGAACGATGACTTCCGGGACATGCTCGACGCTCTTGCCGGGGCGAAGGTCGAGTTCCTCGTTGTCGGTGCGCATGCGCTCGCGGTCCACGGCGTCGTTCGCGCGACTGGCGATCTGGACATCTTCGTGCGCCCCACCCGCGAAAATGGCGAGCGGTTGATGACTGCGCTGCGCGCCTTCGGTGCACCTGTCATCGCTCACGGCGTGAGTGCCCCGGACTTCGAGCAGCCCGACAACGTGTACCAGATCGGCCTTCCTCCACGTCGAATCGACTTGCTCACCGGGATCACCGGGGTGGCGTTCGAGGACGCGATCGGACGCGACGCCCTTCTGCGTAACAAGCGCGCTACTGGCCGAGACAAAGATCGAGTGGACGCAGACCTCCTAGAGCAGCAACACCTGCGGCAGCCGTGATGTCCCGGCCGCCGTTCATCGTGCACTGGGAGCAGATCCAGGACGCTGACCAGGGCCTACTCCGCCAACACGAACGCCACGCGGACGGGCGATTCCTCGACTCGTTGATCTACGCGCGAATCGCTGGCTGAGCTCAGGGGAACAGATACAGGTCGTATTTGGTCTCGGAGCCCGACACCGCCGGACCGCGTTCGAGCCGGAGCACGACGGACGAGGACTGCACGGGGAGTGGGCGCGGGAGCGAATCGACCCGCGGGAGCGAGGCGATCGTCGACTCGGCGGCGCTTCCCGTCTTGCGTCGAACGGTGAACGCGTAGCTCCCGTCGGTGTTGGTCTTCGAGGTGCTGGTGAAGAACGAGCCGCCGCTCGGCGAGAACAGCGGCGTGCCGCGCGTCATGCTCGTCGAGGTGCCTGCGGCGACGTCGACGAACTTGGTGTCGGTCTCGCTCGGGTTCGACACGCCGACGAGATTCGGTGCTCCCACGGCGATGTCGCTCGTTGTCGCGACGAACCTGGTCGTGCCACCTGCGACCGGAACCGCCGCCCACGCGTTGCCGAAAATCGTGGTGGTCTTGGCGACGAGGTTGAGGAGCAGGTGGGTTCCGTCGGGAGAGACGACGACCGAGCGCTTTTGTGCCGTGAACTTCGCGAGGTCGTAGATCTGTGCGTCGGAAATGGTCGTCAGCGTGGTCGGCGCCACGGTCGGCGTGGTGGCGTTCCAGACGTTGACCGTGACGGTCTTGCCTACCGGCGACGTTCCCGTCGAAGACACCGCGCCGGTGAGGAAGAACACACGATCTCCGACGATCGCGACGGCGGGAACGTCGTCGTCGACCGGCGGCATCCTCGGAATGACGTCGGTCGTCGAAAGCTGCTGGACGGTGCCGGTCGAGAAGTCGACCCAATAGAGCCTGCTCGCGCGTTGCGTGCCGTTCATGCCCGAAAGGAACAGCGCGCCGCTGCCGATCTGCCCGCCCTTCACCCAGCGCGGCTCGAAGAGACCGAGGGGGTACGTGGTGACGGCCGCAC
>Ga0208492_1001166_pt1 | contig 17548 bp, 19 predicted proteins | sample Subbioar_CSW14AB_FD_184820 | JGI IMG/M metagenome (GOLD analysis project Ga0208492, IMG submission 184820) | Serpentinite rock and fluid subsurface biosphere microbial communities from McLaughlin Reserve, California, USA - CR12Mar_CSW14AB (SPAdes) | ecosystem: Environmental > Terrestrial > Deep... | reverse complement strand
CCTCGAAGATCTCGAGCATCGAACGCGGCACCCGCCGCGACGACACCCTCGCCAACGCCTACCGAAACTGGCTCAACGCCGCTTGACAGGACATAGGAGCATCAGCCCTCGAACGAGAGGGCCCGCGCGAAGCGTGGGCGCGAGCGTTCGATCTCGTGGGAACCCGATCCGAAAAGAAAAATGCCGGACCGCAGAAACGCCTCTCGGCGCAAGGCCGCTCGCGGCGGCAGAAGTTGGAGCCCGGGGTTTGCTGCGGCCCGGCCATACGAGTCTAACGGAGCGCTCCGGGCGGGCATTCCCGAGTCCGGGACATCCACCGGATCCTCAGGTGAGGGCCTCTCGGCGCCACAGGCGGGCGGCGGCGGTGAGGTCGGTGGCGTAGGTCGCCAGGCGCAGGGCGCGGGTGGTGAGCTCGGTGGACCGGTGCGGCTCGGTGCGCTCGTAGTCGTCGGCGAGGTGCGTGGCGCCCGACGCCTGGACGCGGCAGAACGCGGCGGCCCTGTCGAGCGCGACCGCGAAGTCGCCCTGGAACGCGCCGCGCAGGATGGTGTCGATCAGGGCGACGAGCTCGCTGGGGCCGGCCGGGACCGGCGCGCCCGCGACGACGGCATCCGACGAGCGCAGCTCGGTGCGCCCGCGGTCGTAGAGCAGGGCGGCCGTGGCGGGGTCGTCGTGGATCGACAGCTGCAGCAGGTACAGCCTCCAGAGCGACCCGGGCAGGCTCTTGGCGGGCGAGTGCGACCACAGCTCGGCGATGTCGTCGATGCCGTGGCGCGACGTGAAGCCGACCAGCCGGTCGACGGCCTCGGGATCGCGCTCCTCGCGCACGCGCGAGAGGAGGGCGGCCGCGGTGGAGTGGGCGGCGCGCGACACCTCCGCGGGATCCTCCGCCGCGTACAGCCGGTCGAAGGTCTCCGACGGACGCCGCACGGGCTTGTGGAAGTCGTCGGTCATCGATCCAGGGTATGCCCGGGCCTCCGGCCGGGGTGCGGCCGGGCGCCCAGCCGCCCCGCGTAGAGTAGAGGCGGGCCTATAGCTCAGTTGGCAGAGCATCGGACTTTTAATCCGCGGGTCGTGGGTTCGAGCCCCACTGGGCCCACGTGTCTCCGATCGTCGCCGATGTCCTGGCCGAGCTCGCCGCGCTGGAGGATCCGCGCATGCGCGAGGTCAACGAGCGGCACGGGGACGACCACGGTGTGAACCTCACGAAGCTGCGCGCGGTCGCCAAGGGGCTGAAGACCGATCACGACCTCGCGGCCGAGCTGTGGGCGACCGACGTGACGCCGGCCATGCTGGTGGCGCTGCTCATCTGCCGCCCGAAGGCGTACACGGCCGAGGAGATCGACCGGATGCTCCGCCAGGCACGCGCGCGCAAGGTGCAGGACTGGCTGATCAACTACGTCGCCAAGAAGAGCCCGCACGTCGAGCGGCTGCGCACGATGTGGCTGGGCGACGCCGACCCGGTCGTCGCGAGCGCCGGCTGGGCCCTCACGGCCGACACCGTGGTCAAGCGCCCCGACCAGGTGGACCTCGACGCGCTGCTCGACGAGATCGAGGCCGGCATGCGCGACGCGCACGAGCGCATCCAGTGGGAGATGAACACGACGCTCGCGATGATCGGCATCCACCACCCGGATCGCCGGGCGCGCGCGATCGACATCGGCGAGCGTCTCGAGGTGCTCAAGGACTACCCGACGCCGCCGAACTGCACCTCGCCCTACGCGCCCATCTGGATCGGCGAGATGGTGCGGCGGCAGGCGGGCTGACCTTACCCGCTCACCTCCTCAGCCGTGAGGACGATCCCGCCGAGCTCGCTGGCCGACTCGGCGAGCCGCGCGAGCCACTCCTGGTTGAGCTCGGGCGGATCGGACTCCTCGAACACGAAGCGCAGCGGGATGCCGGGGTGGATCCAGATGGTCGAGCGGCCGCCCTGCTCGGCGGGGTGCTTCCAGGAGACCGCGAAGCTCTCGCTGCGCCGCAGCTTGGCGAGGATCACGACCTTCAGGTGGGAGAGCGCACGGTCCTCGATGAGGATCGGCGGGTCGACGCTGTCGTAGATGAGGGTGCCCATGACCGGACGCTACGCCCCCTGGGGACCCCGCGGAAGGGAGATTCCGTGGGCCTCCCGGCCATCGGGAGGCCCACGTGGACGGCGCCGGGAGACGGTCCGCCATGACGCGCGGAAGGATTTCTCGCGAGGATGTCGATCGGCGGTTCCGCCGCACGACGTATGGGTGAAAGGGTCGGAATCACGGCCCACCGAGGCGGCGCCGGAGGCGCCCAGGATCAAGGAGGACGACATGGCCAAGTACATGCTCATCATGCGCGCGACGGACGAGGCGGTCGCCGCGTACAGCGAGGTGCCGTTCGAGGAGGTGATCGCCGCGATGGGCGCGTTCAACGAGTCCATGATGAAGGCCGGCGTGATGGTCGGCGGCGACGGCCTCGCGCCCGAGCCGGGCCTCGTGGTGGACTTCTCGGCGACGCCGCCGGTGGTGACCGACGGCCCATACGGCGAGACCAAGGAGCTGTTCAACGGGTTCTGGGTGCTCGAGGTGCCCACCATCGAGGAGGCGGCGGAGTGGGCCAAGCGCGCCCCGCTCACGCCCGGCAACAAGATCGAGATCCGCCGTGTGGCGGGCCCCGAGGACTTCCCCGCCGACAACGAGTGGATCCAGAAGGAAGAGGGATGGCGCGAGGAGCAGGCCGCGCGCCGGCAGCAGTGAACGACGCCCCGATCGCCTCGACGGCCTCCCCGGATTCGGTGAGACGCGCCGTCGAGGCGGTCTGGCGCATCGAGTCCGCGCGCATCGTCGCGACGCTCACCCGCGTGACCGGGGACTTCTCCCTGGCCGAGGACGTGGCGCAGGAGGCCCTGGCCGAGGCGCTGGGCTCGTGGCCCGCGTCGGGCGTGCCTGCGAACCCCGGGGCGTGGCTGGTCGCGGTGGGCAAGCGCCGGGCGATCGACCACTGGCGGCGGCAGGCGCGGCAGGACGAGCGCTACGCGCAGCTCGCGCGGGATCTCGACGAGGTCGACTCGCCCGCCTGGGATCCGGATCAGATCGAGGACGACGTCCTGCGCCTGATCTTCGTGGCGTGCCACCCCGTGCTCTCCCGCGAGGCGAGCATCGCGCTCACGCTGCGGGTCGTGGGCGGCCTCACGACCGAGGAGATCGCGCGGGCCTTCCTGGTGCCGGTCGCGACCGTGCAGCAGCGCATCGTCCGGGCCAAGAAGACCCTCGCCGCGGCGGCCATCCCATTCGAGGTGCCCACGCCCGACGAGCACCCCGCGCGACTGTCGGCCGTGCTCAGCGTGCTGTACCTCATCTTCAACGAGGGCTACGCGGCGAGCGCGGGCGCGACGTGGATGCGCACCGACCTGAGCCGCGAGGCGCTGCGGCTCGCGCGCGTGCTGGCGGGCCTGGCGCCGCGGGAGCCGGAGGCGCACGGACTCGTGGCCCTCATGGCGCTGAGCGCCGCGCGCTTCCCCGCGCGGCTGGACGCGGCCGGCGAGCCGGTGCTGCTCGCCGACCAGGACCGGACCCGCTGGGACCGCGGCCTGATCGCCCTGGGCCGGGACGCGCTCACCCGCGGCGACGCCCTCGGTCGCGGCCGGGGCCCGTACGCGCTGCAGGCGGCCATCGCCGAGTGCCACGACGTGGCGACGTCGGTAGAGGACACGGACTGGGAGCGCATCGCGGTGCTGTACGAGGCCCTGGGCCGGATCGCCCCCTCCCCCGTGGTTGAGCTGAACCGCGCGGTGGCGGTGTCGATGTCGGAGGGCCCGGCGACCGCGCTGCGCATCGTCGACGGGCTGTCGACCGCGCTGGCCGGCTACGCCCAGCTGCCCGGCGTGCGCGCCGAGCTGCTCATCCGGCTGGGCCGCATCGACGAGGCCCGCGCCGAGCTCGAGACCGCCGCGCGGCTGACCGCCAACGAGGGCGAGCGCGCGGTGTTCGAGCGCAAGCTGCGCGCCCTCGGCTGATCCGCTCGCTACGGCAGGCGCACGAGGCCCGCGCCGTCGTCGACGGCCAGGTCGCCGCGCACGGTCGCGAGGATCCGGTACGAGCGCAGCAGGATTGATCCGCCGTGGTTGTCGAGGAACGCGGTGTCGGCGGCGTCCCGGCCGGTCGCGATGCGCACGAGGCTCTGGCGCGGCGCGAGGCGGGTGGCGTCGAGAACCACCCACTCGCCGTCGATCAGCGCCTCGGCCACCGCGTGGAAGTCCATGGGACTGAGTCCGGGCGCGTACACCGCGGCGAGCCGGGCCGGGATGTTCAGCGCGCGCAGGATGGCGATCGTCAGGTGCGCGTAGTCGCGGCACACCCCCGCCCCGTCGAGCAGCGTGTCGATCGCGCTGTCGTTGACGTCGCTGACGCCGGGCACGTACCGCAGCCGCGAGGCCACGAAGCCGACGACCTCGCGGGCGAGCTCGGCGGCCGGCAGCGACCGGTCGAACTGAGACCCGACCAGGGCGAAGAAGCGGTCGGACTCGGCGTAGCGGCTCGGACGCAGGTAGACGGAGCGGTCGTGCGGCGTGACGGGCGTCGCTCCCCCGCCGGTCTCGACCGCGGCGCGGTACGAGACCTCGAGGTCCCCGTGCGTCAGCTGCATGCGGTGGATGCGCGCCCCGAGCGGATCCACCAGCTCCTCGAGTTCGACGGGCTCCCCGTCGAGCGTGACGGCGAGCTCCTCGTCGAGGCGGATGCCGGGCACGCGCGCGACCGCGATCTGCATCTCGAGCTCGGTGGGGGTCTGCACCTCGATGTCGAGGCCGACCGAGATGTCGCGCGTGGCGGCCGTCATGCGCGCTCGACCAGCTCGGCGCCGGCGTGGGCGAGCTCGGCCAGCGCGGCCTCGCTCGACTCGACGCCGACCCCGGCGACGAGGTCGAGCAGGACGCGCACGTGCTGGCCGTGCTCGATCGCGTCGAGCGCCGTGGCCCGCACGCAGTGGTCGGTCGCGATGCCGACGACGTCGACCGTCTCGATTCCCCGATCGGCGAGGAGCTGCGCGACGGTCTCGCCGTCGTCGGTCGCGCCCTCGAACATCGAGTACGCCGGGCGCCCCTGGCCCTTCTTGACGTGGTGCGTGACCGTCGACGTGTCGAAGCCGGGGTCGTACTCCGCGCCCTCGGTGCCCGCCACGCAGTGCGGCGGCCACGTGTCGACGAAGTCGGGCTGACCGGTGGCGCCGCCGAACGCGAAGTGGCCGCCGTTGTCGCCCTCCGCGTCATGCCAGTCGCGCGACGCGACCACCATCGCGTAGTCGCCCGCCCGCTCCGCGAGCAGGCGCGTCACGCCCTCCGCGACGGCGTGGCCGCCCGTCACGCCGAGCACACCGCCCTCGGTGAAGTCGTTCTGCACGTCCACGATGAGAAGCGCCCTGGTCATATCTCGAGCGTACGCCGCACCCCGGCGGGCGGGGAGGCGGCGTGGGCGGTCCGCGGCCAGAATGAGGGCGTCGGATGACGGATGTCCCGGTCCCTGGGAGCGAGTGGATGAGCGAGAAGATCGACTTCACGCGGACCCTGGACTCCTACCGCGCCCGGCGGGGCGACTTCCGGGTCGTCGACGTGCCGCCGCTGCAGTACCTGATGATCGACGGGCACGGCGATCCCAACTCCTCCGCCGGCTTCGCCGCGGCGGTCGAGGCGCTGTACCCCGTGGCCTATCGACTCAAGTTCGCGAGCCGCGACCTCGGCCGGGACCACGTCGTGATGCCACTCGAGGGCACGTGGTGGGCCGAGGACATGACGGCGTTCACCAGCGAGCGGGACAAGTCGCGCTGGAGCTGGACCCTCATGATCATGACGCCCGACTGGATCGACGCGGCGATGCTCGACGCTGCAGTCGCGGCGGCCGTGGCCAAGGCCGGATCCCCGGCCTGAGCGACTTCCGGCGCGTGCCGGCCGAGCGGCGACGCACCATCCTGCGGCAGCCCGTGGGGCCCGCGGAGGGCTGATCAGCCCGCGGCGAACATCGCCGCGATCTGCGCGACCAGGGCGAGCAGGCCCACGCCGCCGCTCGCGAGCGCGACCCCGCCCAGCAGGCGCGGCCACGGCGAGTGCGCATCGAGCCTCACGTCGTCCCGGCTGCCCACGCGGTGATGCAGCATCACCTCGTCGCCCTCGGCCGCCGCGCGCAGCTCGGCGGTCAGGGGCGCCTCGTGGACGCCGCCCTCCCCGAACCAGCGGACGACCTCGCGCGCTGAGGGATCCGCGGCATCCGGGTCGCCGATGATGACCGCCCGCACGGGGAGCCACGTCCCGTCCGCGAGCTTGACGATCAGCGCCGCGGCGCCGAACACCGCCGCCGCGCCGAGGCCGGCCCACGTCAGGATCTCCGTGATCGCGGCGAACGCCGCGCCCGCGCCGTTCATGCCGTGCGCGGCATGCGGCGGTCGCCTCGGACCCCTGCCGTCGCCGTCGCACTCACCGGACCAGTCTCTCAGGTGCCGGGCTCCCGCTGCGTCAGGATGTCGCGCGGCGCGACCGGCGTCCCGAGGAGGCGCCGCCGTGACTACGCTTCCGGCATGGCCGACGCGACGCGCCCCCGACGCCGGATGCCCGCGTGGCTGGCCGGCGCCATCGGCTTCGGGCTCGCCCTCGTCCTGGTGGTCGGGGTGCTGGCCGGCATCGTCGGCGGGATGCGCGAGGGCGTGCGCGACGCGTTCCTCGGCGCCCTGCTGGACGACCTGAACCCCTTCTCCCGCAGCGAGCTGGACCGGTCGACCGAGCCCGTCCTCACGTCGTTGCGCGACCTTTCGCGGTTCGTGGCCGCCGAGGCCGAGTACGAGGTGCTGGTGGATCTGGAGTCGGATGTCGAGCACCTGCCGGCCTGGCTCGCCGGCGAGCGCCTCAGCCTGGTCGCGCACGGGACCGTCGAGGCGTACGTGGACTTCGGCGGGCTCGACGCCCGCGCGATCCGCGTCTCGCCCGACGGGGAGTCCGTGACGGTCACGGTGCCCGAGCCGGAGCTGACCGAGCCCAGCATCGATCTCGACGCGAGCCACGTGCTGTCGCACGAGCGGGGGCTCATCGACCGGGTGGGCGATCTCCTCGCGCCCGACACCGACGCCAGGCAGGAGGCCCTCGCCGAGGGCCGGGACCGGATCGCCGGCGCGGCCGCCGAGTCCGACCTGGCCGGGCGGGCGGAGGAGAACACGGCGCGGACGCTCGAGACGCTGCTCGCCTCGCTCGGCTACGAGCGCGTGACCGTGGAGTTCGGTCCGGTCAGCCCACCGGCGCGGTGAGCGGGTCGATCGGCCGGCGCGTGCGACCGTCGGCGGTCTGCACAGCGAGGCCCTCGCGCGCCCAGTACTCGAAGCCGCCGATCATCTCCTTCACGACGTAGCCGAGCCGGCTCAGCTCGAGCGCGGCCTTCGTGGCACCGTTGCACGCGGGGCCCCAGCAGTAGACGACGAGGTTCGGAAGGCCCGCGAGCTCGGTGTGGCGCTGCGGGATCTCTCGGGCCGGCAGGTGGATCGCCCCGGGCACGTGGCCCTGGTCGAACGAGGCCTGGGATCGCACGTCGACGATCGTGAGCGGCTCCCCCGCCGCGCGGGCGGCGGCGACGTCGGAGGGGTCGGTCTCGTGGCGGAGCCTGCGCGCGAAGTGCTCGACCGCCGAGGCGGTGTCGACGCCGTGCTGTGCGACGGTGGCGGATTCGGTCATGCGACCATCCCATCTGCTCGCGACGCGACCCGCGAGGCGCGCGACGGACATCCGCCGCCGAGATCCGGCCATCCAGGCCCGGGCCTCCGGGGCCGGGAAAACGAGAAGGCCCCCGGAGTGGAGTCCGGGGGCCTTGTCGAGCCGCCTGTCGGAATCGAACCGACGACCTATTCATTACGAGTGAATCGCTCTGCCGACTGAGCTAAGGCGGCGTGTGCGCGCTCACGCGGCACGATGAACCATCATACCCGATCCGGGACCGTGCTCCGAACCGCGGCGGGCACCCGGGAGCGTCGGCTGGTTCAGCGGCAGGTGAGCCCGTCCTGCGGGACGGTGCCGTCGACGAAGAACGCGTCGACGGCCCGGTCGATGCACTCGCTCTGGCCGTTGTAGGCGGTGTGGCCCTCGCCCTCGAACGTCATCATCACGCCGCTCGAGAGCTGGTCCGCGAGCGACACGGCCCACTCGTACGGTGTGGCCGGGTCGCCCGTGGTCCCGATCACGACGATGGGCGGGGCCCCCTCCGCCGCGATCGGCTCGCGCACGCCCGTCGGCTCGAACGGCCACACCTCGCACAGGCCGGGTCCCGACCAGTACGGCGCGATGGTGGGGGCCTCGCGGGCGATCAGGGCGTCGGCCGCGTCCAGCTCCTCCTGCGTCTCGTCCAGCGGGTAGTCCATGCAGTTGTACGCGTGGAACGCCTCGGTCGAGTTGTCGGCGTACTGCCCGTTCTCGCGGCCGTTGTAGAAGTCGGCCAGCATGAACGCGGTGGCCGGGTCGCCCTGCAGCACGCCCGTCAGCGCCTCGGTCAGGTACGGCCAGTTCACCTCCGCGTACAGCGCGGCGATGATCGTCGTCATCAGCGTGTCGGCGCCGAGCTCACGCCCGTCGGCGGCCGGGATGGGCGCGCGGTCCACGGCGGCCAGCAGGGCCGCGAGATCGGCCATCGCCTGGTCGACGGTGCCGTCGAACGGGCATCCCTCGGCCGCGAGGCACGAGCCCATGTACGTGCGCAGCGCCCGCTCGAAGCCGAGAGCCTGCGTCGTGCCGACATCCGTTCCCGATACCGAGGGGTCGATCGCGCCGTCGAGCACGAGCCGGCCGACGCGCTCCGGGAAGAGCTTGGCGTAGGTGGCCCCGAGGAACGTCCCGTACGAGTAGCCGAGGTACGTGAGCTTCTCGTCGCCCAGCACGCCGCGCAGCAGGTCCATGTCGCGCGCCGACTGCTCCGTCGTGATGAACTCCAGCACGCCGCCGCTGTTCGCCTCGCAGGCCTCGGCGAAGCGCGTGTTGCGCTCCTCGAGCTCGCGCTCCCACTCCGGGGTGTCCCGCCTGTTCTCAGGCACCGAGTAGAGGAACTCGTCCATCGCGGGAGCGTCGAGGCAGCGGACGGCGGTCGATCCGCCCACCCCGCGCGGGTCGAAGCCGATGATGTCGTAGTTCTCCTGGAGCTCCTCGCTCACCGCGAAGTCGACGGTCTCGGCGACGAAGTCGAAGCCGCTGCCACCCGGGCCACCCGGGTTCACGAGCAGCGATCCGAGCGGCTCGCCGCCGGTCGCCGGCTGACGCACGATCGCGAGCTCGATCTCGCCCGCGTCGGGATCCGCCCAGTCGAGCGGCGCGGTCACCGTCGCCTTCTCGAGGCCCTCGCCGCAGTCCGTCCAGTCGATCCGCTGCTCGTAGAACGGGCGCAGGTCGGCCGCGACGTCCGCCCCGACCTCGGGCTCGGCGACGCACGGTCCGCCGACCTCGCGCGGGATCTGGGAGTACAGGCATCCCGAGAGCGTGAGGGCGCCTGCGACGAGCAGCGCGAGCGCGGACAGGGGACGTCGGAGGGCCCGTGAGCCCCGGGGTGAGCGCGTCACGGCTTCCTTCCGCTGACGACGGTCACGAGGAGCGACTCGAGCGCGAGCGTGGGCTGCACGTTCTGCTCGAGCGCCTCGCGCGTCTCGGCGATGTGATCGAGGACGGTCAGGGTGCGCTCGGCCGGCCACGCGGCGGCCAGTGCGCGCAGGTCGTCGACGAGCTCGAGGTTGATGATGCCCTCGTCCCGCCGGAACTGGAGCATGACCACGTCGCGGTAGAGCGACTGCAGGTCGGTCAGCACCCGGTCCAGGCCGTCGCGCAGGCTGCGGGTCGCGCGGCGCTTCTGCTCCTCCTCGAGCGCCGACAGCTGGGCGCGCACGGCGGCCGGGATCTTCGACCCGTCCGGGATCCCGACCGTGCGCAGCAGCGACGCCCGCTCGGACTCGTCCCGCTCCGCGGTGAGCGCCTTGGCGTCGTCCGTGGCCGCCTGCACGATCTGCCCGGCGACCTCGACCACGTCGGAGATGCCGCGCACCCGCAGGACGGCCCGCAGGGTCTCGTCGCGGCGGCGGCGCGACGCCTCGTCGGTCGCGAGCCGCTGGGCCATGCCGATGTGGCGCTGCGCGTGCCGGGCCGCCTGCTCGGCGACGGCCGGGTCGGCTCCCGTGCGGGCCGTGATGAGCGCCGCGACCTGCTCGACCTCCGGCTCGCGCAGCCGCAGCACGCGCACCCGCGAGCGGATGGTCGGCAGCAGGTCGGCGTCGCTCGGCGCGCACAGGATCCAGACCGTGTCGGCCGGCGGCTCCTCGAGGGCCTTGAGCAGCACGTTCGACGTGCGCTCGGTCATCCGGTCGGCGTCCTCCATCAGCATCACGCGATAGCGCCCCGCGGACGGGGCGAGGTAGGAGCGGGCGGCCATGGCGCGCGCATCCTCGATCCGGATGATGACGCCCTCCGTGCGCAGCGCGGTGAGATCCGGATGGGTGCCCGCGAGCACCTGGCGCATGCCGTGCTCGTCGTCGGGCCCCGCGATCAGGGCCGCGGCGAACGCGCGCGCGAGGGGCGCGCGTCCCGAACCGGGAGGGCCGGTGATGAGCCACGCGTGCGCGAGCGCACCGGGATCGGCGGCCGCGGCGCGGAGGGTCTCGACGGCCTCGTCCTGCCCCCACACCTCGCCCCACGGCAGGGAGGGCGCGGCCACGGTGGTCATGCGCTCCAGCCTAACGGCGGCATAGGACGTTCTTTTCTAGAAGCGTCTCGCACGCTGCGGGGCCGCAAGCGGCACCCTTGCGAGCGAGGAACGTCGCTTCGCTCCGTTCGGCAGCGCTTCGCGCTGCGATTGGCCGCTCCGCGGCACGCTCGCTTCGCTCGCACGACAGTCAATGCCGACCGCGCCGTCGAGCGGACGTGCACAGGGGTCAGAGCAGCGGGGTGACTCGGGTGCGGATGTCGTCCGCGAGGTCGGTGATCGGGCGGGAGGCGTCGAGCACCAGGAAGCGGTCGGGCTCGGCGGCGGCGAGCGCGAGGAACGCCTCGCGCACGCGCGTGTGGAACTCCGCCTTCTCCGCCTCGAGCCGGTCGAAGGGCTTGTCGTCGGCGTCGAGCCGGGCGCGCGCGGCCACCGGATCCAGGTCGAGCAGCACCGTCACGTCCGGGAGCGCGCCGTCGGTCGCCCACAGCGACAGGTCGCGCACCTCGGCGGGGTCGAGCACGCGGCCCGCGCCCTGGTAGGCGACGGACGAGTCGAGGTAGCGATCCTGGATCACGACCTCGCCGCGCTCGAGCGCCGGCTTCACCAGCGACGCCACGTGGTGCGCGCGGTCCGCGGCGAACAGCAGCGCCTCGGCGCGCGGGCCGATGTCGCTCGTGCCGTCGGCGGCCCGGTGGTGCAGCACGAGCTCGCGCAGCGTGCGCCCGACGTCGGTGCCGCCCGGCTCGCGCGTGCGCACGACCGTGCGGCCCGTGCTCTCGATCCACTCCTGCAGCAGGCGAGCCTGCGTGGTCTTCCCGGAGCCGTCGCCGCCCTCGAACGTGATCCAGAGCCCGGCGGACCCGGTCACTGGCCCTCCGCCGCCTTCTTCGCGCGGTTGGCGGCGCGCGTGGCCGCGGCCTTCTTGGCCGCCTCCGACCGCGAGGACGCCGTCGTGCCCGTCGTCTTCTTCGCCGCGGTCGTCTTCTTCGCCGCGGTCGTCTTCTTCGCCGTGGTCGTCTTCTTGGCCGCGGGGGCCTTCGCCGTGGTCTTCGCCGCCGCGCGACCGCGCTTGGGGGCGGGGCCCTTGGCGCGCTTCTCGGCGAGCATCTCGACCGCGCGCTCGAACGTCACGTCGTCCACGCTGGTGCCGCGCGGGATCGTCACGTTCGTCTCGCCGTCCGTGACGTACGGGCCGAACCGGCCGTCGCGCACGCGGATCGGCTTGCCGCTGACCGGATCCGCGTCGAACTCCTTGAGCGCGCTGGACGCCGTGCGACGGGCGCCGTACTTGGGCTGCTTGTAGATCTCGATCGCCTGCTCGAGCGTGACGTCGAAGATCTGGCTCTCGCTCTCGAGCGAGCGCGAGTCGGCGCCCTTCTTCAGGTACGGGCCGTAGCGGCCGTTCTGGGCCGTGATCTCCTCGCCCGTCTCGGGGTCGGCGCCCACGACGCGGGGCAGCGACAGGAGCTTGAGCGCCGTGTCGAGGTCGATCGTCTCGGGCGACATGGACTTGAACAGCGACGCCGTGCGGGGCTTGGGAGCGGCGGCCTTCTTGGCCGTGCGCTTCTTCGGCACCTCGTCGGCGACCTCGCCGGTCTCCTCGTCCACGGCGTCGGGGTCCACCGGATCCTGCTCCTGCACGTACGGACCGAAGCGGCCGTCCTTCACGACCACGAGCTTGCCGTTCTCGGGGTTCTCCCCCAGCACGCGGTCTCCGGCCACGGGCGCATCGATGAGCTCCTGCACCTTCTGGGCGGTGAGCTCGTCGGGCGCGAGGTCCTCGGGCACGTTGACGATGCGCGGCTTCTCGTCGGGCTTGGCCGGGTCGACGACCTCGATGTACGGACCGTACTTGCCGAACCGCAGCGTGGCGGTGTCGGTGAGGGGCGTGGCGTTCAGGGCGCGCGCGTCGATCTCGCCGAGGTTGTCGACGATGTTGCGCAGGCCCGGGTGCTCGCCGGATCCGAAGTAGAACGAGCGCAGCCACTCGACGCGCTTCTGCTCGCCGCGCGCGATCGCGTCGAGGTCGTCCTCGAGGGCGGCCGTGAAGTCGTAGTCGACCAGCGCGGCGAAGTGCTGCTCGAGCAGCCGCACGACGCTGAACGCCAGCCACGACGGCACGAGCGCCTGACCCCGCTTGGTCGCGTAGCCGCGGTCCAGGATCACGCCGATGATGCTCGCGAAGGTCGACGGACGTCCGATGCCCTTCTCCTCGAGCGCCTTGACCAGGCTCGCCTCGGTGTAGCGCGGCGGCGGGGTGGTCGAGTGGCCCTTGGGGTCCGCGTCCGTGAGCGTGAGCGCGTCGCCCGCGGCCACCTTCGGCAGGGACTGGTTCTCGGCCTCGTCCGCGTCGCCGCGGCGCTCGTCGCGGCCCTCCTCGTACGCCTCGAGGAAGCCCTTGAACGTGTACACGGTGCCCGAGGCCGTGAACTCGGCCGTCTTGCCCTCCACCTGCGCCGCGAGCGTGACGGTCGTGGTCTCGAACTCGGCGTCGGACATCTGGCTCGCGACCGTGCGCTTCCAGATCAGGTCGTACATCCGCAGCTCGTCGCGGCCCAGCTCGCCCGCGACCTGCTTCGGCGTGCGGAACTGCTCGCCCGACGGGCGGATCGCCTCGTGCGCCTCCTGCGCGTTCTTGCTCTTGGACGCGTACACGCGGGGCTTCAGCGGCACCGCGCGCTCGCCGTACAGCGCGACGGCCTGCTCGCGCGCGGCCTTGATCGCCTGCGCGCTGAGGTTCGTCGAGTCGGTGCGCATGTAGGTGATGTAGCCGCGCTCGTACAGGCTCTGCGCGACCGACATCGTGTTCTTCGCCGACAGGCCCAGCTTGCGGCCCGCCTCCTGCTGCAGCGTCGAGGTCGTGAACGGCGCGTACGGGCGACGCTTGCCCGGCTTGGCCTCGACCTTGGTGACGGTCGCCGTGCCGGCGGCCTCGATCGCCGCGGCGAGCGCGCGCGCATCCTGCTCGTTCAGGACGACGACGGCGCGCTTGAGCTGACCGCGGTCGTCGAAGTCGCGGCCGACGGCGAGCGAGGCGCCGTCCAGGCGGACCAGGCGCACCGTGAAGCCCTCGGCCTCGCGCGCGGCCCGCGCCTCGATGCCCCAGTAGTCCGCCGAGACGAACGCCATGCGCTCGCGCTCGCGCTCGACGATCAGGCGCGTGGCGGCCGACTGCACGCGGCCGGCGCTGAGCGCCTGGCCGCTGGCGCCGGTGCCGACCTTGCGCCACAGCACGGGCGACACGTCCCAGCCGTACAGGCGGTCCAGGATGCGCCGGGTCTCCTGCGCGTCGACGAGCGCGAGGTCGAGATCGCGCGTGCGCTCGACGGCGGCGCGGATGGCGTCCTTGGTGATCTCGTGGAACACCATGCGCTTGACCGGCACCTTGGGCTTGAGCGTCTCGAGCAGGTGCCACGCGATGGCCTCGCCCTCGCGGTCCTCATCGGTGGCGAGCAGGACCTCCGACGCGTTCTTCACCGCCCGCTTGAGCTCGGAGACCGTCTTGGTCTTGCGGTCGCTGACGACGTAATAGGGGTCGAAGCCGTTGTCGATGTCGATCGAGTACTTGCCGTACGCGGCGCGATCCTTCTCGGGGATGTCGCGCTTGTCCGCGAGGTCACGGATGTGCCCGACGGAGCTGAGCACCTCGTATTCGTCGCCGAGGTAGCCCTGGATCGACCTCATCTTCGTCGGGGACTCGACGATGACGAGCTTCTTGCCTGATGACAACGGGTGTCCTTTCGTCGTTGCACACAATACATACAGCGCGCCTGAGCGCCGACTCAGGGGGATCGGCCCGTGAGGCGGCGGATGCGGCGCCGCGGCGATCCGTGTGCGGACGGCGGGATCGGGGCCGGTGCCCCGGATCAGAGGAGCTCGCGGAGCCGCTCAGCCTCGCCCGCGGCCATCGCATAGCCGTGCTCGGGCGCCGGATAGCGGCGCGACCGGACGTCGTCGGCGTAGGCCGCGACGCCGGCGACCATGGCGGCGCGCAGGTCGGCGTAGCGCTTCACGAACCGCGCCGGGCGGCCCTCCGAGATGCCGAGCAGGTCGTGGAAGACGAGCACCTGCCCGTCCGTCCCGGGGCCGGCGCCGATCCCGATCACGGGGATGCGGAGCCCGGGCATGACCGCCTCGGTGACGTCGCCCGGGATCGCCTCGAACACGAGCGCGAAGCACCCCGCGTCCTGCAGCGCGAGCGCCGCGTCGCGGATGTCGCGCGCGGCCTCCGCCGTGCGGCCCTGCGCGCGGAAGTCCACCGCGGTCTGGGGCGTGAGGCCGACGTGCCCCATCACGGGGATGCCGGCGGCGACGATCGCGCGAGCCCGGTCGACGATCGCCCCGCCGCCCTCGATCTTGACCGCGTCGCATCCGGTGCTCTCGGCGAATCGTCGCGCGGTGGCGACGGCCTGCTCGTCCGAGTCCTCGTACGAGCCGAACGGCAGGTCGGCGACCATCAGGGGCGACGTGAGTCCGCGGCGCACCGCGGAGGCGAGCATGATCATCTCGTCCGCGGTGATCGGCACGGTGCTGTCGTAGCCGAGCACCGTCATGGCGGCCGAGTCGCCGACCAGCACGACGTCGACGCCGGCGGCGTCCGCGGCGCGCGCGCTCGGGTGGTCGTACGCGGTCACCATCACGATGGGCTCGCGTCGCGCCTTGCGCTCGGCGAGCGTCTCGATGGTCACGCGCGGGCGGGGCGCCCCCGCGTCGGTGGCGTCGCTCATGCCGGCACGCCCCGCAGCTCGGCCACCGCGGCGTCGACGCCGATGACCCCGTTGGCGCGGTCGACGTGCACCACGGTCGGGATGTAGGCGTCGAGCTCGGTCTCGTCGTACTCCGCGTAGGAGATGACGATCACGGTGTCGCCCTGGTGGACGAGCCGCGCGGCCGCGCCGTTCACCTGCACGGCCCCGGAGCCCCGCTCGCCGGCGATCGTGTAGGTGACGAACCGGGAGCCGTTGTCGACGTCCACCACGTGCACCTGCTCGTGCTCGAGGATGTCGGCGGCGTCGAGCAGGTCGGCGTCGATCGTGATCGACCCGACGTAGTTCAGGTCGCTCCCCGTCACCGTCGCGCGGTGGATCTTCGACTTCAGCAGCGTGCGTCGCATCAGCGGTTCGCCTCCAGGATCCGGTTGTCGATGAGCCGCGCCGCGCCCACGCGCGCGGCCACGGCGAGGAGCGCGGCGCCGTCGACGCGGTCCAGCGGCCGCAGGTCGTCGGCGGAGCGCAGCTCCAGGTACTCGGGCTCGATGCCCTCGGCCGCGAGCTCGTCGCGGGCGGCCGACAGCAGGGCCGCGGCCGACGTCTCGCCCCCGGCGAACGCCCGCTCGGCGGCGGTGAGCGCGCGGTTCAGGGCGGTCGCCCGGCGGCGCGACTCGGCGTCGAGGTACACGTTGCGCGAGCTCATGGCCAGGCCGTCCGGCTCGCGGACGATGGGGCAGGCCACGATGCGGACCGGCAGGTCGAGGTCGCGCACCAGGCGGCGCACGACCAGCACCTGCTGCGCGTCCTTCTGCCCGAAGAACGCGACATCCGGGGTGACGATGGCGAAGAGCTTCGTCACGACCGTCGCGACGCCGTCGAAGTGGTGCGGGCCGCGGCTCGCGCCGCAGAGCACGTCGGTCAGGCCCGACACGTGGATGGTCGTCGCGAACCCGCTCGGGTACATCTCCTCGACCGAGGGCGCGAACACGATGTCGGCGCCGGCCTCGCGGGCCAGCTCGACGTCGCGCGCCTCGTCGCGCGGGTACGCGGCGAGGTCCTCGCTCGGCCCGAACTGCGTCGGGTTCACGAAGATCGACACGACCACGAGGTCGCTCTCGATCCGCGCCTGCCGGATGAGCGACAGGTGCCCCTCGTGGAAGGCGCCCATGGTGGGCACGAGGCCGACGACGTGGCCGTGGCTGCGCGCCTCGCCGACGGCGGCGCGGACCTCGGCGACGGTGCGGACGATCCTCATGGGGTGTCCTCCTTCTGCGCGGCCAGCGCGCGCGTGCGGTCGACGAGCACGTCGAACAGGGGTATCAACTCCGGGGCGGCCTCCGCGATTCCCTCGCGCTGGCGCTCGACCGTGCCCTCGTCGCCGCGCGCGACCGGGCCGGTGAGCGCGGCGGCGGGGCCGTGCGCGGCCCAGTTCTCCACGGTGGCCCGCACGAGCGGCGCGAGCAGGGCGCGCGCGTCCTCGGGCGCAAGTCCCGCCGCCCCCGCGACCTGCTCGGCGGCGGCCTGCAGCGTGACGAGGAAGTTCGACGCGATGGACGCGGCGGCGTGGTACGCCGCCCGCCGCGCGTCGTCGATGGGGAACGGCGTCGCGCCCAGGGCCTCGGCGAGGGCGCGGGCGGCGTCGAGCGCCTCGGGGGTCCGGCCCGCGACCGCGCAGCCGATCCCTCGGAACGCCTCACGGCCCTCGTCGCCCACGAACGCGCGCAGCGGATGCAGGCCGAAGTCGACGCCCGCGATCGGCGTCGCCCCGGACGTGTGCCCCACGAGACGCGCGGTGCCGGGCAGCGCGGCCGCCGCGTTCGCGATCTCGGCATCGGGCACGCAGAGCAGCACCACGTCGGCCGCGGGGACGGGCTGGCCGCGCGTGGTCGGCCCGTGGACCTCCAGGCCCGCTTCGGCGAGGGCGCGCGCGAGCGCGCGGCCGAGGCGTCCCGCCCCGACGACGGCGACCGTGCGGACGGCGGGAAGGGGATCCGGGAGTGTCATCGTGGATGCGCGGAGGGAAAGAGTCCGCCTGACCATTCTCACATATCTGCACCCGGTCCAAGATCCGCGGGGCCCGTGGTCACGGCGGCGGCCCCGCCCGCGCGGTCGCGTGGACGGGCAGCGCGGCGAACCGCGCGGAGACGGTGACGGTCGCGATGAGCC
>Ga0208492_1001165_pt1 | contig 17550 bp, 16 predicted proteins | sample Subbioar_CSW14AB_FD_184820 | JGI IMG/M metagenome (GOLD analysis project Ga0208492, IMG submission 184820) | Serpentinite rock and fluid subsurface biosphere microbial communities from McLaughlin Reserve, California, USA - CR12Mar_CSW14AB (SPAdes) | ecosystem: Environmental > Terrestrial > Deep... | reverse complement strand
CGCTCGCAGCCGGGCCAGGGTTCGGTCTTCGCCATCGAGGTGGCGCAGCCAGCCATCGAGGCCGCGCCGCAACGGCAAAGCCCGAAGCCTGGCGTGACAGCAGCGGCGCTGGCGGCAATACCGCGCACCAGCACCATCCTGGTGATCGAGGACGATCCGGAGGTGCGCGATCTGCTGGAGCTGATTCTCAAGGATGAAGGTCACGACGTGGCAACGGCAGCCGATGGCGTCGTCGCGCTCGAATTGATCGCCGAGCGCAGGCTGCGGCCCGATCTCATCCTGGCGGACTACAATCTGCCCAATGGCTTCAACGGACTCGAAATCTCCGCCAGGCTGCGCGAGTTGCTCCCGCGCCAGATTCCGGTGATCATCCTGACTGGCGACATCTCGACCGATACGCAGCGCGAGATCACGCGGCAGGATTGCCTCAAGCTCAACAAGCCGGTGCTGATGGCGGAGTTGACGCAAGCCATCCGGCACCTGCTTGCGCCGCCGTTAGCCGAAGCCAGGGCCGTCGCGCCAGCAGGCGATGCCAGGCCGGCGGTGGTCTTTGTCGTGGACGATGACCGGCAGTTGCGCGATAGCATCCGCAGCGTGCTTGAGGCAAGCGGCCGTGATGTCGAGGCCTATGCCACCGGCGCGGCCTTTCTCGCCGCTTATCGCCCGGATCGCGAATCCTGCCTGCTGATCGATGCCTATATGCCCGGCATGAGCGGCCTTGAATTGCTGCGCCACTTGCGCGATGCCGGCCATCGGTTGCCGGCGATCATGATCACCGGCAATAGCGACGTGCCGATGGCGGTGCAGGCGATGAAGGCGGGAGCCTTGGACTTCATCGAGAAGCCGGTAAGTCACGATGAATTGCTCGCCAGCGTCGAGCGGGCCCTGGAACAGTCGCGGGATTCCACCAAGCTTTTTGCCTGGCAGGATGAAGCGGCGGAGCGCATCACCGGCCTCACGCCGCGCCAGCGCCAGATCATGGACCTGGTGCTGGCCGGCCACCCTAGCAAGAATATCGCCGCCGATCTCGGCATCAGCCAGCGCACGGTGGAGAACCATCGCGCCGCGATCATGAAGAATACCGGCTCGCAATCCCTGCCGGCCCTGGCACGCATGGCATTGGCCGCCGCCGAGAAGGCCGCCGGTAGGTAGTTTCCGATCCTATCGCGAAGGCGAGATCGGGCGCCTTATCATTCCTCAATCTGCTGCATGCCGGCTGATCGTCAGGTCATCTGATCCACGCATGATCGCGCCGAGCTCACATGCCCCAAGGAGTTCATACATGAGCCTTAGTACCATTCTGCTGATCGTCCTGGTGCTGTTTCTGGTCGGCGCACTGCCCACCTGGCGGCATAGCTCAAACTGGGGCTACTACCCGAGCGGCGGCCTCGGCGTCGTTCTCATTGTCGTCATCGTTTTAGTGCTGCTGGGGCGGATATAGCCCCGAAACGCCAACTTTAAGGAGTTGCATCATGGACAAGAATCGCATCGCCGGATCGGCCAAGCAGGCCAAGGGTTCGCTCAAGGTCGCCGCCGGCAAGGCGCTCGGCGACACCAAGCTGCAGGCGGAAGGCCACGCCGACAAGGCCGTGGGCAAGGCCCAAAACGCCATCGGCGCGGTCAAGGATGCGCTCAAGAAGTGATTTAGACGGCTGTCTGCGCTTCGGCCTCTGAAAGGCCGGCGGCAGGCCATTACAAACTGAACCGATATTTAGGAATCTCAATCATGGCCATCAAAGACATATTCTTCACCGCCGTTCTCGCATCCCTGCTCGGCCTCAGTGGCTGCGGCAATTCGACGGGAGACCGCGCGATCTCCGGCGCCGGCATCGGCGCCGCTGTCGGCCTGGTCGGCGGCGCCCTGGTCGGTGCGCCGCTCGAAGGGGCGGCAATCGGCGGCGCCGTGGGCGCCGGCACCGGTGCGCTCACCAACGAGAACCAGATCGATCTCGGCGATCCGGCCTGGAAGAAGAACTAGCCCAGATCCATTCCGACCCAACCATCATCTTCAAAGGAAATACAAATGACCAAGACTCAAACCTTGCGCATGTTCGCCGCCGCGGCGGCCTTGCTTATCGCCACAGGCGGCCTGGCGGCTTGCTCGTCCACGCCGCGCCAGGAATCGACTGGCGAATATGTCGATTCGGCCGCCATCACCACCAAGGTGAAGACCGGGATTCTGAACGAGCCGACTCTCAAGCTGATGCAGATCAACGTCGAGACCTTCAAGGACACGGTTCAGTTGAGCGGTTTCGTCGATTCCTCGGCCAGCCGTTCCAAGGCTGGCGAGATCGCCCGCAATGTCCAGGGCGTGAAGTCGGTGAAGAACGATCTCGTGGTCAAGTAGCGGCGCGACCTGACGCACCACGGCCAAGCTTCCTCGCTTGGCCGAATGCAAGAAGTGCAATCCCAATCATCCGATCTGAACATGAGATGGAACAGTCTCATCAGATGATGGCCCTATAACGCCCCATTATGGGAAATCACTCGCAGGTATAGCTGAACTACAACTCCGAGCTAACGCTTCTTCCCTGGCGCGAAAACCCCGAGTGAGTTCTGATCCTTGTCGAAGAGCTCGATGCTGCCATCAAGGCGCTTGTAAACCCGCCCCACTCTCCTGCCTTGGATATCCCGCATAAGGTAGTTGCCTGAGATGCCGGGCTCGATGATGTACTCACGGATCCCCTTGGCATTTCGGACAGTGAAGTTGCCGCTGGATTCTTGCTCGATGACCCGCAGTCTATTGCCGTAGTTGTCTCGGATGACCCAGCGCTCCGTTGCCATTGCCCCATAGGGTGCAAGCAGCATAGCCAGCGTGCCCAGTGCAACACATAGTGCCGCTAGCGCTGAGCTTCCTTTGGTAGTCATACCTGGAGTTAAGCCGGGACTTGTTCCGATGGGCTTGAAGCAGCCTCGGCTTTTGCCTGTCGAGCGACGACTAGGGCAGCAGTCTTCACATCTATCAAAAGCATGGAATGGTCTGACACTCCATCCAGCCGTTCTTGATGTGAATACCGAACAGCAATATCGGCCAGACCAAGCTTATGCGGCACAAACGCATAATCGAGGCGCTGGGTGCCGCTATCCCCCTGCCCCCAGGTATACTCAATCGTCTCAGAATATGCCGCACGCCACGGATCATAGAGGCCAAACTCACTGAGCTTGGCCATGGCAGTGGCATGTTTTAGTGCCTCACCACTGCCGTCTAGCTTGGACAGCCCAGTATTGAAGTCGCCGGTAACCAGGACGGGCTTATCATGCTCTTTGAGCAGGTATTCGTGGAGCAAGGCCCAATAGGGTGCTTTGCGGTCATCCCAAGGTAAGTACACCCCCACGACACGACAGTCGGCGAACTCCACGGCGACAACGTGCCAGGGGTTCAGACCCGGTGCCATGAGCACCTCAACCGCGAGCAAAGGTGCTTTGGAGGCCACCAAGACACCCAGATGCCGGCCTGGAGGCGGCAAATCTGTAAAAGCGGTGAAGCCTTGCGCCATCAGGCCAGCCTTTAGCGCCTGCCCCGCCTCATCTCCCGTGACCTCGCTCAAGACCGCAATGTCAGGGGCGGTAGCTGCAATGCGCTGCAGGATGGCCTCAAGGCGGTCTTTACCGCCCCAGCGAATATTCCAGCTAAGTATGGATACGTTTTCTGCGGCCACATTGCTCTCCAAATGACGAGTCGCTATTGAATTTCATGCCGCAATAGCAATCCGCACTTATGCATCGTGGTCAAGTCCTTTTCCCGCTATCAAAATGCGGGCCATATCATGGACTTAAAGCAGCACATTGGGGTCAGAATCCGAGAGGCGCGCCTTCGTAAGGGCCTGACCCAGGAGAGATTTGCCGAGAAACTCGGCAAGGCGACCGAAACCATTTCAAATATTGAACGTGGCCAAGCCTTCACCGGACTTGAGACCTTACAGCTTATCAGCAAGGTATTAGGGGTTCGCCTGGGCTATTTCTTTGATGATTTTGAAGATACCAAGCGGATCAGCCGTTCACGGGCTGAGCTCGAGATGCGGGCCCAATTAGTGCTCGGCAAACTCACTGATAAAAACGTCGGGCTGGGCTTGGCATTGCTGTCCACTCTGGTCGAACAGCAGGACAAGTAAGGCTCCCATTTTCCTGGTTAAAACGGTAATCTGGAATGCGTTCTGAATAGTCTGGACCGCAATGGGCAAATTGACAAAACCAGCCAAATCTGATAGCCTAACACATTGTTATTAATACATTTTTTCCATATCACCCCTTGCAATCGATCCGGAAGCGTGTTCTAGTGGGATCGTGTTCAAGTACTGATAGTTTCAATGCCAAGGAGGGCAAGCGGATGTGGGCGAATGTTTCGTCGGCATCTGGATGGCCCTCCTTCGTATTTGGGCCTTCCAGAAGCCGGCGCGGCGACTGGAGGATGAGATGGCTAGGCGTAAGGTTTCTGAGTTTAATAGGACACGGGAAGACCATAGGACTCCTGCCAGACAGCCCGAGGGCCGTTCTGCGGCGCAGTGTGCCCTCCCTCAACTGAATGTCATCTGCCGCCCCCTTGAGGCGCTGCAGATCGACCGCCGGAATGCCCGCACGCATTCCGCCAAGCAGATCAACCAGATTGCAGCCAGCATCAAGCAATTTGGGTTCAACAACCCCATTCTGGTCGACGCGGACAGCATGGTGGTGGCCGGCCACGGGCGCCTCGCGGCCGCCCGAGAGCTTGGGCTGGGCGAGGTGCCGACTATCCGCCTGGACCACCTGAGCCCCGATCAGCGGCGCGCCTATGTGCTGGCTGACAACAGGTTGGCCGAGTTGGCCGGGTGGGATGACGAGCTCTTAACCATTGAGCTGGAGTACCTGTCCAAGATCGACCTCGACTTCTCTGTCGAGCTCACCGGATTTACCACTGTCGATATCGACCGCCTGCTCCAGGCCTCTGATACAGAAGACGATGGTGCCGACGATCTCCCGCAGCCCCTTAAGGTTCCTGTGTCCCGGCTCGGTGACCTCTGGCTCCTCGGGCCCCATCGGCTGCTCTGCGGCAACGCCCTGGACCCGGAGGCATTCAATACCCTGCTACAGGGTGAAGCCGCCCAGATGGTCTTAAGTGACCCGCCCTTCAACGTAAAGATTGAGGGCCATGTCGGGGGTGCTGGCAAAATCCACCATCGCGAATTCGCCATGGCATCCGGTGAGATGTCGCAGCCCGAGTTCACGGCGTTTCTGACCAAGGCCCTGACTTTATTGGCCAAGCACAGCGCCGACGGTGCAATTAATTTCATTTTCATGGACTGGCGTCACATGAATGAGCTGCAGACTGCCGGCGCCCAAGCCTATAACGAGTTGAAGAACCTCTGTATCTGGAACAAGGATAACGGCGGCATGGGGAGCTTCTACCGCTCCAAACATGAGCTCGTGTTTGTCTACAAGGTCGGCACCAAGCCTCATATCAACAACTTTGGTCTCGGCCAGGATGGCCGCTACCGCACCAATGTCTGGGATTACCCAGGCATCAACTCGTTACGCCCCGGCCGCATGGACGAGTTGGCCATGCACCCCACGGTTAAACCTGTGGCCCTGGTGGCAGACGCCATCCAGGATTGCTCCAAGCGCCGCGGCATCATCCTCGACAGTTTCTGCGGCAGCGGCACCACTCTCATCGCCGCCGAGAAGACCGGCCGTTTCGCCCGCGGCATTGAACTCGACCCGCTCTATGTCGACACCATCATCCGCCGCTGGGAAGCGTTTACTGGCGAATCGGCCCGCCACGCGGAATCAAACAGGACCTTTGGCGATCTTGGTGAGAGCGATCTTAAAGACCGCTCTACCCCATTAGCTCCCCAAGCCAAGCAATCCATACGGCAAGCCAAGGCAAAAGTAGGCCGCCGGCTTTCCTCTGAGACTGTCACCAAGTAAGGCCCCATTCCTATGAGCGACGCCATGGACAGCAAGAATCCGAACAAGACCTACGATGTCGGCTTTTGTAAGCCGCCCCAAACCACGCAATTCAAGAAGGGGCAGTCTGGAAATCCCGCGGGGCGCCCCCAGGGCACCAAGAACTTCAAGACAGATCTCCTCGAGGAATTGAGTGAGAAAGTCCAGGCCTCAGAAGGCGGCAAAAAGAAAATGATATCGAAACAGCGGGCCGTGGTGAAAACGCTAATAGCGCAGGCGCTCAAGGCCAATCCCAAGGCACTCAATACCACTATTGCGACGCTGCTGAAGGTTACCGCTGGCGACGAATCAATGGCTGATACCGACACACTATCTGCAAGCGATGCCGAGATAATCAAAGCCCATGATGATTGGCAACAGAGCCTCAAATCCAAGTGAGGTAAGATGAAATACGATCCAACACTTCACTCTCAAGCTGTCGCCGACGCTCTAATACGCCAAGAGTTACCACGCTTTATTCACAAAAGCTTTCTTGAGGTATCGCGGGGTGACACCTACTTTGACAATTGGCATATTCACGCCATTGCGCATAAATTGCGCCAGGTTGAAGACAAGAAGATTAAGCGGCTGATCATCAATGTTCCGCCACGGCATCTAAAGTCCATCTGCGTGTCGGTTGCCTTTCCCGCCTGGCTTCTCGGCCGCGATCCAACGCGCAGGATCATCTGCGCCAGCTATTCTCAAGAACTCAGCAAGAAGCACGCCCTGGACTGCCGGACAATTCTTCAATCTTCCTGGTTCCAGCGCCTATTCCCAAAATGCCGACCACATTCGTCGCGAAATACGGATCAGGAGATTATGACCACCCAGATGGGTATGCGTCTTGCCACTTCAGTGGAGGGTAGCCTCACGGGCCGCGGTGGCAATTATTTGATTATTGACGACCCAATCAAACCGTCGGAGGTCATGTCTTCGACAACGCGCGCCAATGTCATTGATTGGTACAACAACACCGCCTACACCCGCCTGAACAACAAAAATGAAGACGCTATAATTATCGTAATGCAGCGCCTCCATATTGATGATCTTGTGGGATATCTCCTTGACCAACAGAATGGTATGTGGGACGTCCTCAGCATTCCTGCTGTTGCTGAGCAAGATGAAGAAATAGAAGCAGGGAATGAAACTATAATTTGCCGGCTCAAGGGCAACATAATTGATGATCGCCGAGAAAATGAAACCTCATTAAGCGAGGCAAAACTTACACTCGGTAGCCAGAGCTACTCAGCACAGTATCAGCAGAGGCCTGTACCTGCGGGTGGGAATATTATCAAGATTGAGTGGTTCTCACGATACTCCACCCCGCCTCAGCGAAACGAGCTCGACTATATAGTCCAGAGCTGGGATACCGCCAATAAAGCAGCCGAACTAAACGACCATTCCGCTTGCACCACCTGGGGCATCAAGGAGGATCGCTTTTATTTGCTCGATGTTGCTCGTGTGAAGCTTGAGTTTCCTGACCTGAAGCGCAGAGTTATCGAGGAGGTCAAAAAACATTCTCCGCACGCCGTATTCATTGAGGACGCTGGATCCGGAACACAGCTCTGTCAGATCTTAGAGGCTGAAAAACTCCTCCATCCTCTTTCTGCCAAGCCACAACATGACAAGATAACGCGCGCGACTGGTCAAACGCCCATCATTGAGGCCGGCCGAGTATACTTACCCAACCAAGCACCCTGGCTTCTGGGATTCATTAATGAAGTTGCTGCGTTCCCAGCCGGTCGACACGATGATCAAGTGGATAGCATGATAAACTTTCTGAGGTGGCGCAAAGATATTGTTTACAAAATACTCTACAGTCCCAACACTCAGATGCACCTGAGCAATACCGCGCTCAGAGTGCGCATATAAGTAACCTGAGACCATCTATCTAATAGGATTACACCTCGACTCACTGGCGGGTTGTTGCTCGATGCAGTCCACAGTCAAACCCCGCCACTGCTCAAGATGGACGGTCATTTTTCTCGATCCGCAGAATTCGGTCATTCACCCTGGCCCATCCAGCGTCTTGGTATGTAGTCACTAGCCAAACGGCATTTCGGATTTTTGGCCGGTCTAGATGACAGGATCCAATCAGCTGATAACTTGTCGCCTTAGAGAACTTGGTGGGCACGGCTCGGCGCCTACTAAAGGCTTATAACCCCGGGCACTCATTCTCCTAGAACAATAATATCATTACATAGCGCGCATAAACTCGGGAGCTACACAGATTCAGCTAAGGAATTTTTTGTGTCCTGGATATAACTCACGTAATCTGACATTTCAGTCTGCGAACGCCAGCCTTCAGGCAATGAAGGAAAATTTTCGTGAAGCTCTTTCGTGAGTGATGACAGATTTAATTTATCAAGCTCCGATGCCGAGTCCAAAAACTGGGTTTGCGTTTCAATATCAGTAGGGACTTCGATTCCCAGGTCAATTGGCTTTCGAATAGAAACAAACCAGATATTCCTACATTCGTGCGCAGTAATCAGTGCTTTTCTTAATGAGCCATCACTGACTTTCAACAAGTAGCACAGCGTCGCGAAGTTGAAACTAAACAGATCTTCATTGGATGTACCAATAGTCAAATCCACCGGATCCAACCAAGTGAGAAGCGCCCCTTTCACTTCTGTTGGCGGCGGAAGCTTTTCACCAAATATCGCCTCCATCGACGTTTCGCCAGAGTTAATTGTATCTATCGTCAACCGTAATTGGCCAATCGCCTTCCTGAGATTGACCTTGGCTTGTTCGAATCGGTGCATAAGGCGCATCATATTATGCTTATCGTAGACAGTTTTTACTTCACATAAGAGCAGGGATTCTGAAGTGATATCATAAATAGCGAGATCAACGTCTCCTTTCCCCTTTAGATTTCTTCGAACTGCAAGCCGAATATTTACAAAACCAGAAAGAGAGGCAGCAATTAAATCCGCTGCGTATGCAGACGTTGATCCGACTGTCCTACTCCATGCTGCTTCGTTTTTCCGGATCGCAATTGTGAGCAATCCCATTGCCGATGGCATAATATTGTGGAACCCATGATACCGAAGATACTTCTCGCCATATTTGAAAAAGGGAGTAGGCAGAAGAAATTCGCTCGCTTCGTGTGGCGTCAATGAGAACTTTCCAATCAAGTCCAGCGCAAGTTCATCTGGGAAGTATACATCCGGGTAGCTCGCACGGAATACGTCCGCCAATCGAACCAAAAGCTCTTTTGAATACCAAAGACTATGCCCGGCCTCTTTAGCGGCAAATACAAGATAGAATATAAAACCAGAAAATACTGCAATGTTATCGGCTGTTATGCCGATAGATTCCTCGAATTTTTTCCAAGATTCTGGATGAGGACGGGTCACATACTTGAGATGCTCAATAGAGCTTGCAAGTGCAAAGTACTTTGCATCGCCATACGCCTCATCATTGCTATCGAAATCAATCAGCCCCCCTGTTTCGCTGTCGAGGAGATCAAACTGTGCGGCTGAATTGAGTGCCAGAAGTAACGATTTCCTGCGTCGCTTCGTCAGTACCATATGAAACCGATCAGCATTTTCGTCGTATATATGCCTGCGCAAGCCGTGCGTGATACATGCCAGCTGATGTAAGTTCTCCTCGTCATATAAAGCATACGAGAAGAGAGTTTTTACATGTGGATCGGGCCGCTCAGCTTCCTCGAATGAGGTATAAATTCCTGGATCAACACGACGAGATAAGCATTCGGCTAACGCTTGGAAATTAGCTGCATGACTACGGTCGTAATATTCATTAGGTGATTCTCGATCGATTCTTTCCGCGTGATTCGCAGCTAATTTCGCGAACATAAGTGCCGCTTGTGGGTGGGCTGATGCTGGCAATGTTTCAACTAGTTTTGTGATCTTTTTCTTTTGATACTGAGCTAAAATATCATCCGTTACATCAAGCATTTCTTCGCCCCCTGCCAAACGTTGTGCTCATCGACAACTCATCGCCTATGGGAAAGATATTGTTAGGTATCCTGAATACACATTTGCCCTTCAGGGCGCCCTATCGACGAAACAGTTCGAAATGTTTAGTCGCCCTCAATATTGTTACGAAGTGAAGGGAGCTGCGGCGCACTGACATTGCTTGATGATATTTGCCAGCAGGCGATTTCTTAATCCTATCGCGCATTCCAAATCAGAAGGAACTAACTGTAAGGTAGGAAGCAAATCAGAATAAAGCGGCTTGAAAGTGTTCTTATTGTGTTCTATATTGGGAGTTCCGCGGCTCCCGTAGTCCGCATTCTCGAAATATCTGAAAATCGCACCGTTCAATCGTTTTAGAATGAGCTCATAATGGGAAAGCCATACAAATCTGAGCTCGATGCACTGCCCGCCACTTTCGAATGGGCGAGGTCAGTAAATATCGAGCGCCTTAGGAAAACTGTACGGGACGCCGCTAGCGCGCCACTGATCTCGATCGGATCGGGCGGCTCGCTTACTGCTGCACATTTCCTAGCCGGCATTCACCGCCGCCGAGCCCGGCAGGTCAGCTCTCCACTCACCCCACTGGAGACGATTCTCGATCCGCTACCGTCGAATTCTACGGCTTGGATGTTGACAGCTAGTGGCGAAAACGTAGACATCCTGTCATCGTATGATGCACTTGCAAAAAGCAACTTGCGTCAGATAGCCGTGCTGTGTGGCCGATGTGGCAGCACCCTCGCAAAGAGAGCCCGTACTCTTTCTCATATCGATATTTTCGAGACCGAGTTCCCAGCCGGACGAGATGGCTTCCTAGCAACAAACTCGCTTCTAGCATTCATCACGCTGCTGGCCCGGGCCTATAGCGAGGAAATGCCGAATCCCGACCAAGCTACCGACTACATGCTTCGTCAGGTTCAACGCTTTATCGGAGACCGTAAGGGCCTAGAACTCTGGAAGAAGGAAGTTTCCGCAGTTCTTGATCGGCAAACCATCTTGGTGCTTTACGGCCCCAGCTGCCGGTCTGGCGCGGTCGATATTGAGTCGAAATTCACCGAAGCCGCGCTAGGCCAGATTCAACTCGCCGACTATCGAAACTTTGCCCACGGCCGTCATCATTGGCTGGCGAAGCGCGGAAGCACGAGCGGCGTAATTGCATTGATATCACCGGAAGACCGTCAGCTAGCCGAGAAAACAATTTCGCTGCTGCCGGGGCAGATTCCAATTAGCGTTGTGAATTTTGAGGGTGGTACCGAGGCAACAGAGATTCAGTCCGTCGTCGCGGCCCTCCATCTGACACAATGGGCGGGTGAAAAAATTGGCATTGATCCAGGCCGTCCCGGTGTACCAGAATTCGGTCGCAAAATTTATAATCTTCGCATTCCAAGCCGCCCGACAACAAAAGCATTAGAAACGGACTGCGATGCCGTAGCAGTTGAGCAAAAGATTGGAGAATGGGCGAAAGCTGGTCTGACCGGTCGCGAAGCTAAAACGCTCGTCGACCATCTAAAAAAATTCAAAGCCAGCCTATCGAAGGCAAACTTCCAGGCAATCGTCCTCGATTACGATGGAACACTCGTCGAAACCCGAGATCGCTTACTACCGCCGACCAAAGAAATTGCAGTTGAACTCAATCGGATTCTAGATGCGGGCACCTTAGTAGGTATTGCGACTGGCCGGGGCGTTTCGGTCCTCAATGATCTCAGATCCACGATCTCCGAGAAGCACTGGAAGTCTGTCTGGATCGGTTACTACAACGGCTCCGAAATTCGAACCATTGACGACGGCCCGCCCGACAATTCTGATAGACCGTGCGAACAGCTCCAAGATGTTGCCAAGCTGATCGCTACCGACATCGCCCTGAACAAGATTGCAAAGGTCACCAATCGCAGAAACCAGATAACCTTAGAGACTGTCTATGCCGGCTTAACCGAACTGCTCTGGCTACGGACGAACGAACTGGTGAGAGCGTCTAAATCCGACGCCTCGGTCACTCGCTCCAGCCATTCCATCGATGTCATCCCCGCCGGCGTTACCAAGCTCAATGTGGTTCGCCACTTGGAAAGTCAACTCGGCGCACATGACATCCTTAAGATCGGCGACCGCGGCCAATGGCCAGGCAACGACACCGACCTTTTGTATGAACCCCACTCCCTTAGTGTTGATGAAGTGAACGGAAATCTGGATACTTGCTGGAAACTGGCGCCTAGGGGATTGAGGGGAGTGCGGGTAACCCTTCGGTATCTGAAAGCACTGAAGCGGAATTCAAAAAAGATTGGTTTGAAATTTAGGGTGGGCAAATAGCCGAATGAAACAAGAGCTGGCTCTTCGAACAATGAGCCAAATAATGAACTGGGACGATACGGAGGCTCGAAAAGAGTTCGCCTGGCTCCGTCTCATGGCTCGCCTGAAATATGACGGATACCGTGATTTTCAGGCCGGTGCCCGCTTTATTGAAAGCCTAGCGACTTGGCTCCAGCAGTTCGAAAAAGGGTCTGACCGCAAAAACGCATACGATTTTATTCGGCATCACCTAGTTTATGTCGGACCTAGCGAAATGCAGCACTTAGTCCACCAATTCTACCCTCGGATAATTCGGCCAGGCCTCGCCAAAGTAGTTGCCCAACGCCTAGGAACCCCGCTCCACACTACGATTGTAAATCAAGAAGCCCAAAGCATGCTGAGGCGCCTGCGGCGCCAAACCTTGTTCATGGCCCTGAGTGATGGCGCTCGAATCGATGAATTGAGGCGTTCTAACGTCGGCCTGCTTAGCAATGAGCAACTCGTCGTCGCCACTCAGGTCGACACAGAGAAATGGCAGGACTTGCTGGCCAAACTCAGGAAGGACCTAGATGACACAAACGCAAAATTCGCGTGCGTATATTTGGTGGACGACTTCATGGGCACTGGCACGACACTGCTACGTGAAAAGTCTGGTGCTTGGGACGGCAAACTTGTCCGCTTCCTGACATCAGTGAAACATGCTACTGACGGCCTGAACGGTGAGACCCTATTTGAGGACGATTGGCAACTTCGGGTCCATCATTACCTAGCCACCGATCATGCCCACAGAAAAATTGGCGAACGTGCAACGCTGGCGTATCCGCAACTAAATCAACTTGGATTGAGGCAGCCGCCTATATTCACATTCGGCAATGTATTCCCGCCGTCACTGCCGGTGACATCCAATGAGGCACAGTTCGAGAAATTCATTGCAATCGCCAAAAAATATTACGACCCGGAAATCGAAACCGTGCATACCCGCGTGGGCGGTACCACTGGCATCTCTCTCGGATATGGAGACTGTGCTTTGCCGCTTGCGCTGGATCACAACACACCTAACAACTCGATAGCATTACTCTGGGCTGAAAGTAGCGGGAGCCAGATTAGTGATAGTGATAAACGGCACCATGCTATGAGACCACTGTTTCGCCGCCGCCAGCGGCATACTGGCGGCATTACCTGATGGCCAATCCTTTCGAGAAGCGTGCGACAGAGTATCTGCGTGATGACGAAGCATTCCTGCCAGTCGTCACTCCAGAACCACTTTCCACCTTCTTCGAAGAGCATGCCAAAACCGGCAATCTCTACGACAAGCTAACCGTAGTCATCGGTACGCCCGGAAGCGGAAAAACCACAATTGCTCGTCTGTTTCAGTACCAGACGCTACGTACGCTCCTGAACAATACCGACCTTCCGACTTACAAGGAGCTTCTCGCAAGCCTCCATGCCATCGGCGCAATTAAGGATAATCGGCCTACGCTGGTCGGTTGCCGCCTGCCATTGGAAACAGAATACCGCGAGTTCTGGGAGTTTCCTTATCCCGAAGACCTGAAGACCGGCCTCATGATTGGCCTCCTTCAGGCCCGCGCCGTCCTTGGATGGCTCAGAAACCTGACCAGCGGTGGAATTGATATCGACAAAATCTCAATTCTACCCAAGCCAGATGCCGAAGCTGCATTGATAGCAATCGGAGGCGCCCATGGCCCTAACCTGCAAGAGCGCGCTCGTGAGATAGAGACTGCCATTTACGATATTTCCGCGGCCCTGATTCCGCCATCAATCGATGAATTATCATCTGTATCTGTCGCGGCGTATCGACCGCTCGATGTCATTGAGGGCATCAGAATCAAAGAGGGAGAAATAATCCGCGACTTACGCCCTATCGTGATATTCGACGACGCTCACAACCTAGAAAAAAATCAGTTCAAGGCGCTAGAAACCTGGCTTTCTCGCCGCGAACTGCGCGTATCCCGCTGGATTCTGACCCGCTTGGATGCACTGACTCCGGCAGAGGTGATCCAGAACCCTGAGAACGCAGCGCACAACCAACCAGCTGGACGTAAGCGCACGCGAGAAATCACTGAAATTCGACTACAGAGTACATCCGAGCGTGATGAGCGAAAGAAGGCCTTTCGCAAAATGTCGAAGGATATGGCAGGGCGGTATCTCCGCTCCATGGACGTCTTTAATCGCCGCGGCTTGAATAACCTCGGCGACATACTTTCAACAGATCCCGAAAATATCACCGCAAGCCGACGCGAAGAGCTTCGGAAATCCATCGAAACAGTCAAAATTAAATACGGAATCTCATCCAATCGTATCGAAACGTTCCACGCCGAGGTCGACAGATACCTCTCTACCACGCAATCTGAGGATAAAGGCGAAGACGTCAAGCTAGCGATGATCTCCATCCTGCTGGAGCGTTACATCAACCGGATACCCCAGCAGAACCTATTCGGCGACGAAATTGACGCCGAACCGAACAAACCCCTCGAAGCTGATAGCGATATACTCGACGGGGCACGTATCCACCTGATGTCAAAATACAATCGACCCTATTATTTTGGCATCGACACTCTTTGCGATGCCAGCTCCGAGAACGCCGAACAGTTCCTCCAACTCGCCGCTCGTCTTGTGGCGCAATCAGAAACTCAGCTCATCAGACAAAAGCCCGGCACGCTGTCTAGTGCAACCCAGCACAAGCTGCTGCGCGAACGCGCCATTGAAATAATCCGTGACTGGGATTTTCCCCACATGCCGTTGGTGCGAAATCTAGCTGAGGGCATCGCGAAGGAATGCCTCGCACGCAGCTTGGAACCCAATGCCCCCCTCGGCGGTGGCGCCATCGCTTGTGGCATTCTCCAGAGCGAATTCGACGGTATCACCCAGAACGACCACCAGCTCGCCCAAGTCCTGCAGTTTGGCGTGGCCTATAACGCCTTCAATCTAATCCCAAACTACAAGACCAAGAAGAAGTACTGGTGCCTGATCGAACTGGGGGGAGTCGTACTCCTGAAGCATGGTCTGACACTGAAAAAAGGCGGCTTCCTGGAACGCAGAGTCGATCACCTGAACAAACTTATGACAGGGGGGTGATATGGATGCACGATGGGATCCGTGTATCGCACATTACGGTTCCGACGCGGCCACCTTCATCGCGGAGTATTTTGCCTCGAAGGAAAAGAAAGTGCTCTTTATCGCAGGCGCCGGGTTCGACCCACGCGCCTCCCTCGTGGCCAGCCACTTCAAAGCTGTCGGAGCCGCCGTGAATGGCATCCTAATCCGTGAGGACAGACCAGACGCTGACCAAACGCTGTTTACATATGCCAACTCCAATATCGACGCGCTAAAAACTTTTATTGCCAATCCTAAGATCCACTCCGTGAACATATTTGGCACTGACGGGGCCGTCATTGGAGGGCGGCACCTTATCAACTTTTTCAGCACGACTTCTGTCGATGGATTTACCGACGTGGTCATCGACATCAGTGCACTATCCGTCGGCGCCAGCTTCCCTTTGATCCGCTACTTCTTGAAGCGGCTGAACGACGAGAAGAAGGCAAACCTCCACATCTTCGTCAGCCATTCATCCGATCTCGATGACAAGATCAAGCCCATCGCCAGCGACTCAGCCGGAACTGTTCATGGCTTTCGCGGCAAGCTCGGTCTCGACACAAATGCCAGAGCCGCCAAACTCTGGCTACCGCAACTGGCTCCCGGACGCACATCCATCCTCAGCCGAATATTTGAGACTGTCGTTCCCGATGACACTTGCCCAATCCTGCCATTCCCGTCACCGCGCCCCCGTCTGGGCGACGAGCTCGTCGAGCAGTTCGCGGTCGAACTGGAAGATACATGGGAGGTCGATCCTCGAAGCCTAGTCTACGCCGCCGAAAATGACCCACTGGATCTGTATCGCACCATCCTTCGCATTGACGATTTCCGCAAGAAAGTCTTCAGCGAAATAGGTGGATCTCTTATGATTTTATCGCCCGTAGGTAGCAAAGTGATGGCCCTTGGCGCATTACTTGCCGCAATAGAGCGGGACCTGCCTGTCGTATATCTCGAAGCAATGGGCTATGACTTCCAGCACATGAGCACGGGCCTCCAGGTCCAGAGTGAATTGGTCCACGTCTGGATTGAGGGCGATGCCTATTCGCCCGATCATGGACGATGATGGGGAGATAGGTTGTTGTGGGTACGAAGCAAGTTCAGCCAACCGTATTCGGTACGGGGCTGGTAGCGTTGGATATTGTCGTCAGTGCCGATCCTGCGCGCAAGCAGCAAACTTGGGCAGGGGGGACATGTGGAAATATTCTCGCCATTCTCTCATACCTCGGTTGGTCCTCTTTTCCTGTTGCTCGCCTAGACACTGGTCCCGCAGCTAAGCGCGTCTGCGAAGATTTGACAGCGTGCGGTGTTTCGCTGGACTATGCTGCGCAGAAGCCAACCAGTCCGGCACCGGTCATTATCCAAAAGAACCGCAGGCGTCCCGACGGCTCCATCAGCCATTCATTCAAGTTTTCTTGCCCAAAATGTGGGAGGTGGTTTCCATCCTACAGACCGATTGGTCTTGCAGTTGCGAAGCAGCTCGAAGAAACCGTCAGCAGGACGAACGTCTTCTTCTTAGATAGACTAACCAAAGCCAATCTACTTCTCGCAAAAGCTGCAGCAACCTCCGGTGCGTTGGTGGTCTATGAACCGTCTGCAAAGAGTGATGCCACGCTGTTCTCAGAGGTGGGCAAGATTGCCCACTTAATAAAATACTCAGACGAACGGTTGGCATCGTTCCCCGCGGCAACAGGCGCAAACAGCACAGTACTGCTCGAAATCCAAACACTGGGCGACCAAGGCTTACGTTACCGACGTCGCAAGTCAGGAAAATTTTCTGCCTGGAGAACCTCCCATGCGATCGCCGCGACCCGTGTTGCCGATACTTGTGGTGCCGGCGATTGGTCTACTGCGGGTATTATACACCGCATTGGTGCCTTGGGTGCAGATGGTCTGAGGAAAATCGGAAACAAAGATTTGGTAGAAGCCATCCGTTACGGACAGGCTCTGGCGACATGGGCCTGCGCGTTCGAAGGCCCGAGAACCGGTATGTACCTCACTCCAAAGATGGCATTCGACGTCCAGATTGAGGCAATACTTACAGGAAAGACTCCAAAACTAGCTCATGACCGCGTGCTTAAGCCAACCGACGCGGATTACTGCAAACACTGCTGAGGCCTCAACACTTGAGGCACTATGGCACTGATAGCTGTGAGTACGATCCCGGTTTATCTCCAATACTAGCGAATTCTGGGTCACCTCAAGTGGTCTTGGAGCACATTCCGCTGGCTAATGTGGTGAAAGCAAGCATGTATGGACCTCGGTGGGGGGCCATGCATGGTCGAGAAAGCGGCGCGGG
>Ga0208492_1001164_pt1 | contig 17593 bp, 14 predicted proteins | sample Subbioar_CSW14AB_FD_184820 | JGI IMG/M metagenome (GOLD analysis project Ga0208492, IMG submission 184820) | Serpentinite rock and fluid subsurface biosphere microbial communities from McLaughlin Reserve, California, USA - CR12Mar_CSW14AB (SPAdes) | ecosystem: Environmental > Terrestrial > Deep... | reverse complement strand
GCCCGAAGTCGAGCCGCTCGCGCGGGACGATGGGCACGTGGCTTTGATCAGCATTCATGGCTCACTCCTTGCCGGGCGACGAGACCTTGTGGCGCATGAGGCGGCCCTTTTCTCTCTCCCAGTCGCGGTCCTTGATGGTGTTGCGCTTGTCGTGCTCGGCCTTGCCCTTGGCCAGCGCGATCTCCGCCTTGACTCTGCCACCCTTCCAGTGCAGGTTCAAGGGCACCATGGTGTAACCCTTCTGCTCTGTCTTGCCGATCAGGCGCTGGATCTCGCTGCGGTGCATCAGCAGCTTCTTGGTGCGGTCGGCGTCTGGTTTGACGTGGGTGGATGCAGAGCGCAGCGCGTTGATGCGCAGCCCGATCAAAAAGAGCTCGCCGTCCTTGACCACCACGTAGCCGTCGGTCATCTGGACCTGTCCGTCGCGGATGGCCTTGACTTCCCAGCCTTCCAGCACGACGCCCGCCTCGAAACGTTCCTCGATGTGGTAGTTGAAGTGGGCTTTTCTGTTTTCTGCGATGGACATGGGTCTGACCGAAGGGTCCTTAAAATGTCGACATTCTATGAAGCACGTGCACAAGTCCGTCCTGCTGTGGTACTCGCCCCGTGAAATGTACGGGTTGGTCACCAACGTGCAGGACTATCCTCAATTTCTGCCCTGGTGCGACCGCGCCGAGGTCCTGCAAACCCACGAAGACGGCGCCACCGCTCGCGTGCACATCGCTTTCGCGGGCGTGCACCAGGCCTTCACCACCCGCAACGTGCAGGTGCCGGGCCGCAGTGTCATCATGAACCTGGTGGACGGCCCGTTCTCGCACCTGGAGGGCACCTGGCTGTTCACGCCCCTGCAAAAGCCAGGGCAAGTGCTGCCAGAAGGGCAGGATCCGATCGATTCACCTGCCTGCAAGGTCGAATTCTCGCTGAATTACGCTTTCGCGAGCCGGGCGCTGTCATTGGTGGTCAGCCCGGTGTTCGACCGGATCGCCAACACCTTCATCGAGGCCTTCGTCAAACGGGCCGAGCAGGTGCATGGCCCCCGCTGACATCCACGTCGAAGTGGCCCTTGGCGTGGCTGCGCGCGAGGTGCGCCTGGTTCGCCTGAGTTTGCCAGCCGGCAGCACCGTGCGCGACGCCCTGCGTGCGAGCGGCCTGTTCGATCAGGTGGCTGGCTTCAACGAAGACGCGCTGGCTGCGGGCCAGTGGTCGGTGGGTGTCTGGGGGCGCAAGGAGCGACCAGGTCACGTGCTGCGCGAGCGCGATCGCATCGAGGTCGTGCGGGGGCTCAATGTCGACCCGAAAGAGGCCCGGCGCGTGCGATATCGGGCGCAGGGAGAGAAGCTGCCCAAGGGCATTCACCGCTCGACGAAGGCCAGGCCCGCTGGTCCGGGGGGGGAGGACTGAAGCCGGCAGGGTGGCAGCGCCTGCCCGGGCGAGCGCCTCAGCGGCAGTTGCTGTCGATGGCTTCCCGGGTGCGCTGCATCTCTTCGGAGCGACCGTTGTCGTCAAGGACCTCGCGCTCGCCCTTTTCGTTGGTTCGCACGATGCGTTGGCCGCTTTGCAGCGAGCGCTCGTAGCCACGGGCTCGATCGCAGTTCTCGCTGCGCACCTTGGCCTGCTTGTCTTCTTCGGCCTTGCGCTCGGCCGCCTTCTGCTCCTCGGCCTTCTTTCGTTTGGCTTCCAGCTCAGGGTCTCCCGCCTTGGCTGGAGTGGTGAGCTTGGCGTCGGGCGCGGAGGCAGGTGTCGGCGCCGATGCGCTGACGACCTTCGGCGCGCGAGCGGTGGCCGGTCGCGTCAGGATGTGGCTGTCTGGTGTGCCTGGCGGCGGCGGGCGATCGGTGTATTGCGTGACACCATTGGCGTCGCGCCATTTCCACTGGGCCATTGCCGCATCCGGCAGCAGACCCAGCAGCATGGCGGCTGCGGTGCCCAGGAAGGCACCCCACATCGACATTGCGCGCGTGTTTTTCATGCCGTGCAGTTTAGTGCCCGATGCAGGCGCCGCGCGCTCGGTCACCCTGTGGTTTTCGCGGATTCGCTCACGCCATGGCCCCCTGAAAGGGCTTCGCGGCTCCGCGTATAATCCGCTTTTGCGTCTGGAGCCTTGTTCATGCGCCTGCTCGGTAAAGCCCTCACGTTCGACGACGTGCTGCTGGTGCCCGCTTATTCCCAGGTGTTGCCCCGCGACACCTCGCTGGCCACCCGCCTGTCCCGCAACATCCAATTGAATCTGCCGCTGGTGTCCGCCGCCATGGACACCGTCACGGAAGCCCGCCTGGCGATCGCGATTGCCCAGGAAGGTGGCATCGGCATCATCCACAAAAACCTGTCGCCCAAGCAGCAGGCCGCTGAAGTGGCGCGCGTCAAGCGCTACGAGTCCGGCGTGCTGCGCGACCCGATCACCATCTCGTCGGGCGTCAAGGTCCGCGACGTGATCGAGCTGTCCACCCAGCATGGCATCTCCGGCTTCCCGGTCGTGGACAACGGCAAGGTCGTGGGCATCGTCACCGGTCGTGACCTGCGTTTCGAGACCCGCCTCGATGCCCCGGTGCGCGAGATCATGACCCCGCGCGAGCGCCTGATCACCGTCAAGGACGGCGCCACCCAGGCCGAAGCCAAGGCCCTGATGCACCAGCACAAGCTCGAGCGCGTGCTGATGATCAACGATGCCAACGAGCTGCGCGGCGTGTTCACCGTCAAGGACATCACCAAGCAGAACACCTTCCCCAACGCCGCCCGCGACGCCCACGGCAAGCTGCGCGTGGGTGCGGCGGTGGGCGTGGGTGACGGCACCGAAGAGCGCGTCGAGCTGCTGGTCAAGGCCGGCGTCGATGCCCTCGTGGTGGACACCGCCCACGGCCACAGCCACGGCGTCATCGAGCGCGTGCGCTGGGTCAAGAAGAACTTCCCGCAGGTTGACGTCATCGGCGGCAACATCGCCACCGGCGCGGCTGCCCTGGCCCTGGTCGAAGCTGGCGCCGATGGCGTCAAGGTCGGCATCGGCCCTGGCTCCATCTGCACCACGCGCATCGTCGCCGGCGTGGGCGTGCCCCAGATCATGGCCATCGACAACGTGGCCACGGCCTTGCGGGGCACCGATGTGCCCCTGATCGCCGACGGTGGCATCCGCTACTCCGGTGACATCGCCAAGGCGATCGCCGCGGGCGCCAGCACCGTGATGATGGGCGGCATGTTCGCCGGCACCGAGGAAGCACCCGGCGAAGTCATCCTGTTCCAGGGCCGCAGCTACAAGAGCTACCGCGGCATGGGCTCGATCGGTGCCATGAAGGACGGCTCGGCCGACCGCTACTTCCAGGAAAACGACGAGACCACCAACCCCAACGCCGACAAGCTGGTGCCCGAGGGCATCGAGGGGCGCGTGCCCTACAAGGGCTCGGTCATCACGATCCTGTACCAGATGGCCGGTGGCCTGCGCGCCTCGATGGGCTACTGCGGTTGCGGCACCATCACCGAGATGCACAACAAGGCCGAGTTCGTCGAGATCACGGCCGCCGGCATCCGCGAGAGCCATGTGCACGACGTGCAGATCACCAAGGAAGCGCCGAACTACCGCATGGAGTGACGCGCTGCAGGCCGGGGCGACATCTTGGGTGGTCCGCCCCGCCTGATTCCCTGAACATCCTGCGACACCGGCTTCGGCCGGTGCCGTTTTTTCAGACCACCGAAGACACCACCACCGATGGCATCCAACCGCAGCCGCCAGGCGGCCATGCCCTTCATCATGATCACGGTGCTGCTCGACATGATGTCGATCGGCATCATCGCGCCTGTGCTGCCCAAGCTGATCGGCACGTTCATGGCGTCGGGGGCCAGCACTTCGGTGGCGTATGGCCTGGCCCAGGCCGCGTTCGCTGTGGCGCAGTTCTTCAGCGCGCCGGTGCTGGGGGCGCTGTCCGACCGTTACGGCCGTCGTCCCGTGCTGTTGCTGGGCCTGTTCGGCATGGCCATCAATTTCTTTGTCACGGCGCTGGCCACCGAGTTCTGGATGCTGCTGGCCGTGCGCATCATGGGTGGTGCGGTGTGCGCCAACATCGCCGTGGCCAACGCCTACGTGGCCGACATCACCGAGCCGAAAGACCGCGCCAAGAACTACGGTCTGCTGGGCGCGATGTTCGGCGTGGGCTTCATCCTGGGGCCGGTCCTGGGCGGGCTGCTGGGCGACCACAATGTGCATTGGCCTTTCCTGCTGGCGGGCGGTCTGACGCTGCTCAATTGCGTCTACGGCTACTTCGTGCTGCCCGAGTCGCTGCCGGTGGAAAAGCGCCGCGAGTTCGTGCTGTCACGTGCCAACCCCTTCACCGCGCTGGCTCGCCTGCGCGAACTCAAGGGCGTGGAGATCCTGCTTTGGGTGATGGGTCTGTCCATCCTGGCGCAGTTCTGCCTGCACACCAGCTGGTTCCTCTATACCGAGTTCAAGTTCGGCTGGACCCCGAAGGACAACGGCTTGTCGCTGTTCGCCGTCGGCATGATGGCGGTGCTGGTGCAAGGCGGCTTGTTGAGGCAGTTCCAGAAGTTCATGCCCACCGACAAGCTGGTCCGCATCGGCCTGGTGTCGTCCACGCTGGCCTTCTTCGCCTGGGGCGTCGTGCCCGAGGGCTGGATGATGTACCTCGTCATCGCGCTGAACCTCTTCGGCTTCATGGTTCAGCCCGGCCTGCAAAGCCTGATCTCCAATTCGGTCGACCCCACCCGCCAAGGCGAGAGCATGGGCGCGGTGTCGTCCATCAACAGCGTGGCCGCCGTGCTGGGCCCCCTCATGGGCTCACCCCTGCTGGCTGCCTTCAGCCATCACCCGCAGGGCGACTGGCGCATCGGCGCGCCGTTCTACCTGTGCGCAGCCATCCAGGCCGTGGCCGCCTGGCTGGGGCTGCGATACCTCGGCCGCCACGCGTCACGCCAGGCTGCTGCGGCGGCCTGAGCCTTTGCCTTCCTGATCCGCTCCCGATCTGACTTTCGCGAGAGTCCTCACCATGCATGACAAGATCCTCATCCTCGACTTCGGCTCCCAGGTCACCCAGCTGATCGCTCGCCGCGTGCGCGAGGCCCACGTCTACTGCGAGATCCACCCCAACGACGTGTCCGACGATTTCATCAAGTCGTTCGCACCGAAGGGCATCATCCTGTCGGGCAGCCACGCTTCGACCTACGAAGACCACGAGCTGCGTGCCCCGCAAGCCGTGTGGGACCTGGGCGTGCCCGTGCTGGGCATCTGCTACGGCATGCAGACCATGGCGGTGCAACTGGGAGGCGAGGTGAGCTGGAGCGACACCCGCGAATTCGGCTACGCCGAGGTGCGCGCGCACGGTCACACCAAGCTGCTCGATGGCATCGCCGACTTCACCACACCCGAAGGCCACGGCATGCTCAAGGTTTGGATGAGCCACGGCGACAAGGTCACGAAGCTGCCCGAAGGCTTCAAGCTGCTGGCCTCGACGCCCAGTTGCCCCATCGCCGGCATGGCCAACGAGGACAAAGGCTACTACGCCGTCCAGTTCCACCCCGAGGTCACGCACACCGTGCAAGGCCAGGCCATGCTCAACCGCTTCGTGCGCGAGATCGCCGGCTGCCAGGGCGACTGGATCATGGGCAACTACATCGAAGAGGCCGTCGCCAAGATCCGCGAGCAGGTGGGCGATGAGGAAGTCATCCTGGGCCTGTCTGGCGGCGTGGACTCGTCGGTGGCCGCGGCCCTGATCCACCGCGCCATCGGCGACCAGCTGACCTGCGTGTTCGTCGACCACGGCCTGCTGCGCCTGAACGAAGGCGACATGGTCATGGACATGTTCGCGGGCAAGCTGCACGCCAAGGTGATCCGCGTGGACGCCGCGGACCTGTTCCTGGGCCAGCTGGCCGGCGTGACCGACCCCGAGAAGAAGCGCAAGATCATCGGCGGCCTGTTCGTCGATGTGTTCAAGGCCGAGGCCGGCAAGCTCAAGGCCGCCGGCAATGGCGTCAAGGGCGCGACCTTCCTGGCCCAGGGCACCATCTACCCCGACGTGGTGGAAAGCGGTGGCACCAAGACCAAGAAGGCCACCACCATCAAGAGCCACCACAACGTGGGCGGCCTGCCCGAGCAACTCGGCCTGAAGCTGCTTGAGCCCCTGCGCGAGCTGTTCAAGGACGAGGTGCGCGAGCTGGGCGTGGCCCTGGGCCTGCCGCCCGACATGGTCTACCGCCACCCCTTCCCGGGTCCGGGCCTGGGCGTGCGCATCCTGGGCGAGGTCAAGAAGGAATACGCCGATCTGCTGCGCCGCGCCGATGCCATTTTCATCGAAGAGCTTCGCAACACCATCGACCCGGCCACGGGCAAGAGCTGGTACGACCTGACCTCGCAGGCCTTCACCGTTTTCCTGCCGGTCAAGAGCGTGGGCGTGATGGGCGATGGCCGCACCTACGACTACGTCGTGGCCCTGCGCGCCGTGCAGACGTCTGACTTCATGACCGCCGACTGGGCCGAGCTGCCTTACAGCATGCTCAAGCGCACGTCGGGACGGATCATCAACGAGGTGCGCGGCATCAACCGCGTGACCTATGACGTGAGCTCGAAGCCGCCTGCCACGATCGAGTGGGAATGATTTGAAGGCGGTTCACACCGTCCCAGAACGTCTCATGAATGCATTTAAGCCCTTGATCTTCAAGGGCTTTTTTGTTTTTGACGTCCCATGAGGTTTCATGACATCCCGAGGTTTTTGTCGGCACGGAAGACGGTTGATTTTTTGAGTCAATTGATCTTTGATTGCTTACCGTCTTGATGCTCTGACGGTAAGCGATGCAAGGTAAGAGAGGGGTTACCCAATGGCACTGACAGACACCAAACTCAAGAACCTCAAGCCCACGGACAAGGTCTACAAGGTGGTGGACCGCGATGGGATGTACGTCGTCGTCTCACTCAAAGGAACACTGTCTTTCCGCTATGACTACCGGCTCGCGGGGCGGCGGGAGACGCTCACACTGGGGCAGTACGATGAGTTCCAGGCCTCGCAGCCTAAGCGGGCCCCCGAGGACATCAAGTACGGAGATCCGCTTTCGCTGGCTGACGCGCGCGACCTGCTGGCCAGAGCGAAGAACATGGTCAGCCGAGGGGAGTCGCCAGCGCGTGTGAAATCTGAAGCTAAGAAGGAATGCCAAGAGTCAGGCACCTTCGAGTTCTTTGCAGACATCTGGTTGCGAAACGGCGGCCTGGCGGACAGCACGGCGGCGATGCGCAAGAGCATTCTGGATCGTGATGTGCTGCCCAAGTTCGGCAAACGCAAGCTGGAAGAGATCACGTCCAGCCAAGTGCTCGCGCTGTGCGAAAAGATCAAGGAGCGCGGCGCTCCGGCCACGGCAGTTCATGTACGCGAGGTCATCCAGCAGGTGTACCGGCACGCCATGTCCAGGGGGCTCAAGATCGAGAATCCCGCTGAAGCGGTGAAGGCTTCAGCCATTGCCACCTTCAAGCCCAGGGAGCGCGCATTGACGCCTGGGGAGATTCACCAGTTCTTTTCGGTGCTGGACACCATCGGTACCTTGCCCACGCTGAAGCTGGCGGTGAAGTTCATCTTGCTGACCATGTGCCGCAAAGGCGAGTTGTTGCTGGCGACCTGGAAAGAGGTGGACTTTGATGCGGCCACCTGGACGATTCCGCCCGAGCGGATGAAGGCCAGGCGGGCGCATGTGGTCTATCTCAGCAGTCAGGCACTCGATCTGTTGGTTGGCCTCAAAACCTGTGCTGGAAGCAGCCCATATTTGCTCCCCGGTCGGTATGAGACCGACAAGCCGATGAGCGAAGCTACGCTCAACCGTGTGATTACTGCGGCGGTGGAAAAGGCCCAAAAGGACGGACTGGATCTCCCTCACTTCTGCGTGCATGACTTGCGCAGGACGGCATCAACACTGCTTCACGAGGCTGGCTTTAACACCGACTGGATCGAGAAGTGCCTGGCTCACGAGCAGAAGGGGGTGCGTGCTGTCTACAACAAGGCGGAATACGCCGAGCAGCGGCGGGCCATGTTGCAAAGTTGGGCCGAGATGGTGGACGACTGGATTCGGGGCAGCAAATTGACGCCTGTTGTCATGATGTCGCAGGGCGCTCTGTCCATCAGAAGTTTGGATCAAGATCGCGTGACGGGTCACGCTGCCAATGGCTGACTTGGTATCTGCGGGTTTCAAACTTCACGGCTCGAACCTCGACCACGTCCAACTCCGTGGCGACAAGCTCAAGTGTCGGCAGGGTTTCCAGCAGCTCGGCGCTGGCGGACCCATGCGGAACCCAGCCAGCGAAGCCCTGTTCAAGAAGGGCTTCATCGATAGGGGAGTCGTCGTTGCCTGTCGTGGGGACAGCGTCTGCCACCGAGGTCAAGTGCACCACATATTCGACGTCATCAGCCTCGTCGCTCATTTGCATGACGGTCACTTCGTCTCGTGTGGTCTGTGCGTCAGGTGGCATCACTTTGCAGGCATGACTGAAAAGCACCACGTTGGATCCTTCTCCTCCACTTTGGGTTGACGGGTAGATCAGCCCATCGAGTCGAGGTTGAAGGGTGGCCAAATATTCGCAAATCACTTGGGTGATCACGTAGTCAAGGGCTTCGTCAGAAGGCAGCACCGGTGCGGACAGCTGCAAGGACAGGCGTCGCATGAAGGCAAACCGTTCTGCTTCTTGCTGAAAGCCTGGGTGGAACATGCTGCCCCGCGCGAACAGGCGGTCGAATGCTTTGAGGTTCACTAGTCGTAGGGGCCTCAGTGGTCTGAAGCCAGCCACAACCACCGAAGACCCGACGGGTGCACGGACCTCTGCAATGCAGGTGGCTACTTCGGTCGCGCCATAAAAAACGCTGATGCCAGCAGCATTCATGCGACCAGCCGGCGCAACTTTCCTCGGTGGTGCACTCAGTTCGGTTTCCCGCCTCAGCAAAAACTGCGTCACCTCACCGTGGTCCTTGGCCACTCGTGCGCGGTAGAGCAGGGCATCGGTGCCCTTGGTGATGACGGCTGGTCCATGGTGGCCTTCAAGGTGCTCCAGGCCATCGAAGATGGTGGTCAGGAACTGCAAGACGGCTGAGCTGAAGAACCTTGACTTGTGGGTGACGTCTTCCTTGATCGATTCCCACCATTGCTGCAAGCGATGTCCATCCGCAACCGTCTGCACGTAGCAGGCCTCATATCCGAATGGATCTTCTTCGCTCGGGTCGTCGTGGTGGTGCCAGTGTCGTCGGCTGTCAAGCTCAGCAATGACCGCATCTGCGATTTCTTCTGTGATGCCCGCCATGGACTGGATGACCTTGTTCGGTGGCTCGCCCTCCCGGGTCCACTCGTATGTGCTTTCCTTGTCCATGTGGAGGAACAGTTCGTATCCCTCTGGCGCGCTGGGGCTCAGTACGAAGTTTTCGTGAAACACCGGTTCGATGCGGTCGGCCAATGTCTGGATGCTCCAGGTTTTTGCGCCGCGACGGCCGCAAAACGTGCATTTGGCTTTGCTGCCGGATTGCTTGATCTCGGCGACGAGCATCTCATCGGACACGCATCGATGGCACACGAGGTCAATCTGATCGGTTGAGGCCATTGTTCTGCTGGATGGTGGGAGCTGTCAGACCGGCAAACGGGCCTGAACTTGCAAGCCCCCCAGTTTAGCCCTAAGATTGCATGAAATTTCAATGAGAATTCTGTCATGACTGCTGTTTCGGTTGCTTCTGAGAGGCCGGTGAGTGGCGCCGCTGAGCGGTTGGCCGCTTCGCTGCGTCCTGGGCGGGTGTACCGGCGGGAGGATTTGGCTGAAATGAGCACGGCGGTAGACCGTCACGTGCGCGAATTGGTCAAAGAAGGTCGAGTGAAGAAGCTGGCGCAGGGGATGTACTACGTGCCGAAGGTGTCCAGCTATGGGCCCGTGCCGCCCGAGGATGCTGAAGTGGTTGGCAGTTTCCTGCGCGATACCGAATTTCTTGTTTTCTCGCCGTCGGCATACAACGCAGTGGGCCTGGGTACAACGCAGCTTTACAACCGCACGCTGGTCTACAACCACAAGCGGCATGGCGTGTTCAAGCTCGGCAATCGGCAGTTCGATTTCCGGGTGAAACCACGTTTCCCCAAAAAGCTCACGCCGGAGTTTTTGTTTGTCGATCTACTCAACAATCTTGAGCAGTTGGCTGAAGATCGTGACGCAGTCCTGCGGCAAGCACAGAGCAAGCTGCCATCGTTTGACCCCGACAAGCTCAAACGCGCACTCTCGACATTTGGCTCCGTGGCCACCCGCAAGCGCACCAAAGGTTGGCTGAATGCCTGAATTTCTGCATGACCGAAAGGACTTCAGTGACCTGCTTGCCGTTGTCGCTGATGAGCGAAGCCTTGATCCGACATTGGTCGAGAAGGACTACTGGATCATGCATTGCCTTTGGGGGCTGCGAACTCAGGGGTTCAACTTCGAGCTCAAGGGCGGCACATCCTTGTCCAAGGGGTTTGGTGTCATCCATCGATTCTCGGAGGACATCGACATCCGCATCGAGCCACCCACAGATTTGGACGTCAAGACCGGCCGCAATCAGGATAAGGCCGCCCATGTCGCGTCCCGCCGAGCTTTCTATGACTGGCTGGCCGTCGAAATAAAAATGCCGGGCATTGTTCAAGTCGCTCGTGATGAAGATTTCGACGATGAGAAGATGCGCAGCGGTGGCATCCGGCTTTCTTACGCGGCGCGCACCGCCCCATTGGCAGGTGTCAAAGACGGGATATTGCTAGAGCTCGGTTTTGATGACACGGCACCCAACCGCCCGGTGACGATCTCGTCCTGGGCGTGGGACACAGCAAGCGCACGCGGCATCTCTGTAATGGATAACAGGGCCATCGACGTGCCGTGCTATGCGCCCACCCACACCTTTGTCGAGAAGCTTCAGACGATTTCGACCAAGTACCGGAAGCTGGGTGAGGCACAGGCGTTCCCTGCGAACTTCTTGCGCCACTACTACGATGTGTACTGCTTGCTGCAGTTGGATGAGATCCAGACGTTCATGAAGGATCCTGCATACCAGGAGCGCAAGAAGCAGCGCTTTCGCACGGGGGATGAGTTGGTGATTGCCAGCAATCCGGCATTCATCCTGAAGGATGCTGACGAGCGCAAGCGCTTTGCCACTGAGTACAGGAAGACTCAGGCGCTGTACTACCAAGGGCAACCAGACTTTGACGCACTTCTGGCTCGCATCGAAGAGAACATTGCCTTGATGTAGCAGAGTGAGTCATCCAGCCTTCCATCTCTCCAAGAAGCCAAATTTAGACATCGACCCAGGTTAGAAATTTGGCAGCACTAGGTTATGACCGGCACATGTGGAGTCGGACGGCGGACACGGTGTTACGGGTTGCCGCGTTGCCGCAACGGCTTCAAGGCTTTCTCGCACTGTCGTACTGCACTGATGGAGGACGTCATGCTTGCCGGGCGCGTTCTCTTTGCCGTTGGCGAAGTCGCTTGACGTAGGTGGAGTCGACAATTTTTTCTGGGCCAAGGCCTAATGCGCAACTCAACAAGCTGGCCATGCTTTGGTCAGTGAGCTCGAATGCGTTCGGCAAAAAGCCATGGTTGCGTCTGCTTGACTCTTCCAGTGCGACGAAGAACGCTTTGAAGGTGTCCGCCAGACCTGCGCGCTTGCCTTCCGTTCCCGCGTCAGTGATTGCGTCGTGCGGCAATGGGGTGGCCCGAGCCGCATCGTCGGCGATGACCTGAACGAACGCACTCAAATCAGGCCAGTATTTCAGATCGAACTGGCGTGTGAGAGCGTTCAGTTTTTCCTTTACCCAGCTTTGGTAGCTGTAGTTCTGTTCAGCGGCTGCATGGATCACGTCTACTGGGTGGTAATGCGTGTCGCAGGAAAAGCCAGAGTGGTTTTTCAGCGTTGTACGTTCGCTCAGCAGGCTGGCAAGCTCCGACGCTTTTTCCTGAATTGCTAGATTTACCTCGACCAGCCTGTTTCTGCCTTCACGCGCTTCGATATTGGCCTCTGGGCTCCAGAATGCTGCGGTGCTTTGCAAGAGGTCGAAGAACACCTTCAGCGCATGAGGATGCTCGTGCAGCTTGTTGAAGATCTCTTCGTAGGCTTCGTTCAGTTCGAGCCCACGCGCCAGAAGTCGGTCAATGACTTCAACCTCGCTGGGCAGAATGGCCTTCTCAATTTTGTCGCTTCGATCTGCTGCCAGCAAGGCCTCGCAGATCGCACGCGCGTTTTCCTGGGGTGTGGATTCAGTTGCCATGCTGGCTCCTCATTGATGTAAGCATAAGCGTACAGAGGTCCCGAAAATCTGTCGGTACCTGAACACGCGAAGTTCTCCGGGCGCTCAGGTACCCATTTGGCAGATAGCTTCGAGTTCGTTGAACTCTACTGAGCCTTTTAGGCTGTTGGCAGGGCGGCTCGTGGCAGTGCTCGCCCTGCAGCCTTGCCGTTTTTGATCCAGGTGGTTTTCTTCTGAGCGAGGCGTATGCCCGGGGACCGGTAGCAATAGAGCGTGGAGATTCGCTTGATATTCTTGATGAATGCAAGTGACGTCAGTTCGTAGAGACGCGGTAGCGCTTGAACAAAGCCTTGAAGAACGCTTTCACGTCCATCTTCGCGGAGTTCGCCTGCAACTCTGCGGCCCCGAAGCGAAAGACTTCATAGCCCGCGAGTTTGAGTTCGCGGTCGGCCTTGACCATCTGCGCGTAGCGTTGCGCGTCAGCGCTACCCTTCGAGTCTGCATAGTGGTGCTTTCCATCGACCTCGATGACGACCCGTACGCCCTGCGGCAACAAGAGCAGGAAGTCCATGCGAAACCGTAGAAGTGCATCCGGCCCTCGCTCCTTGACCGTGCGCGGGTCCCAGTGCAGCCAGACCTCAGGCAGTAGCGCGGGCAAATTCGGCACCGCGCTGCGGAAGCCTTCAAAGAAGGCATCGAACAGCAAGGTTTGTGGCGGTGAGTTGGAAGGCAGGCTTGCTTTGAGCCGAGCGTACAGTGAGCGCTTGGCCTGCGTGGCATCGAAAATCTGCTCAGTCTCGCCCCACCATTGCTGCAGGTCGTTCCAGCGCAACCCGTCGTTACCAATAGGTCTGTCATAGACGAGCACCTTGTCAGCATTGGTGACAATTTCGACATCGTTGTCCAGAGCATCGCGAAAACGCAAGTCAGGTTTCTCGGGCGAGGCGAAGATGAGATTTTTTGGCCTACCCTTGGCCGTCGCGAGCAATGAGACAAGGGAAAAGACTGGGTAGCCGCCCTCGGCGTCGGTCTCGCGCAACTCGACACCGCAACTGCGCAGCGGCTCGTTGACGCAGGCGACGAAGTGGCGTTGCGCGGCCTCGTCAGGACGCACGTTGGCTGAAGCCAGCCCCTCAAGGAACAGCGCGAAGCGCCGATCGGAGGCTTCATACGCGCCGAGCTTGTCGAACAGCACTTCAGACGACCAGTCCTCGGAGTTGCGATGGACGTGCTGCTGGATTTCGGCGCGTAACCCCGTGGGCTTGCCACCTAACAGGTGCATCCAGTCATCCGCATCCAAAATCCAAAGGCTTTCTAATAGCTCATCAAACCTGCGAGCATCTCCATAAAGATTCTCGGAATTGAGCCTGCGCGCAACCTCTCGCCGATGGCGCTTCGGAATGGGTGGGCAGGAGCTATCGGTCCAGAGAAGGTCTTGAATCTGATTCCGCGTGGCGGCGCTGGGTGGATGGCGAACGAGCAGTTTGCGTGCAACCGCTGGCAGATCTGTGTCTGCGACCGCATCGAAGCTGGCGGTCATGCGCTCTCGCTTGGAGCCATCGGAGGCAGGTGCGGGCATCCCCAACTCACCGCAAATCGTGGGAAGCATGGGGTGTGTGCCGGCATCCTTCAGGGCCGCTACCAGGGGCTCCAACAGGTTGCGAAGTCGTGCGTAGTCCATGGTGAAAGCGTAACTCACTGGCTGGGCGTGCGCGTCCGCTACTGGCCAGCGAAGTGGCGTGGGTGGAGAGTTTGGATGAATACACCCCATGGAGAAAGGAAAATGGGGTTGCAGACGTACCGGCGTGGCGATAGCCTAGTTGGTACGAGGTGCCCACATGAGAAACCCAATTTTCTTTGGCTTTGTCGCTTTAGGTGGTTTGGTCGGCTTGTTCTCAGCCGCAATGGACGATTGGGGCACAAGGGTAGTCATGATCGGTGTTGGGATGCTTTTTGGCACAGCTATCGGCGGGGCGCTGACTCGCGTCCGCAGAATGAGCAGGAGCTTGAGGCAGGGCGCCGATTCGATCCCCGGGATGGGGGTGACTTCAGAGGATTTGGCCGCGAACTACTGGCGTGACAAAGGGCACCCGCCGTTTATGAAGCCACCAGAAGGTGACTTGAATCCGAATATGAGCGGACCGGATGGTGATTCGGCCTGACTATTTTTTGAGAAGGTCTTTCACCACGCCCATGGCGTTGTCGGCGGTCGCTCCTGCATCCTTGACGACTTGCTTACCAGACTGCTTGAGCAGTGATTTCTTCGAGGCTATTGTTCCGTCATTGGTCTTGACGATCTCCGCTTTGGCATCGAAACCGGTTTGATCAGCAATTGCCGTTGCTCGTATCTCTGTGCCTCGGGTCTGAACCTCTTGTCTAGTCGATGATGGCTCTGGGGCGGGGGCTGGTTGGCCTGCACGCGCAGACTTGCCGAAACGAGACACCTGTCGATCGTTGCTGCGATGGCGATCATCAAGCTCCGGCTTCAAGGCTGTGTCGGCCTTTTCTTGCCGATGTTGAGCCTGAATGTCCTCAAACGAAGTTGGCAATGCCGTGCCATCGGAGAACACCCGATTGGGCTTTAGTGATTGCCTGGCAAGTTCTGCGGCCATCAAGGCCTGGGCCGCTCTGCTGTCGCCACCGTATTGCTCTGCATAGCGGGTGAACATTTCGAGGTTGTGCGGATCCTGAGCAATGTCGATGGTGATGGTTTCGCCCTTTTCATAAGCAGAGGTCAGGCGCTCCGACAGTGCGGTGCGTTCAGCAAGGCTCACCTCAGCACGTTCAGATCGCGTGGCAGTGTTTGTCAGCCTGGACGCCATGTCGCGGGCCTCTCGGGAGTCGCTGCTGATGGTGTTGATGAAGCTGGCATCTCTGGAGACGCGGTCACCGAATTGCTTGAAGTCGGCTATTTGCTCGCTGGTCAAACTGCTCAGAACCTTGCGTTCATCGGCGGATAGGCCCGACAGGTAGCTCTTGTCCGCGCTGGCATTGGCTTTTGCGCCAGCGAAGCGCCCATCAACGCCCACGTGTCCCGACGCACCAAATGCGATACGCGCCACTTGAGACTGGGAAAGCCCCGTGCTGTCGGCGATGCCTTTAGAGATCTGGTCCAGACGGTTAAGCGTCTCTCCAAACTGCTCGAAGCTGCTGGACGTGGATCCGCTGCTGCTGCGGCCTGAGCGAAGGCTGCTCAGTCCTCGCGTGAATGCTTCGGAGAGAGCTGCGGATCGATCCGAACTTGCAGCCAAGGCTTCGCTGCGTGCCGCAGTGACCTGCCTGCTTGCATCGGACACATCCTGTTCAGACACCCGCATGGACACCACCCGCGAAGCAAACCCCTGGTTGCGCAACAGACTGACGGCTGTTCGCCCGGTCAGGCTGTTCGAAGAAAAGGTGTTGCCACTGAGGTCGTTTTGCCAACTGCTCATGAACGCCGAGGTTCGGTTCGGTGCCAGTTGCGCCTGGTCCATAGTAACGTTGCCCATGTTCATGTTACCGGTGGCGGTAGATGCTGTGCTGCCAGTCAGCATGCTTTGCAGTCCAGACAAACCACCCACCAGGGCGGTCCCGACACCCTCCATCTTCTTCAAAGCCGCCCAGGCAATGACAGGAATGCTGATCGCAAGGTAGCCCACGACAGCCTCGCCAGAGATGGCGCCCGAATAGATCGTCGAGGCGGTTTGCAAAGACAGGGCCTTGGTGCCCGTGCCGATGTCCGAAGCCGCAGCCAGATCGTAGGCCGCGTAGATGGACGCCATGTAGTTCAGCACCGCGTACAGCGGGGGCCACAGTTGGATCCAGATCAGGATGGCAGCGTAGCCTTTGAAGGCCAGCATCGTGTCGCGCCCGCTGGTCAGCAGCAAGAGCAGCACCATCAAGGGGAACAATGCGTAGGTGAGCGCTTCAATGACGTTGCGGAACACGGGCAAGGCTTGCTCGGCCACCTTGCCATTGTTGATCCACGCGGCGTTCTGCTGAGCGACGGCTTGTGCTCGGCCAACGGCCAGAACCATAGCCGCCGGATCGTTGACCTTCTGCCCGACGATGGTGCTGGTGTCGTTGATCGCATTGAGCATGGCGCTTTGGCGGATCAGGTCGGCAGCGGTGGTGGCCGCATTGGCGATATTGTTCTTGATGTAAGCCTGCTGAATCTGGTTGGCGATGACTGCTGCGGCCGCAGCACCAGGCAGGGTGGGGTTTAACTGGAAGGCCAGGCGGCCCTGAATCTGGTTGATCTGCGCTGGCAGTCGGCCATTGAGGTTTGTGTAGATGTTGGGGCAGGTGTCCACATTGATGCCCGCAGCACTGGTGACCGTGCTGAAGCGCGCAGGATTGGGCGTGGCCATGAGGGGCCAGACATCTGCGGATGTCGAGAACACGGCAGGACCAATCGTGCCGTCGATCAGGTCGTACATCGTGCAGTTGTGGATGAAGTTGATCAGGTCGGTGCGGAAGTTGGGATCCTGGAACGTCACCTTGCTGGTGCTCCTGATCAGCCGGTTGCCAAACATCAGGCCGTTCTTCTCGTAGGTAAGTTCGCTGGGCAAGGCACCTGGGCCGGGAATGGTCTGGAAGGCGGTTTCGAACAGGCCGGTCAGGGTGTGGCCGATGGTGCTGGTGACGCTGCCGAGCATGACCATGCCGAAGGGCACGTTGGCCACGACCTTGACTGGGGCTCCACCTGTCTTGTCCACGATGCCCACAGTGGCCCTGGGCAGAATCAGAATGGAGAACACCAGCAGCACCGTGCCCAGCCATTTCCAGCCTTGCAGCTTCTCCGGGGCAAAGGCGTAGGCGATCAGGGCGGCCACGAAGCCGCAGAAAGCCACGGCGGCAACGGCCGACATGTAGTCGCCCGAGGCGTGGATGGCCGCTGCTGCATTGAAGACGCCGAACATGCTGTCCGCGTTCTGGTAAGCATAGATCTCCCACATGGCATCCCCTGTGGTCGGTGAAAGTCAACGAGCCATGTAAGCAGCCTGCTGCCCAAGCATGTCCATCACGTGCTGCGGCATGCTGGATCGCAATTGCCGCTCCAACTGTTCCAGGTGGCTGGAGACAGCCCGGTAAGAACCGACCTTCTGATACAGGAGGTTCTTCTCTTGAGAGAGTTGCTGCAGCATGACCAGGGCGCGTTGACGAATCTGGACCGCCTGTTCGCGCTGTGTCTTTTGCAGTTGATAGTCCTTGTCGAGCGCAGCCAAGCCGACGCGCAGATTGCGCTCCAGGAACACGTAGGCATAGTCCGCTGCGATCACGTCGCGGTATTGGGCGATGAGGCTGTCTGCCAGGCCCGATCCTGGGATGGTCGCGCCCACCGACAGCATTTTGTAGACCGGCTCGGTGGTCTGGTTGACGAAACCGACTTCTGCCGAGTTGT
>Ga0208492_1001162_pt1 | contig 17628 bp, 15 predicted proteins | sample Subbioar_CSW14AB_FD_184820 | JGI IMG/M metagenome (GOLD analysis project Ga0208492, IMG submission 184820) | Serpentinite rock and fluid subsurface biosphere microbial communities from McLaughlin Reserve, California, USA - CR12Mar_CSW14AB (SPAdes) | ecosystem: Environmental > Terrestrial > Deep... | reverse complement strand
TGAGATCAACACCAACCCGTTGTTCCTCGACCCGATTATTTTCAATTTCCTGCAGCGTGAAGGTAACTCCTACAACCTGATTCGCTTCTCGACGGCTTTCACCTACGACACGCGCAACTCGGCCATCTTCCCGGACCGCGGCACCTTGCAGCGCATCCGCGGTGAAATCACCGTGCCGGGCGCCGACCTGACCTACTACAAGCTCAACTACGAGTCGAAGCTGTTCGTGCCGTTGGCGCGCAACTACATCCTCATGTTGCGCGGTGAAATCGGTTACGGCGGCGCCTATGGCGGCACCACCGAGCTGCCGTTCTTCGAGAACTTCTATGCAGGTGGTCCGCGCACGGTGCGTGGCTACGAGGAGAACTCGCTCGGTCCGGAAGACATCTTCGGTCGCGCGCTCGGCGGTAACATTGAAGTGGTGGGCGGTGCGGAAGTCATCGTGCCGGTGCCGTTCCTGGCTGAATTCAAGTCGGTGCGCCTCTCGACCTTCATCGACGCGGGTAACGTGTGGTCCGCCGACCAGCACGTCAGGATGTCGGACGTGCGCATGTCCGCTGGTGTATCCGGTATCTGGATGTCACCGTTCGGCCTGTTGTCGGTCAGCGTGGCGCAGCCGTTCCGCGATCGCGCCGGTGACGAGGTGCAGCGCTTCCAGTTCAACTTCGGCACCCAGTTCTGATCTCCCGCAGTCTGGAAAGATCGGAGAGACGGTTACATAATGGGGGAATGGGCGCCGCTGGCGCGCAGGGGAGTTCCGAATTGATGATGCCGCCGTCGCTGACCACAGACCAGCGCGGCTGCCAGTTTCCGCCCGCGACGCGCCAGCCACCCTCTCGGCGCGCAGCGAGCTCCGCAACGAGCGCGGTCCACAGCACCGCTAATCCAATAAATCCTAAACGCACTGGAGTATTGCTTTGAGAATCCTTGATCGATTTTCCCTGGTCGTCCTGTTGTCTACCGCGATGTCGTTTACCGCAGCACAAGCGGCTGACTACAAGATCGGTGTGGTCAATGCGCCGCGCGTGCTCGAGGCTGCGCCTCAGGCCGAAGTGGCGCGCGTCAAGCTCGAGAAGGAGTTTGCCGCCCGCGACCAGAAACTGGTCGCCTCTCAGAAGGAGTTGAAGGGCCTCGAGGATCGCATCCAGAAGGACGGCGCGATCATGAGCGAGACCGAACGCGGTCGTGTCGAGCGCGACATCATGGCCAAGCGCCGTGATCTCAAGCGCGATACCCAGGAATTCCAGGAAGACGTCAATTTCCGTCGTAATGAGGAAATGGCCATCATCCAGCAGCAGATCGGCGAAGCGATCGTCGCGCTGTCCAAGGAACAGGGTTTCGACATGGTGCTCGGCACCGGTGTCGTGTTCGCGAGCGAGAAGGTCGACATCACCGACCAGGTCATCGCCCGTCTGAAGAAGGGCGGCGCGGCCAAGTAAGGTCGCGATCCTCGCGAGAGGGTCGGCTGTGCCGCGATGCGCGGCACAGAACCCGCGAGAGCCCGCGGGCTCGAGCAGGGGGCGCTCATGAGTCTCCGTGTCAGCGAATTGGCCGCGCGCCTCGGCGCGCGCGTCGAGAATCTGTCGACCGATGTACGGCTGACGGCGCTGGCAATGGCGGACTCGGCTGGCGCCGATGAGTTGTGCTTTATCGCCGATGGGCGCGTGCGCCCTGCGGGCCGCGCCGGAGCGGTGCTGGTGCATGCGGCGGCGGATCATCGCAACGCCCTGGTCGTGGACGACGTGATGCTGGCATGTGCGCGCAGCTGCGCGTGGCTGCCCGTCAGGCGCAATGGCGCGGCGCGTGCTCAGCGGATCTCGTCACTTGCTTCCAGCGCCACAATCGCATCCAGTGCGCAACTCGGCGCCGGCGTGGAGATAGGCGAAGGCAGCGTCATCGAAGCGCGCGTGGTGCTCGGTGACGGCGTCAGCATCGGCGCTTTCTGCCACATTGACGTCGGCACTGTGATCCGTGGCGAAGCGACGATAGGCAATCGTGTGCGCATAGGCGCGGGCAGTTGCATCGGCGACGCGGGCTTCGCCTATCTGCGCGATGGATCAAGCTGGTGCGCGATGCCGGGTTTCGGCAGCGTGTGCATTGGCGATGACGTCAGCATACTGCCGCAGGTCGTGATCCACGCCGGCGTGCTGGGCGATACGGTCATTGCGCAAGGTTGCATACTCGACAGCCAAGTGTTGATCGGACATGATTCGATGATTGGCGCGCACAGCGCCATTGCCGGCCAATCGGCGGTGGCAGGTGCCGCTCGCATCGGCCGCGGTTGTCGCATCGGTGGCAAGGTCGGCATCGGCGAAGGGGTGGAGATCGCCGACGGCGTGACGATCACCGCAATGAGCATGGTGACACGCTCGATTGGTTCGGCGGGTGCGCGGTATTCGTCCGGCTGGCCCGCAGAACCGAGCGCGACCTGGTGGCGGCGCGTGGCGGACTTTCGTCGCTCGCGGCAATGACACGTGATGCGAATCGCAATGACAATTACACAAGTTTCTGGTCCATGCGGGCCTCGGGGTGGTGCGTAGTGGGAGGCGGTATGGAAGATCTGGGCATTGCAAAAATCTTGCAGACGATGCCGCATCGCTACCCCTTCCTGCTGATCGACAGGATCATCGAATACACGCCGTTCGAATCGATCAAGGCCCTGAAGAACGTGTCAATCAACGAGCCTTTCTTCCTCGGCCATTTCCCCGGTCATCCGATCATGCCGGGTGTGCTGATCCTCGAATCGATGGCACAGGCAACGGGTATGCTGGCCTTCTATTCCAATCAGGCGCGCAGCGAAGAAGGCAACGTCTATTACCTGGTCGGTGTCGACAAGGCCCGTTTCAAGCGGCCGGTCACGGCCGGCGATCAGCTGATCCTGCGCGCGCAACTCAAGCGGCAGCTGAAGGGCATCTATCGCTTCGAAGCGACCGCGGAAGTCGATGGCGCGGTGGTCGCCAGCGCTGAATTCATGACCACCGAGCGGGCCGCCGACAGTTGATCGACCCGAGCGCCAAGATCGACCCCGGCGCGCAGCTTGCCGCCCATGTCGAAGTCGGTCCGTGGACGTCGATAGGGCCGGGCGTCGAGATCGGTGCCGGCACGCGCATCGGCAGTCATTGCGTGATCAAGGGTCCGACCCGTATCGGTCGCGACAATCGCGTGTTCGCGTTCTGCTCATTGGGTGAAGACCCGCAGGACAAGAAATTTTCCGGCGCAGGCGAATCGCGGCTCGAAATCGGCGATCGCAATACCATCCGTGAATACTGCAGCATCAATCGCGGCACGCCCCAGGGCGGTGGACTGACGCGTATGGGCGACGACAACTGGCTGATGGCCTATTGTCATATCGCCCATGACTGCAAGGTCGGCAACCACACGGTGTTCGCCAACAATGCAACCCTGGCCGGCCATGTCGAAATTCATGACTATGTGATCCTCGGTGGATTCACCGGGGTGCATCAGTTCTGTCGCATGGGCGAGAGCAGTTTCTCCGCCATTGCCGCCGCCGTGGTTCGCGATGTACCGCCCTACGTCATAGTCAACGGCAACAGCGCCATACCACGCAGCATCAATCGCGAAGGCTTGAAGCGACGTGGCTTCAGCCCGGAGTCGATAGCCGCGCTGAAACGCGCCTATCGCACGCTCTATCGCCAGGGCAACTCCCTGGAGGATGCCCTGAAGTTGCTGGAAGCCGAGCGTGACGCCTTCCCCGAAGTCGCGCGTCTGCTTGATTTCGTCCGCTCCTCGGTGCGCGGCATCGTGCGCTGACGCCGCGTCGCCGCTGATCAGGCGCGCATGGCCGGACCGCTCATCGCAATCGTCGCCGGGGAAGCCTCGGGCGACAGTCTGGGTGCCGCCTTGATCCATGCAGTGCGCGCACGCTCTCCTGACGCGCGCTTCATCGGCATGGCCGGGCCGGCCATGCTGGCCGCCGGTTGCGAAGCGCTGGCGCATATCGATGAGTTGTCGGTGATGGGACTGGTCGAAGTGCTGCGGGCTTATCCGCGCCTGCATCGGCTGCGTGCGAAGCTGGGTGCGCGATTGCTTGCCGCACAGGTTGACGTGTTCGTCGGCATCGATGTGCCGGATTTCAACCTGGGCCTCGCGCGTCGACTGAAGCGCGGCGGCGTCCCCACCGTGCACTACGTGTGCCCCCAGGTCTGGGCCTGGCGTCCGGGCCGTGCGCGGCATCTGGGCTCGGCGGTCGATCGTCTGCTGGCGCTGTTGCCCTTCGAGGAAGCGTTCTTTGCCGCGCACGGCGTCGATTGCCGATTCGTCGGTCACCCTCTGGCCGATGCGCTGCCGCTCGACGGCGACCGCGCCGCGGCGCGCGCTGCATTGAATATCGCCGCCGGCCCGCCGCTGGTGGCTGTGTTGCCCGGCAGCCGCGGCCAGGAGATAGACCGACTCGCACCAGCCTTCGCGGCAGGCGTCGCGGCACTCGCCAAGGTGCGTGGCAAGCTCGCGGTGGTGGCCTGCGCCACTCATGCCGGGCAGCTCGAGCGCTTGCGCCGCGCCATCGCCAGTGCGGCGCCGCAATTGTCCGTCAGCTATGTACACGGCCAGGCGCGCCTGGTGCTGGGCGCCGCCGACGTCGCGCTGGTGGCGTCCGGCACCGCCACGCTCGAAGGCCTGCTGTGTCGCGCGCCGATGGTCGTCGGGTACCGTCTCGCGCCGCTCTCCTACCATATAATTCGCCGCATGATTTCCATCCCGCGCATTGCCCTGCCCAATATCCTCGCCGGCGAGGATCTGGTCCCGGAGCTGATCCAGGACGCACTGACGCCCTATGCGATCCGTGATGCGCTCGCGGCCTGGCTGGACGATGACGCGCGGCGCGCGCGTTACACCGCGCGGGCCCGCACGCTGCACGAGAGCCTGCGGGTCGGCGCCGCGGATCGCGCCGGCCAGGCGGTGCTTGAACTATGTGGCCCGCGATGACGCCGGCCGATGCCTTGATGGTTGCGGGTGTCGACGAGGCAGGGCGCGGACCATTGGCGGGGCCGGTGGTCGCCGCCGCGGTGATACTCGGACACATCGCCATTCCGGGTCTGGGCGATTCCAAACAAAAGAGCGAACGGCAACGCGATGTCTTGTTCGATCTCATCCAGCGTGACGCGATCGCGATCGGCGTGGGGCGCGCCGAGGTCGAGGAAATCGACAGGCTCAACATTTTCCAGGCGACCCTGCTCGCCATGCAGCGCGCGGTGGCCGCACTCGCCATCGTTCCCGACGAAGCCTTGATTGACGGTCTGCACTGCCCGGTCCTGACCTGTCGGGCGACGGCCGTGGTCGGGGGTGATGCGAGCGTCGCCGCGATCAGCGCGGCCTCGATCATCGCCAAGGTCACGCGCGATCGCATCATGCTGGCCCTGCATCTCGATTTTCCCGAATACGGCCTGGCCCAGCACAAAGGCTATCCGACCGCCGCCCATGTCGCGGCCCTCGAACGTTGCGGCGCGAGCAGCGTGCATCGCACCAGCTTTGCGCCTGTGCGGCGCGTGTTGCGGGATGGCCGGCCATGAGCATGCCGCGTTTCGTGCATCTGCATGTGCATAGCGAATATTCGATCGTCGATGGCTTGGTGCGTGTCGACGATCTGGCCGACCGCTGCAAGGAACTCGGCATGCCGGCGGTGGCGCTCACCGATCAGAGCAACGTGTTCGCGCTGCCGAAGTTCTATCGCGCCGCGCAGGAAGCCGGCATCAAGCCCATCGTCGGTGTCGAGGCCTGGGTCACGCCCGCGGCCGGGGTCGCCGAGCGCTTCCGCATGGTGTTCCTGTGCCAGAACCGCGCCGGCTATCGCAATCTGAGTCAATTGCTGACCATGGCCTATCGCTTCGGTCAGCACGGCGGCATCGCCGGTATCGAGGAGAGCTGGCTGCACGCCGAAGCCGTGCGCGGCGTGATTGCGCTGTCCGGCGGCCCGGCGGGCGATCTCGGCAAGCTCGCCAACGAAGGCAAGCTCGACCAGATCAAGCATCGCATCGGTTACTGGCGTGGCCTGTTCGGCGATCGCTACTACGTCGAGATCATGCGCACCGGCCGCGAGCGCGAAGATCGATACACCGACATCGTGCTGGAATGCGCCGCCGCCACCGATACGCCGGTGGTCGCAACCAACGACGTGCGCTTCATCCACGGCGAAGAATTCGACGCCCACGAGGCGCGCGTGTGCATCCACCAGGGACGCACCATCGCCGACCCGCGCCGTCCGCATGATTACTCGCCGCAGCAGTATCTGAAGAGCGAGGAGGAGATGTGCGAGCTGTTCGCCGATCTTCCCGATGCGCTGGCCAATTCAGTCAACATCGCCATCCGCTGCAATCTGGAACTCGAATTCGGCACCTATCACCTGCCGGAGTATCCGGTGGGCGAGGGCATGAATGTCGATGACCTCATGCGCGAGAAGAGCGCGCTCGGTCTCGAGCGGCGCTTCACGACCGGCGCGATACGCGGTTCGCGCAGCGACGCCAGGCGCATCGAGACCTATCAGAAGCGCCTCGACACCGAGATCGAAGTCATCATCAAGATGGGCTTCTCCGGTTACTTCCTGATCGTCGCGGACTTCATCGAGTGGGCCAAGCAGCATGAGATCCCGGTCGGTCCCGGGCGTGGTTCCGGCGCCGGCTCTCTGGCGGCATTCGCGCTCGGCATCACCGAACTCGATCCCTTGGAATACGACCTGCTGTTCGAGCGCTTTCTCAATCCCGAACGCGTGTCGATGCCCGATTTCGACATCGACTTCTGCATGGACCGCCGTGACGAAGTGATCGAGTACGTGGCCGCCCGCTATGGCCGCGATCAGGTCGCACAGATCATCACCCACGGCACCATGGCGGCCAAGGCGGTGGTGCGCGATGTCGGGCGGGTGCTCGGGTTTCCCTATGGCTTCGTCGATCAGCTTGCCAAGCTCATTCCCTTCGATCCGCAGATGACGCTCGAGCGCGCGCTCAATGAAGAGCCCGCGCTCAAGCGTCGTCAGGACGAGGAGGAGGACGTGCGCGCGATCATGACGCTCGCGCTGCAGCTCGAAGGGCTCACGCGCAACGCCGGCAAGCACGCCGGCGGTCTGGTCATCGCGCCGACCCAGCTCACCGATTTCATGCCGCTCTATTGTGAACAGGGCAGCGAACAGCTCGTCACGCAGTTCGACATGACCGACGTCGAGGCCATCGGCCTGGTCAAATTCGACTTCCTCGGGCTGCGCACGCTGACCATCATCGATTGGGCGGTGCGCGACATCAATCGACGTCGCGCCGAACTCGGCGAGCCGCCGGTCGATATCGACAAGATTCCGCTCGATGACGCAGTGACCTTCAAGCTGGTGCAGAACGCGCGCACGACGGCGGTGTTCCAGCTCGAATCGCGCGGCATGAAGGAACTCATCAAACGCCTCAAGCCCGACTTGTTCGAGGACATGATCGCGCTGGTGGCCCTGTTCCGGCCGGGCCCGCTGCAGTCCGGCATGGTCGACGATTTCATCGAGCGCAAGCACGGTCGTCAGGCGTTGAAATACGCGGTGCCTTCCCTCGAGCCGATCCTCAAGCCGACCTATGGCGTGATCCTGTACCAGGAGCAGGTCATGCAGATCGCGCGGGTGCTGGCCGGTTATTCGCTCGGTGCGGCCGATCTGTTGCGTCGTGCAATGGGCAAGAAGAAGCCCGAGGAGATGGCCAAGCAGCGCGAGACCTTCGTCACGGGCGCGCAGACCAATGGCATCGCCGAAGCGGATGCCACCTACATCTTCGATTTGATGGAGAAGTTCGCCGGTTACGGCTTCAACAAATCGCACTCGGCGGCCTATGCGCTGGTCGCCTATCAGACCGCGTGGCTGAAGGCCCATTATCCGTCGGCTTTCATGGCGGCGGTGATGTCCGCCGACATGAACTCCACCGACAAGGTGGTCGGCCTCATCGATGAATGCCGCTCACTCGGCCTGACCGTGGTGCCGCCCGACATCAATCGCTGCAGCTTCCGCTTCAGCGTCGCCGACGCCAAGACCATCCGTTATGGTCTCGGCGCGGTGAAGGGCGTCGGCGAGGCGGTCATCGAGGCGTTGGTCGAAGAGCGCAATCAGCACGGCCCGTATCGCGATCTGGTCGATCTTTGCCGGCGCAATTCCGACAAGCGCATCAATCGCCGCGCGCTCGAAGCGATGATCAAGGCTGGCGCCTTTGACTGCTTCGGTCATACCCGCGCGGTCCTGATGGCGGCGCTCGATCAGGTGCTGCAGATCACCGATCAGCACCAGAAGGCGGCCGTGTCGGGGCAGTCGGATTTCTTCGGCCTCGCCACCGAGGCGGTCGACGAAGTGGCACCGCTCAATGTGGACTACGCCGCGGGTGTGCGTGAGTGGACCAAGGACGAACTGCTGGCCTGCGAGAAGGAAACCCTGGGCCTGTATCTCAGCGGCCATCCCATCGATCGCTATCGCGCCGAGCTGTCGGCCTTCGCCAGTTCTTCTCTGTCGGAACTCAAGCCCGGCAAGAAGCGCATCGCCGGACTCATCATGTCGGTGCGCATCATCAAGACCCGGCGCGGGCGCATGGCGGTGATTTCATTGGATGACCAGACCGCGCGCGTCGAGGTGACGGTCTATCGCGATGTGTTCGAGCGTAATCTCGACAAGCTGGTCACCGATTCCATGGTCATCATCGAGGGCGAGTGTACGGTTGACGAGTTCTCCGGCGATCATGCCGTGCAGGCCAGCGAGATCATGACCATAGACGAAGCGCGCAATCGGCTGGCGCGCGCGCTGGTGCTCAGCATGAGCGACGCCGAACTCGACAACGGTTTCGTACACGAACTCGAAACCGTGATCGCCGGCCATGCCAACGGTCGCTGCCCGATCGCCATAGAGTATGCGCGCGCCGACAGCCGCGCCCGCCTCAAGCTCGGCGAGCAGTGGCGGGTCAATGTTTCCGAGGGCCTGCTCGACGGGCTCAAGCGCCACTTTGGAGCACAACATGTTCATCTCGAATACTGAGGTCCACCGCCATGACTGAACGCCCGGTGGACAGCGGCCAGGTCAATTTCAACTTCCTCGACTTCGAGCAACCCATCGCGGAACTCGAAGCCAAGATCGAGGAACTGCGGCGGGTCGGCGACGACTCGGCGATCAACATCTCCGAAGAGATCGATCGCCTGCGCAAGCGTTCCGAGGAACTGACGCGCCAGATCTTCTCCTCCCTCAACGCCTGGCAGATTTCCAAGCTCGCGCGCCATCCCAAGCGACCCTATACGCTGGACTACGTGGGGCGCATGTTCGAAGACGTGCACGAACTGCACGGCGACAGGGCGTTCGCCGACGACCCGGCCATCGTCAGCGGCATCGGTCGACTGAACGGACGCGGCGTGGCCTTCATCGGCCATCAGAAGGGCCGCAATACCAAGGACAACCTGCTGCGCAATTTCGGCATGCCGCGGCCCGAGGGCTATCGCAAGGCGCTGCGTATCATGGAAATGGCGGAGCGTTTCCGGCTGCCCATCATCACCTTCATCGACACGCCCGGCGCTTATCCCGGCATCGACGCCGAAGAACGCGGCCAGAGTGAAGCCATCGCGCGCAATCTCATGGTGATGTCCGGCTTGCGCACGCCCATCGTGGTGGCGGTGATCGGCGAAGGCGGCTCGGGCGGCGCGCTCGCCATCGGCGTCGGCGATCGCATCCTCATGATGCAGTACGCGACCTATGCGGTGATTTCACCGGAAGGCTGCGCATCGATACTGTGGAAGAGTGCCGACCGCGCTTCCGATGCCGCCGAGGCCATGGGTATCACTTCCGCCAGCCTGTTGAAGCTCGGGCTCGTCAACACCATCATCGAAGAACCGCTGGGCGGCGCCCATCGCGATCCGGAACTGGCGGCGGCGCGTTTGAAAGGCGCCATCCTGACCGCGCTCGAAGAACCGACCCTGCTGCGCCCCGAGGAACTCGTGACCCGGCGACGCGCGCGCTTCGCCGCGATTGGCGAGTACACCGATCGCTGATCAGCCACAGGCGATGCGGCGCGCGGCGACACTTGCCGCGCGTTGCCACGCGCGACTGGACGCGCTGCTCGAAGGCAGCGGCGTCACTGGCCTGTTGCTGGCCTATAGCGGCGGGCTCGATTCCACCGTGCTGCTGCATCTCATGCGGGATTTTTCACGCACGCGTGGACTGCGGCTCGCAGCCCATCACATCGATCATGGTTTGCAGGACGCCAGCGCCGAGTGGACGCGCCACTGCGCGATGGTGTGCGCTCAACTCGGTGTGGTCTTCACCGGCCAGCGACTCTCCGCCTCGCCGCCGGCCGGCGCGAGTGTCGAGGACTGGGCGCGTCAGCAGCGCTATGGCGCCTTGCTCGCGCGCTGCGATGCCGACACCGCGCTGCTGACGGCCCATCATCAGGACGACCAGGCCGAGACCGTGCTGCTGCACGCGCTGCGCGCCTCCGGCCCCCATGGCCTGGCCGGCATTCGTGCCCAGGGCCGCTATGGCGAAGCGCGTGTATTGCGTCCCTTGCTCGACGAAGCGCGCACCGCGTTGCATGACTATGCGCGCGCGCATGGCCTGCCGTGGATAGAAGACCCGAGCAACGCCGAACATCGATACGCACGCAATCGCCTGCGTGGCGCGGTCCTGCCGGTGCTGGAAGCCGCGTTTCCGGGTGCCGCCGCGGCCCTGGCCGAGGTCGCCAGACTACAGGGCGAAGTGGTCGAGGTGCTGGACGCGCTGGCCGATCAACGCCTCGGTGATGCGCAGACGCTGCCGCTCGCGCTTCTGCGCGAGAGTGCCGCGGCCCTGCGCCCCTATCTCATCAAGCGCTGGATCGCGCGCCGCGGCGCGCCGCCACCCGGTCGCGCGCAATTACACGCCATCCTGCATGGGATGCTGCATGCGCGTGAAGACCGTGAACCACTGGTGGCCTGGCGCGGGGTGGCGCTGCGGCGCTATGACGACCACCTGTTTCTGACCGCGGCGTCCCTCGAGGCGCCGAGCGGATGCCACGACTGGTCTTCGCCATGGACGCCCTTGGATGTCGGCCATGGTGAACTCAGTGCCCATGCCAGTTCGCATCAAGGCGCGGATCGCACGCTGCTCGAGGCGGCGCCCTTGCGCGTTCGCTATCGCCGCGGCGGCGAGCGCCTGCGTTTGCATGTCGGCGGTCCGCGTCGCGAACTCAAAAGCCTGTTTCAGGAGTGGCGTGTGCCGCCCTGGGAAAGAGCGCGCTGGCCCTTGCTCTACGTCGGCGAACAGTTGGCGGTGGTGCCGGGGCGGGCGGTGGCGGCGGAGTTTGTTGCGGGAGGCGCGGGGCCGGGCGTGGTGTTCGACTGGCGACCGCGCGACTGAGAATCAGGCAGGTCCGTTCCTGCGAAGCGCGCACACGACGCCGCGCGCCAGCAGCGCAGTCGCGTAATTGCAGCTTTCTCAGGTCGGCGTGCGGGTGCGCACGATGACAGTCGCTTCCTGCGCAGCGTGACTTTCGTCGTGCAGGGTGAAGCGCAGACGCACATCGCCGATGTCGATGAGGTCCTGTTCGCGCAACTGGATGGACTCGATGCGCGTGTCGTTGACGAACGAACCGTTCAGCGATTCGAGATCGTGCAGGGTCAGCAGGCCTTGATCGTTGCTGCGGATCTCGGCGTGCAGACGCGACACCGAATGATCGTCGAGCACGAAATCACAATTGCGGCCGCGCCCGATGCGCCAGGGCGTGGCGGTCATGGCGTGGCGCGTGAACGGCGCCTCGACCAGTTCCAGCCAGGCCAGCGGTCTGGCGGTGGTTTCCGCGCTCTCCAGCGGACTGCGCCGCACACGCCAGTACAGAATCAGCACCACCACCAGGATCAGCACCGACAGTGCGAACAGGATGCCGAACCACGGCCACACCCGACCGGCGTTGAGGTCGATGGCCTGCGGCGGCGGCGGGCTGGCCGCGCGGGACGGCGCCGCGGCGGGCGCCGCTGTCACGGGTGCGACCGCGGCGGGTGTCGCGCCCTTGGGCAGCACCACCGGTGCCAGCACCAGGAAGCTTTGATCGCGGGTCTGGAAGGCCAGCGACAGGTCGAGCGCGCCGGCCGCGCCCTTGGCCGCCAGCGGCGCGAGATCGAAACTCAAGGTTCCGCCGGCGTCGAGCAGCGCCAGTGCATGGGGCAGGGCTTCGACCGGCAGTCTGAAATCCGGATAGTTGGCTTGCAGGTAATGTCCGCCGCTGTCGTCGCTCAGGCGGCGCAAGGTCTGCAGCGCCACGGACTGTGGCACAGAGCGCGGGTAGCCGATGCTGTCGATGATGATGTCGTTGGCGCGTGCCAGCGCCACCACATCGTCGTGATGGTAGGCATAGTCCTCCGCCAGGCCGTCGGACAACACCAGCAGCACTTTGCGCGCGGCATGGGCTTTCTCGAGCACACGCAGTGCGTCACGCACATTGCGATACAACTCGGTGGTGCGGCCCTGGGCTTTGAGGCCTTGCGCGGCGGCGCGAATCTCGGCCTGCTCGGCGCCGAGCGGCGCGAGCACGCGCAAATCCGTGTCAAAGGCCGCGAGGCCGAGACGGAAGTGGGCGGGGGCGGCGTCGAGCAGGGCATCGATATGGCTGATGGCGGCGCGCAGGGCCAGCGCGCGGGCCGGATCGCTGGTATCGACCAGCACCAGCAAGGCGGTGGTGTCGCCGCTGCCCGGATAGCGCGCACCGAGCTTGGCGGTGACTATCTCGTCGTGCCACTCGGCCACCACCGCCTGCAATTGCCCGTCGCCGAGCAGACGGTATTTGCATTCGAGACTCAGGGGCGAGTGCTGCGCACAGCCGATGGCCATGTGCTCGGTCAGCGTCGAGGCCAGCGCGCCGACCAGCGGCGCGCACAGCAGAAGCGGCAGTAGCAGTAGCGGGAAGCGGGCGCGCGCTCCGCGGCTGACGGGTGGCCTGCGACCATCCATGGCGCGCCGGGCCGCGATCATTTTTCCGGGAACAAGGGATCAGGCAGATCGTAGAACTCGATGATCGTGCTGCTCTGGCCACCCGCGACCGCTTCGGCGGATTTGCCGGCGGTATCGACGGTCTTCTGTTCGCCCTCTGCGGAACTCGCGGCCTTGGCGCGGCCGGCGACTTTTTCGTCCTTCACTTCGCCGAGCTGCGGCAGACCTTTGCGAATCTTGTTGCCGGCTTCCTGCACCTTCTCGTGCAGCGACTTGGTGAATGCCACGCGGTAGGCGCGCGGCTCGGCACCGCGCGGACCTTCCGCCATGTCCGATGCCCACAGCAGGATTTCACCGGCGCGGCCGCTGGCCTTGTCGGGTTCCTGCACGTACACCGCAATCAGATTGAAGCGTTTGGGCAGGCTTTGATCCGTGGGCCAGCCCAGCAGCGGGGGAATCGAGTAATAGGTGACCAGATAGAGCGCCGAGACCATCGCGATGGCCAGCGCCTTGACCGTCCACGACCAGCGCGCGTTGAGGTTGAGCACCAGCAGTAACAGCGCGACCACCACATAGGCCGCGACCAGGCCCGATGTTCCGAGTAATACCAAGCCGGCTCCCCTCAATGCGTTGTTGTCATGACGACCGCGCCCCTCAGCACGACCAGCCGTCTCCGGGATCAGGCCCGGACAGGCCGCCCGCCATGATAAACGATTCGCGGCCGCCGGCTGACCTCACTTGGCGGTCGCGAACTCGACGATTTCGGTCAGGGTGGCGTTCATGCGCCGGGCGAATTCGTTGACACGCGGGTCGGGACTGGTCAGCGGCAGCTTGACGAGACTGACCACGGTACGGCCCTTTTCCTCGTGGACCGTCACGCGGCAGGGCATGTGGGCAACGAAGCCGGGGTCGAGCAGCAGCACTTCGCGCGCCAGTTCGAGGCTGCAGAAATGGATGACTTCGACGTTGGGAAAGTCGTGGTAGCCGCGCTCGCGCAGGCCGCTGCCGATGCTGTTGCGGCCGGTAATGCGGAAGTTGTGATCGGTGATGGCGAAGTCGAGTTCGAACACCACATCGTCAAAGGATTTGTCGACGGTGTAACGCACCACCAGATCCCGTTCGGGACTGATATCGACATCCCCTGCCGCCGCTGGTCCGGCGAAGGCCAGCGTCCACAGCAGCAGCCATGCCGCCCACTTCAAGCGCGCTTCACTCGATGATGACTACGCGTGTGCCGACGTCGATGAAATTGCGCAATTCATGCAGGTCGTGATTGCGCAGGGCGATGCAGCCCTGGGTCCAATCCAGTTTGTTCTGGATATGGACCTTCTCCGGCGTCTCCTCGCCGAGGCCGTGAATGCCGATGGCGCCGCCGAGACGGGTGTTCTGCGGTGGCACCTGGTTGTGGCGCAGGGCGGCGACGATACGATCGAATTCGCGGCGTGAAATGAGACGGCTCTTCAAGCCGTAGAAGGCGTCCTTGACGTTCGGATAGTTGAGCCGCAGAAAAGTGTCGAAGGCGGTGTTGTTGTTGACGCCAACGATGCGATAGGTGCCGACCGGGGTCTTGTTGTCACCCAGCTTGTGCTTGTCGCCCGGGCCGCCACGGCCGAGCGCGATGGGGAAGGTGGCCCGCACCCGTTCGCCGTCGCGCACGATGAGAACGCGCTGTTTCTTGTTGACTTCGATGTCGTAGCTCGCGGCGAGCAGCGGTGTGCTCATGGCGGCGAATGACAGCAATGCGGTGAGCAGCAGCCAGAATCTGCGCTGCAGACCGTGCGGCACGACGGCGGCGCGACGGGTGGCGACGATGGCGGGAGGATGCGCGGTGCCGCTGTGATAGGCCATGCGCGCGCTCCGTCGATGATCTAGTTTGTTCAATCTCGCTTTACACCGGTCCCCTGAAACGGTCGCCGCATGCGCCTTGGCCGCACGGCTGCCTGGATTCTAATGCATGGATACGGGCGCATGCTACGCTAACGATGCTCGTACCATTGTTCCCCATGCGGCACCTCTATCGATGACGGACGCAAGTCCCGTACCCAAGTACACCCGCGTTGCCATGCTCCTGCACTGGACGACGGTGGCGCTGGTCGCCACCTTGTTCGCGCTGGGATGGTTCATGGTCGAACTGCCGAAGGGCCCGGCCCGCGGCTACTATTTCGCCCTGCATAAATCCCTCGGCCTTTGTGCGTTCTTGCTGCTGTGCCTGCGCGTCGCATGGCGTGTCGGCCACCGTCCGCCGCCGCTGCCGGACAGCGTGCCGCGCTGGCAGGCGCATCTCGCGCGCGGCGTGCATGGGGCGTTCTATGTGCTGCTGGCCCTGCAGCCGGCGAGCGGTTATCTGTCGTCCTCATTCAGTGGTTACGCGACGAGCTGGTTCGGTCTGCCGCTGCCGTCGTGGGGCTGGCGCGATGCACCGCTGAATGAATTGTTCACCGAGCTGCATGTGTTGTGTTCGATTACGCTGCTGGTCCTGATCGGCATACATATCACCGGTTTCCTGTCCCATGTGCTGACCGGCGACCGTGCGCTCAGCCGGCGCATGTGGCCCTGGTAGCGCGGCAGGTCGGCCGATCATCTCGAGGCGCGAACAGGCGGGCGCTGCGGGTCACGCTTCAATCCGACCGACGAGGCCAAGCTGCTCGACCGACAAGACGGCGTGCGTCATCGCTTTGCCCGAGCGAAGGCAGGACGATGCCCACGATACCCATCTCACAATCGATTGCATGCCGCAGCGCAGAGCTGGCGGCAAGCCCCTCGCCACGCTTGTCGATCCCCGGCCCCGCCCTATAATCCGTCCATGCCCGAGGCTCGCCCGCAGTCTTTGCGCCGTCTGCTGCTCGTACACGAGCTCGCCTTCCTTACGCTGGTGATCATCACCGGTGGGCTGGCGACGGTGTGGGGTTATCTGTGGCAGCAGTCCTCCATCGAAACCATCCGCCTGCACGGTCTGGCCCACACCGCCGAGGACATCCGCTCGCTGGTGTTCAAGCAGATGCACGAAGTGACCGCGGCGGCGCTGGACGAGAACCCCACCACCCGCGAACTCGATACCCGCTATCTCAAGACCATCCAGGAACGCTTCAATGAATTGCGCCGCGCGTCGGCCCATCGCGCCGAGGACTACGCGGTGCAGGGCATGCAGATCGCCTTCAGTCTGCTGCAATCGAATCTGCGCGCGACGCTCGCCGACCCCTATGCCTTGAATCGTCTGGTCCGCGCCAAGCTGCTGGATCCGGAATTCGAACGGCGCTTCGTCGCCGATTTCGAAACGGCCTTTGAAACCTTCACCGGCCTGCTCGCGCAGCAGATCGCGCGCCAGGAGCACAAGGTCGAACAGCGCCTGGCGATTGCGCCCTGGGCACTCAGCGTGCCGGTGCTGCTCGGTATCGGCCTGCTGGTGTTGACGCGTCGGCGCCTGACCCTGGGCTTCGTGCGTCCCATGCAGGCGGTGCTGTCCGGCACGCGCGAAATCAGCCAGGGGCGCCGTGACGGCGTGCTGCCGGAGCTGGGTGTGACGGAAATGCGCGAACTCGCGCAAGGCATCAATCGCATGGCGGCGGAACTGGAAAAAAGTCAGCACGCGCTGCTCGATCAGGAACGTCAGGCGGCGCAGGGTGGTTTGATACCCGTCATCGCCCACAACATCCGCAATCCGCTCGCCGCCATACGCGCCAACGCGCAGTTGCTCGACGGCTCGGAGAGCGCGGCGGAACTCGGCGAGATCCGCGCCGCCATCATCGACACCGTCGACAGACTCGGACGCTGGGTGACGGCCCTGGTGTCCTATCTGCATCCGCTCAAACCACGCCGCCAGCCCTTGCGGGCGGTGGAATTGCTGGCGGCGGTCGAGCGACTGCTGAGCGCGCGCATGGCCGAACAGGGTCTGCAATGCGAACGCGGGCGCTGGGACGAATCCGCCACCATCGATGCCGATCGCGACCTCATGGAACAGGCGCTCTATGGCCTGCTCAACAACGCCATCGAGGCCTCGCCGCAGGGCGCGACGCTGTGGCTGAGCGTGTTGCAAGCACAGGATGAAGTGCGTATCGCGTTGCGGGACGAAGGTGGCGGCGTGCCGTTCCAGCCCGAGCCCAGCGAACTCACGCCCGGCCCCAGCACCAAACGCTTCGGCACCGGCCTCGGCATCCCGATCGCCTTCAAGATCTGTCACACCCACGACTTCCGTCTCGAGTTTCACATCGAGCCGGGGCAGGGCACCGAGGTCGTCATTCGCGCGCCGGCAACCCGACTAGAATGACCGCATGGTCTTGAAACACGATATCGAAGGGATGCATGCCGACGTGCCGATGGCGGCGACCTGCGTGCTGGTGGTCGACGACGAAGCCCTGTTCGCCAAGGCGGTGGTGCGTCATCTCGAGAAGGCCGGCTACCGCTGCGCCCATGCCGCTACGCTGGCGGCGGCCGATGCACAGTTACAGGCTGGCCCGGTCGATCTGGTGCTGCTGGATATGCGCCTGCCCGACGGTTCCGGGCTCGATTTTCTGCAGCGCCTGCGCGGGGGCAGCGCCGTGCCGGTGATCGTGATGACCGCCTATGGCGAAGTCGAGGACGCGGTCACGGCGATGAAATACGCGGCCTCGGATTACTTGAAGAAACCCATCGATCTCGAAGAATTGCGGGTCAACATCGAAAAAGTGCTGGCCCATGCCGCCCTCGGTCGGCAGCTCGAATATTCGCGCGCGCGCGAAACCTCGCTGACC
>Ga0208492_1001160_pt1 | contig 17637 bp, 16 predicted proteins | sample Subbioar_CSW14AB_FD_184820 | JGI IMG/M metagenome (GOLD analysis project Ga0208492, IMG submission 184820) | Serpentinite rock and fluid subsurface biosphere microbial communities from McLaughlin Reserve, California, USA - CR12Mar_CSW14AB (SPAdes) | ecosystem: Environmental > Terrestrial > Deep... | reverse complement strand
GCGCATTTTTTATTTTGTTAGCACACTTAAAATACTGCAATCAGGAAGCCTTCTTTTCTTCCTAATTCTCTAATTATCAATATCTAATCGTTGAATTCGTGAAAAATTAACTTGACGCCTATTCGATAGCCATCGGGACGAAAAAGTCCTATTACCTATTTTTGAGATGGCTTCTAGTGTTTTTTACCGGAATCCTTAAGAATATACTCCAGTACTTTAATCATATAAGGATCTTCTGTTCTTGTTAAGCTGAACCGCTCCGTTACTTCAACGTCTGGTTTAAGGTTTCCCTCCGACAGGCTTTCGCTGATACCGTTGTTGTAATAAACAGGATTAATATTTACCCTGAATTTTGTTTTGGGCAATTTTAATACCAGCTGTCCCGTATTGCCACCCCTGATCGAGCCGCCGGTTTCCTCACCAATGATCACAGCCTTGCATTTTGTTTTTAAATTGGCCGCCAGGTTTACGGATGCTGAATTGCTTAACCCGTTTACCAGCACAATTATTTTCCCACAGTATTTTCTCGTTGCAGGAATTTTACCAGCGTGAATGTTGATGCGGTAAAACCGTTCTGACCCCGATTTTTTTACCCTGCTCACGGCATAGCTATATCTCAGGTAATCCAGTCCGATTTTTTGTTTAAAACAACGTTTATATGTCGGTTTTTTATTATTGAAACACTGCTGGTAACCAAGATATAACAAAGAATCCGACAGATAGCCTGCAATTTGTTTCTGCACATGCCCCCCCGGATTATTTCTGAGGTCGATAACCAGGTAGCCGGTTTTGCTTTTCCTGATCTTGGTGAATGAACTATCTATGAACTCCCGGTATTTTTTGCCTCTGGCATACCTGAACGTTTCAAATTTCAACAGCGCGTAATTGTCTCCCTTCACAATTTTTAATTTTCCGAGGTCCCGTTTTGTATAACTTCTGGTAAGCGGACTTGTCTTTATTTTTTTACGCAGTTTCACCAGGTCTGGCTCTTCAGGCTTCAGCTCTGTTGTAAGAGTATCCTCTTTCTCGTTTATAAATTCCATCCTAAAACTTTCAGGTACACCAAAGGTCAGGTAATAATAAAGGGAAAAAAAATCCTTAAAGACTCCATCTTTCATAGTAATGTTATTGCCATCCGATGAAAGACGCTCCCTCATGCGAATGAGTATGTTTTCCATACTCATCCCATTAATGCTTATAATTTTATCGCCTTTCGTAATCTTCGGCACCTTTCCGATGGCGGATGCAGCATATAATTCATGGTTGATCAACTGCACAGAACCCGGAAATGTACTGGGATAGAATGCATAGTTTTTAATTACTCTTTTTGAAAATGAAATGGACGTATGCGCACATTTTACAGCCGAAACAAAAGTGCTGAACAGTTGGAAAAGTTCCAGATCTGTTCTCGGGATCCGGAGCTGTAGTTCAATACTGTCTGATAGTTTCACAAAGGCGAGGCTATCGGTGTACAAATACGGTTTCCCGGTATTTTCTAAAATAGTTGTCTTAAGGGTCCTGAAATCTTTTTCCTGGTCTTTCACTTTATAATATTTTTGCTTCTGACCAAAACCGCCAAAACAACACAAAAAAACAAGTGTACCGCATATGACCCTGAAACCTTTGTTCATTATCTTTTTAAAACAGAAAATGCTACTATTAATTGGTTAATACCAGAAATCGTATCTCTATCTAAGATAAATAATTTTCCGTTACATCGTTTAAATTCATAGGTCCGCCATTCCAAAATAACTATAATTAGCTTATTTTTACCCTGTGAAAGACATGTTTAAGGATCTGAAAGTAATAGAACTGGCAGGGGTTTTGGCCGGTCCCAGTGTTGGGCATTTTTTTGCAGAACTCGGAGCTACAGTTGTTAAAATTGAAAACCCAAAAACCAATGGGGATGTTACGCGCAGTTGGAAATTAAAAACAGAAGACCCTAAAGACAAGACTTCTGCCTATTTCTGGAGCGTAAATTCAGGAAAAAAATTCTTATCACTGGACATAACAGCTCCTTCCCAGCTTCAAAAATTATACGACCTCGTTAAAGATGCCGACATTATTGTTACAAATTATAAGGCGGGAGACGATTTAAAATTAAAAGTAGACTACCCGACTCTTTCAAGGTTGAATCCAAAACTTATCTATGCGGCGATAAATGGGTTTGGGCAAGGATCTTCACGTTCCGCTTATGATCTTATTCTACAGGCTGAAAGTGGTTTTATGTCTATAAATGGTGAGCCTAACAGCCAGCCCCTGAAAATGCCGGTGGCCCTGATCGACCTGCTTGCCGGGCACCAGCTGAAGGAAGCCATACTCATCGCTCTCCTGAAGCGTTACCAAACAGATAAAGGGTCTTACATTTCGGTTTCCCTCTTTGATAGTGCGGTCGCTTCACTCGCAAACCAGGCCACTAACTGGCTGATCGGGAAAAGCCTGCCAAAAGCCCTGGGGAGTACTCATCCCAACATTGCACCGTATGGCGAATTATTTGAAACCAAAGACAACCAGCTCGTTACTTTCGCGATCGGGAGCAACAAACAGTTTAAGAATCTCTGCGAGCTGATCCAATATGGTTCGCTTGCAAATGATCCCAAATATGCCAACAACCAGCTGCGCGTAAATAACAGAACGCAACTGTACGCACTGCTTTTTAATTATATCAAACAGTTTAATTTTAAACAGCTTTTTGATCTTTGTCTTGAAAAAGAAATTCCGGTTGGTAAGATCCGTAACTTAAAGGAGGTATTTGAATTATCCGAAGCAAAAAAAATGATCCATACATTTACTTTCGATAAAAAAGAAATATCCACCGTATCGGGGATCGCATTTAAATTTTCAGACTGATGTACCAGGTAAAAGAATCCTCTACGGCGGAACAACTTAAAAACATTATTGCCCTGCGTTACGAAATACTGCGGAAGCCGTGGGACCAGCCTGCGGAAACCGCTACCGACGATCTTGAACACATAAGTACAAATGCTTTTATAACAGACAAGGATGAAAATGTAATTGCCTGCGGAAGATTACAGGAAAACGAAAACAAAGTTGGGCAAGTGCGTTATATGGCGGTGAATAATTTATACCAGGGTAAGGGCCTTGGAAAACTGATCCTTAAATTCCTTGAAGAAAAGGCAAAAGAAAAAAAACTGGTTACGATCGAGCTACAAGCCCGTGAGAATGCGGTAAAATTTTACCAGAACAATGGATATTCCATTCAGGAGAAATCCTTTTTGCTTTGGGGAATTATTCAACATTACCGGATGGTCAAAACTTTGTAAGAGCCTCTAAGACATTCATGATATTACGGTCGTGCGGTAAGACCGTCCAGAGTTCCACCGTCAGTGCGCCTGGATCTAGTAGATCTACGGGCCGATTTTGCACCAGGGCTTATACTATAAATAATACAGTTACAAATGTAACTATAGTTCATTATTTTTGTAATGCTGTCAACATTGACAGTGATAAAAAAATTGTATCATGATCATAAACGGCAAAGAATATATTTATAAGATCAAAGGTGAAACTTATCACTGCGCCATGGACGTTACCATGAATTTTATCGGCGGCAAATGGAAAACGGTAGTTTTATGGTACCTCCGGAATAAGACTCTGCGTTTTGGGGAATTAAAAAAACAAATTCCCGACATTACTGAGAAAATGCTTAGTATCCAGCTGAAAAGCCTTGAAGAGGATGGCCTTGTAAAGCGTGAGGTATTTATGGAAGTACCGCTGCGGGTGGAATACTCGCTCACCGACTTTGGAAAAAGTCTGACCCCCATACTGGAAGCCATTGCCAAATGGGGGCGCAATTTAGGCGATACGCAAGGAACGGTGATTGAGCTGAAACCAAGAGCCACGACAAAGAAAAAGAAAGCGGAGAGTCATATAGGAATGTTTCACGACTGAAACAGTTTGCTCTGTGTAACTTTTAGACGCCAATATTTACTATCCTTGCTTCCTTGGTACAATGTAACCGTTTAGCAGACACGAATTGCACTCATTTCACCAATTGCCGTTTCATAGTCACGAATTACTCTAATTTCATAAATTACAGGGTAATATATTACTCTTAGCGATTTCTGTGAATTCGATAGTTACCGGATCAACGTTAATTCTAAGTCGTTAATCCCACCAATCCCACTTTCTTGGCCAGTAATCAATCACTTTAATATCAAAATACTTTAATTCAAAATTTTCTTTACCGCGGTTCCATAGATAACAATTCAAATTCGATTTGTATCTCACCCGCTCATATTTAACCCCATTAAAATGTTCGGAATAGATTGTTACTATAGAATCTTTATTCATCACATAATCAGAAGCGGCCTTTGAGTTGTAGGAATACTGATCATTGTTTGTTTTATCTGTCACAGACACGCATACTTCAGCCATACTTTCGCGTGTATTAAGCTTAAATTTCGCTTTCACTAAAACAACCTGTCCTTCTTTCACGGTTACTTCATCTAAAGCCGCCTTCGCATCGAATGGAAACTCGTTCAAAGAATCTACTTTTAGTAAAAAAGCATTGTCTGTCAATGTTACTTTTTCCGATTTTAAATAAACAAACCCTTCAGGTTGTCTTATCGATGAATAGAGATCTATTTTGTCATCAGCGACCACCCTGCTTTTATCTTCGGGGTTCCTTGAATACAGCTTAAAATTTATCGCCTGGGTTTGTGTATTTTCAAGCAGGTATGGAAAATACTCTTCCACGACTCCCTGGTGCTGTGGCATGGACGAGGTCAGGATCACATAGTCGCATTTCAGGCCAGCGATAAATTCAGAAAACAGTCGCAACGAGGAAACTCTTTCTCCCGGTTTTTTTTCAAAATAAACACGTTCCATATTGGAGATCATAGAATCGGAGGAAATTTTACAATCAAAATTCACACCGTACTTGCAAAAATAAATTTTCTTCATGATGTTATCTGCATCAAAAAAGACGGGATACACATTTTTGTCGCCGTACGTCTTTTTATGGTCGACCGTTCTTTCAAACTGGTATTCATAAACCGTTTTAACTGACTGATTAAAATAATCCTTCTTTATATAAGACTTGTATACCAATGATCCCGTTATCATTGCAAAACAAGAGTAAAAAACGGCTTTGTTCTTAAATTCAAGAAGAGAACAGGTGAAAAATACAATAGCGGTCGCGGAAAATAACATCACAGAATACTGGAATACAGGTGAACGCCAGACAGAATAAGAATAAATGACAAGAAAGTTGAAAAGAAAAATAATAAAAAGGAAGAGTTGTTTTTTAGTAAAAAAAAATTTCCGGCTGAGACCAATTGAGAGTCCAATTCCGGTTAAGATTAAGAGATAAGACCTTCCCGTACCGAAAAGCGTTTTCAAAAAAGAAAAAAGTACGATAAACTCAGGTGCTTCCAGCCAGCCGCCGTTCTCCCGTCCAATTCCAGGCACACTCAGCTGGTAAAGCGTGACCGGAAGATGCGGAAGGTAAAAAAGCACGACCAACAAACACATTAAGAGATAAGGTTTGTAATTAGACTTATTCAGAAATAAAAATCCGGACAAGCATACTGTAAATGCAAACAGGGAGTTTAGATGCTGGTTAAGCGCCGAAAACAATGCAAAAAGTCCGAGGAGAATATAGTCCGACCGTTTTTCACTTTTTGAAAAGAAGATCTCGAAAAAATGATACAAAAGTCCCGCGCTAAAAAACACACCAGAAATATACATACGCGCGATGGGCGCGTAAAAAACAAAGATCAGGGAAAAACTAAAAAAAACAGCGGCAAAAAGTCCGGCCTGCCTGGAAAAATTCCTTGTACCAAAAGCATAGCCGTACATAATGGCACCCAGGCCAAAAAGTAAAAAGGGAAGCTTAACGATCCAGGTAACATAACCAAAAGTCTGTACCAGGCAATAGATCAGCAACTGAACGAAAGCCGGATGCGCATCAATCTTCACGCCTTTTTCGATCAGCTCTGAAAAAGTACTGAATTGTGTTCTCTCTAGTCCGCTTAACTCATCGAAGGTAAATTGATATTCAAACAAGGGTAAAAACCTGAGGACAGTACACACTGATAGAATTATAACGAATAAACTATGCTCTTTCAGGAACTTCATTGCACTAATATAAAAATAAATCAATAACCAGTACCAGTTTAGCCACAGATTCGCAGATTACAGAGATTATCTCTTTTAGCAGTTTTAAATCCGTGTAATCTGTGGTTTTATTCTTCAGCCCTAAACAGACAGTTAAAAAACAACTGTCCGCGATGTAAGTATTTATTGGCATTTCGAAATAGACCTTGATAAGAAATGCGTACAAAACTTCGGTTCAACAAAAAACCGGCCCTTATTCAAAGCCGGTTTCTGATAAATAACACAATTAAAACTAAAGAGGAACTTTCATCATCCAGCCATGTTTATCTTCCATTTTCCCTTTACGGATATTTCGTAATGTTTCATCGACACGTGTTGAGAATTTACGCTCGGAGACGGGCGGCAGCGCATATTCTTTTCCGTTGTGGCCAATTCCGATAATTTGTGCAATTGTTGCGGCAGTACCGCAACCGAATACCTCTTTTATTGTCCCGTTCTCTATGGCCTCAAATACTTCTTTGATACTTACTTTACGTTCTTCAACTGGCATACCCCAGTCCCTTGCAAGCGCAAGTACTGAATTACGCGTAACACCATCAAGAATGGTATCACTCAAACCTGGGGTTAAAAGCTTATCGCCGATCACGAACATCACGTTCATCGTTCCGCTTTCTTCAAAATACTGCTGGGTTTCACTATCGGTCCAGATCACCTGCTGGTACCCCTTTTGTTGTGCAAGTTTTGTGGGATAAAGGCTTCTTCCGTAGTTACCTGCTGCCTTTACAAAGCCTACACCCCCTTTTACCGCCCTGTAATAATTTGTTTCCACCAATACTTTGATCGGTTCACTGTAATATTTACCGGCAGGACAGGTTATGATCACAAATTTATAGGTATCGCTGATCTTAACTCCAATCGCTTCATCGGTTGCAATTAAAAATGGGCGGATATACAAGCTGCCCGTTTCGCTGGAAGGCACCCAGGCAGAGTCCAGGCGGATCAATTCTATCAACCCGTTCATAAAAAGATCCTCGGGAATTTCAGGCATAGCCATACGCACCGCGCTTTTGTTCAAACGTTTAAAATTGTCGGGGGCACGGAATATAGATACCTCACCTTTGTCGCTTTTGTATGCCTTCATGCCTTCAAAAATAGCCTGTCCGTAGTGAAGCGCGCTCATAGCGTAGCTCATGGGCACATCGCCATAGGGCATAATGGATGCTTTCTGCCATTTGCCATCAGCATATTCCGCAACGAACATGTGATCGCTGAAACATTTTCCAAAAGCAACATTATTTATATCATTTTCAGAGACGCGGCTCTTCTTGATCTTTTCAACCTTGATATCTATAGTACCAGTCATAGTCTTTAGTGTTTGTTTAACAAATAACTACATTATTTTTCAATTGACAAATAAATTAAAGCCCATATAGGGCATTTTTCGACGTTAAATTGTAGCCTTAAAACTTGTATTATTGCCAAGAAATCAGAGGATATCCTTAAAAAGGCCTGAAAGCGCATTTTTGCCGACTTTTTTTGCAAAATTCACAACGGAATTTAATGTATCTCCCTTTAAAACTGAGGAAACCAGCCTGATTATGGCGGCAGTGACAATCTCTTCGGGTAATTTTTTTATCCGTAAACCCAATTCGGCCTCCTGTTGTTTAAGACGCTGGCGCACGTTCCGCTCCTCCCGTTCCAGGTCACTCAGTGACGTAATATGTACATGGCGTTTACTCATCCTCTTTGTTTAAATCTGTTTCTACCGCTGACCGTTCGAAAAAGATCCGGATAACCATATTAATTATTCGCTTTGACAGAACTCGTTTATTAAGGAATAAAAATACAAGCAATAAAAAAACATAAATGCCTGCAATGATACTAAAACCGTAAAACATACTGCCTGTAATTTCAGCAAAATAATAACCGCCCATGATGCTTAGAAAAAGTAAAATAAAAAAAGTGAAGAGGGCCACTACAGCCATCGTAACAAGCGCAGACATCAGTTTCCCTGATTTTTCAGCAGCCTGTATTTTTAGAAGGAGGATCCTGTCATCCACATAGCTTGTATATAAACCGTAAGTCTCCTCAAAAAAATCTTCCTTTTTATCCATACATTGATCAGTTAAAGTCCTGTGGTCTCCCCGGTTCTGGTATTTTCATCCGAGGTGTCTTCCCTTAAAAACTCAGCGAGCTCTGCTTCAAGATCATTGATCTTTTTCTTTATGTTCTCCGCGAGGTCATCCACTTTTGAGCCGGCTTCGTTCAGGATAGCCTTGCCCTTATCAGTAGTAAGAAGCGCTGCTACAGCTGCACCTACCACCGCACCGGCACCGAATGCCAGAAATAATTTTGATTTCTTGTCCATACTTCCTCTCTATCTCAAATATTTTAATTAAAATTACTAAAAATAAATCAGAATCAATTCCTGAGCATATGGAGCATTTGGGTTCAACCACCACTAAAATAAATAAATCCTTCTTCCTGGGCGTAATTATTGTTTTTGCGCTTTTATTGCTCTTTTCTTTGCGCGAATTTTTCACCGCTTTCCTGGGAAGTATTATGTTCTACGTGCTCTTCAAACACTGGATGGAATATCTCGTGAAACGTAAAAAATGGAAAAAAGGCCGTGCCGCCGTCCTGGTGGTTGTGGTTTCCTTTTTCATCATCATGCTTCCCGTGTTTTTATTTTCAAGTCTTATTATTAATAAGATCGCGCCCCTTATCTCTCATCCCGAGATCACCAGAAATTACATCGAAAGCATACAGAGTAAATTCAATATTGAGATCCTTTCTGAAAAAAATATAGCGCAGATCCAGTCATACGCGGCTTCCCTGGCATCTGACGCGCTTAACATGGGCCTCGCCGTTTTTGCTTCAATAACCATGATGTATTTTTTTCTCTATTTTTTATTGGTAAATTTTAACCGCCTGGAAGCATCCATCATTTTATATCTACCATTTGACAAGCGCAAGATCATGTTGTTCGGATCTGAATTAAAATCGCAGACCTTTAGCAATGCAGTCGGGATCCCACTAATTGCCCTGGCCCAGGGGCTGAGCGCTTTCCTGGCCTATTACGTGGCCGGTGTTCCCGAACCCGCGTTCTGGGGTATCCTGACAGGCTTCGGTTCCATTATCCCGATTGTCGGTACAGGGCTTATCTGGGTACCGGTTTGTATTTACCTGTTTATAAGCGGCAGTACCTGGCAGGGCTTTGCTGTGCTTGGTTGGAGTGCGTTGGTGATGGGAAGCGCTGACAATGTGATCCGGTTTATGCTCGCAAAACGCATGGCGGATGTACATCCGGTAGTAACGGTATTAGGCGTGATCATCGGATTAAATTACATGGGTATTCCAGGGCTCATCTTTGGGCCTTTACTTATTTCCTATTTTATGATCCTGGTGAAGATCTATTATTCTACCTACAGGCAGTAGCCTGAATAAGCCAGGCCGGTTATACATTTGTGATTATTAAAAACGCGTTTGCGGATTCTAACTGATATGAACAGATTGCAGATATCCCCACAATAAAAGTATCAGCACAATTGAAAGTGAAGCCATCAACAATTGTTTCATGCTTACCACATCGTCGTCATTACCAAGGCTATTCATCCTCATAAATTTTAATGGTAAATTTATAAAAACGGCTTCGTATAGACTTAAAAATGAAGCCAAGAGCCAAAACTTAATCTTAAATTAACTTTGGATGTTTTTTTTCGCAGAGCAAATTATTTACCGTGATCATCCTTCGAATGTCTTCAGCTCCATTTTCTCTCCGTCAAAAACGGCGTAGGTATTGTAATGGATCCACTCCCCCAAATTTATGTATCGCGCTTTTCCTTCAATATCAAGGTCCAGTGGCAGATGCCGGTGGCCAAATACAAAATAATCCACTTTGTGATTTTTCAAATAATCCCTGCTGTAGAGATAGAGCCATTCATTCTCAGCGCCTAAGAACTTTTCATCTTTATCGCCCGTGATATCTTTTTTCCGTTTGCTGCTTTGTTTGGCAATGTAAAAAGCAAGATTGGGGTGCAAGCGGCTAAATAACCATTGACAGGTTTTGCTTGCAAACACTTTGCGTAATAGTTTATATCCTTTGTCACCAGGCCCAAGTCCGTCTCCATGACCAATGTAAAACACCTTGTTATTAAATACGCGGGTGACAGGCTCATGATGAATGCTCACGTTTAATTCCTGGATAAAATAATCCTTCATCCACAGGTCGTGGTTACCTACAAAAAAATGCACCGGGATTCCTGAATCCGTCAGCTCCGCGATCTTGCCGATCAGGCGCACTGTTCCTTTAGGAATGGTGTATTTATATTCGTACCAGAAATCAAAGAGGTCGCCCACCAGGAAAATTTCAGCTGCATCATGTTTAATACTATCCAGCCATTTACACACCAGTTTCTCACGTTTCAAGCTGCTTTCGTATGACGGAACACCGAGATGAAAATCAGAAGCAAAGTATATTTTTTTGTGATCCACTAAAAGAGACTGTTTTGTAAAGTGCTTTTCAGGGCTAATTTATGAATATTAAACGTAAACCGTATTGTATTAGGAAATTCAACCTTATTAAGGGCCAGTGTGGTTTTTATGTCGGTATTATACACAAGTGGCACATATACTTCTATGATCTCATTCCATACTACAATATTAACTCCCGCATCCCAGAGGAAAGGATCTTTATTTAAAGAACGGCCATCACAAATAACCCCGTCAGCAAAAACCCTTAAGAAACCCAACACCCTCGGTGACTTGATATTCACCGAGGCCAGCCATTCTGAATTTTGGCCCAGTGGTGTCCACACTTTTAACGCGCCATCCTTTTCCATGAATTGTGAAAAACCAAACCCTTCCGTTTCATTGCGCGCTATATAATTCCCTTCGAATAAATAGTCATGCCATCCATTGTATCCGCTGGCCCTGAACGCATAATATCCGCGTTCTGTTTCGCTACCCGCCAGGAAGGTCCCTGCAAATAAACGTATTTCCATACTGCGCTTTTTATTCAGCATTACCCTATAATTCAGGGTCGCTGAAATCTTAGCCATGGATGCAGTATGCTGAAGATTGACATGAAAACTAAAAGGATCTACTGCTCTTTTATTATCAAGGTCATAGTTCAGCTGGTTGACAAATGAATAAACACTTTTTTTCACGGGTCCCCTCATTGCAAACGTTTCATAAACCCGGGTATCCAGGCTATCGGTAAAAAGACTGGTGTTGCTGTAAGTCACATGCTGGGTGATAAGACTTAAGGGATCTTTCTTTTTTATCTCGAACCGGATATACGGCGCAATCTTATAATAATTTAAATACAGGTCTTTAAAATCTGTTCCCAGATTATCATTCATGAATTGTGTATCATAATGATCATAGGCAAATGTTTTTGCTTTGGCACCGAAGATTATTTGCCGGAAGAATTTCCCGGGATAAAAATTCACATTAAACTCCGCAAAGCCAACCGGGGTTTTTGTATTAAACGCATACATCGGCGCCACAAGGTACTCAACACGCTTTTCATAAAAGCTGTAGTTATGGAAGGCCATTCCAGCCATCGCGCCATTGTATATGTTCCCGCCAACAAGAGGTATATAATTAATAGTTATGTGTGAAGGATCCTCAAAACGACTTACAAAACTTAATTGCAAAGGCCGCGCATGCTTAAACAATCCATGTGTTTTAATGCCATTATTTTTACGGTTCAGGTCCGGCATCCGGTCAAGTCCGTCTATTTTAAAATGATCGGCTTCACTGAGCAGCAGATTTATTTCGCGTTCCTTTTCAAACCCATCGTACCAGTTCACCGCGATTACATTGTTATTCTTATCGTAACTGTATATGTTAAACGGCAAAATGGCATCTGTTTTATTTTTGAGCGTTAACGTATAACCACCTTCTTTTCCACGACTTACCCTTTTTATTTTATAATCAATATGATCTGTAGAGTAAATAAGATGTTTTTGAAACTCCCTGAGATCCTTCCCTGAGAATTGATTCAATGTTTGAAAGAGGTCATTCGGCGTAGGGTGTTTGAATTTATACGTATCAAAATAAGACTGCATGGCCTGGTCCATTACCTTTTCGCCCATGTAATCCATAAGATAATCAAATACCAGGGCGCTTTTTCCATACACAATGGCGCCGTAATTCTCCTCTGTAAACTCCGTGGCTTTAAGAGAAATTTCCTGGTCATTACGCGCACGCAGACTTGAATAAAAAGGTAATTCGTGGTATTTCCACAATGGAAACTTATTTATGCCTAATAACTTAAACGTTGAATCCCTTTTTACGAACTCGCTTAATTTTTTTCGCGGATATTTGGAACGCAGGTACCTCAGCTCCAAAAACGAATTCAGGCCTTCGTCAAGGAAAGGATGATCACGCTCATTGCTTCCTAAGATCCCATAGAACCAGTTATGACCAACTTCATGCGCAATGACCATGTCCAGCTCAATGGCAGAAGAAACTTCTCCGATAACCGTAATATTCGGATACTCCATGCCGCCGCCCGCTATGATGCTTCCGTCAAGAGCCGTAACATTGTTGTAAGGATAGTCTCCATTGTGATAAGAATAAAAAACTGTAGACTGGTTCACATAATTGATTGCGTCTTTCCACAAGCTGAAATTTTTTGAAGTAAAATAAACCCAGGTGTTTACAGGCCTTTTGCTATGCAGCATTTCTATTTCACCACGCATAACATAAAAGCGTTTATCTGCAAACCAGGCAAAATCATGCACCTGCGACTGCCTGAAGCGCACAGTTTTATTCAATCTGGAAGATTCAGGAAAAAAAGATCCCGCGTCCGGTTCGTTTGGATTTTGTTTTCTGCGTTCAACTTCCTTTAACGTTTCGCCGACCTTTCTTTGTAAAAATTCATCTTCCTCCTGTGAATCAACCTTGTCTCCGGTGGCACAGATCACATAGTTATCCGGCAGGGTGATACGAACATCAAAACTACCATATTCGCTGTAAAACTCTCCCTGGTCAAAGTAAGGCATCTGGTGCCAGCCTTTATTATCGAATACCGCGGGTTTTGGATACCATTGCGTCATATAATAGGCCTGCCCGGTATGCCCTAAGCGGGAAAACTTCGCATCCGGGATCTTAAGAAAAAAAGGAGTGCTGATAAGAATACTATCCGATGATCTTAAAGGTTCGTTCAGGATCACTTTGCAGATGTCTATGTGATCCTTATCCAGCTCCCACTTCACAGGTTTCCCGTTAACCTTAAAATCGAGGCTGTCAATAAATCCGCGTTCTTCAGGTGTGGAGTAAAACAGGGTTGTTTTGCCCTGCCATAATAACTGTCTGGCAAGGGCTGTTGAATTATTTTTATAGGCATTTGGCCACAGGTGAAAATAAATATAGTCAAGCGGCTGAGCCGAATTGTTTACATACCTGATCTCTTCAAAAGCGCTCAGGGTGCTGTTTTCGTCGTGAAGCACAACATCTATCTTATAATCCACGCGTTGCTGGAAATAGCCCTGCTGGGAAAATAAAAAGGTAACATTAAAAAAAAGCGCTATGTAAATAACAAAGCGCCGGTTTTTTTTTGAAGTGAATTCTTTCATTTTTAATTTAAAACTTCAGTAAGCTTTTTTTCCAGCTCTTCACCGCGAAGGTTTTTCGCTAAAATTTTACCTTCCTTGTCTAAAAGCACGGTGTAAGGAATTCCCTGGATGTTATAAAGCCTTACCACACTGCTTTCCCATTGTTTCAGGTCACTCACCTGCGGCCAGGTAATTCCATCTTTTGCAATCGCTTCCACCCAGCGATCTCCTTCTTTGTCCAGCGAAACACCAAAGATCTCGAATCCTTTGTCCTTAAATTTTGTATACGCTTTTACAACATTTGGCATTTCCTTACGGCAAGGTCCACACCAGCTTGCCCAAAAATCCACCAATACGATCTTACCCCTGAAAGAACTTAACGCGATCTCCTTTCCCTCCGGTGAATTCATAACTATTTCAGGAGCCGTTTGACCAATAGCAGTGGCCTGCATGGCAGTAACGATCCCGTGAAACATTTTTACATTATTATCAAGGGGAAATTTTTTAGTAAGACCAGCATCCAGCGCTTTGTAGATATCCGCATACTTATCCGGCTCAAGAGCCTGTACAGCAATTAATGAAGAATACATGGAGGCATTTTTATTTAATTTATCAAGTAATAGATCATTGGCTTGCCAGACAATGGCATTATAAGGTCCTTCAAAAATCTTGCTTAATGAATCCATTTTTTTTGAATCCATTTTGCTGCTTTCCATTACTACCTGAAAAGCCTTGTTGAGAGAGTCCAGCCGCAGGTCACGGATCTTGGAGATCTCGTTGTATTCAATGAATAATTTTGTTTCCGGAGAACCCTCCACTTTGTATGAATTGCCGAGATCACTCAGATTACCCGTTAATTTTACCTTGTCAGCGGAATCAAGCACCAGCATCGCGAAATTTTGCGCGTTAGCTTTTACCCTGTAAAAACCTATTTTCGGCTGGTAACCCGTGAACTCAAAATCACCATTCTCTTTGACGACTGTACTGTCCACAACAACCGGCTGCGCGCCGCTTAATTTTTCAAGGTAAATTGTTTCGCCTTTGGAATTGGTAAAATTCCCCTTGAGTTCGAAGCTTCCGCTTTTCTTACTGTTTCCACAGGAAGCAAACATTGCCACAACTCCTAAACAAATGATAGATCTATACATGTTCTTTATTTTTTTGAGCCTGCGTCCACAGTGCCCGTGTATTTATTTTTCCAATGTTTCCCTTACAAGCTGATTCAATACTTTGGGATCAGCCTTCCCCTTACTCAATTTCATCACCTCCCCAACAAACAATCCCAGCAAGCCTACTTTTCCGTTTTTATACTCTGTAATTTTTTCAGGGAATTTAGCGAGGGCCTCTTCCACCAGGCTTTGCAATGCACCGGTATCGCTGTTTTGCAAAAGGTCCAGCTCTCCGGCGATTTCCTCAGCAGATTTTCCAGGTTCTTTTATCAGACCCGGAAATATTTTCTGAGAAGCGGCGGAGTTGCTTACTTTTCCGGAATCGATCAGGTGAATGATCTCCGCTATTTTCTGAGGCGCCAGTGTGAATTCCGAAAAATTTAAGGCGCATTCATTCAAATAAGACCGTACCGCGCCCATGATCCAGTTCGCCGCGCTTTTGTAATTAGTGGTATGTTTAACAAACTCGTTAAAATAGAGGGCTATCTCCTTTGATTCAATAATCTGGAGGGCATCGTATTCACTCAGCTTGTATTTTTCTGTATAGATCTTAAATAATTCAGCCGGCAATGTCGGAAGTACGTCTTTTATTTTATTGATATACTCCTGCGTGATATAAACCGGCTGCAGGTCCGGTTCCGGGAAATATCGGTAATCGTTGGCATTCTCCTTGCTCCTCAAAGAAAAGGTATTACCTTTCACCGCGTCAAAGCTCCTGGTCTCTCCGGCAATATCCTCGCCCGCTTCCAACTGATCTATCTGTCTTTTAATTTCAAAATCAATAGCGCGCTGTACATTGCGGAAAGAATTCATGTTTTTCACTTCCACTTTTTTTCCAAATACTTTCGAACCTTTCAGCATCACTGAGATATTTGCATCACAACGCAAAGAACCTTCTTCCATATTGCCATCGCAGATCCCCAGGTAACGCACCAGCTTCCTTACTTCCGTCATATAAGCATATGCCTCTTCCCCACTCTTAATCTCCGGTTCCGAAACAATCTCCAGTAAAGGCGTTCCGGCGCGGTTAAGATCGATAAGACTGTCAAAAGGGTCAATATCGTGAAGACTTTTACCAGCGTCTTCTTCCATGTGGATGCGCGTCAGGTTAACTTTTTTTTCAACGCCGTTCAATTTAAACGGAATATAACCGCCGGTACAAATAGGTGTTTTATCCTGCGTGATCTGATAACCTTTCGGAAGATCGGCATAAAAATAATTTTTCCGTGCAAACTGGTTTTCTTCCCTGATATTCGCGTTCACGGCAATGCCCAGCTTTACCGCGAACTCCACAGCCCTTTCATTCACTACAGGTAAAGTGCCGGGATGTCCTAAAGTAACAACACTCACATGACTATTTGGCAATCCACCATACTCCGCAATGTCGCTGCTATACATTTTAGTTTGAGTAAGCAACTGGATGTGACATTCAAGACCAATTACCGGCTCGTATTTATCGTAAACGCTCATAAATTTGAAGGCTAAAGATACAATTTTTTGGAATTAAACGACTGCCAATAAAAACAAAATAAATACTGGCGTTTCTATTATTTGGGTGTCCGGGCGGGCTTTCGCCACTGTTTACACTCGCCCGAGCTCACTTAAGCGCACTCTCGCTCAAAAACCCACCGGGCTTTTGCCGGGCTCAATCCCCGGCGCGGCAATATATAGCATTCCCGTTAACCTATGAAATCTACGGCAAAAAAAAAGAGAAAGCTACCTCAGAAAATAAACCGGATGCAAAGCATTATATTTACGAATGTAGCCATAGATCTGCTCTTTTTGTTTGCGCCGGCTTAACTTTTTAAATTCTTCAAAAAGCGCTTTATCTCTCGCCAGCAGTTTTTCTGCGGCCTCGGATGTAAACTCGATTACCACACCGTCGTAAAAATCCATTAAAAACTCCCTGATCTCTTTTGTTGTTCCGGGACCCGTAGTCATTCCAAAACGAGGATCATAAAAGCCCGGATTGACCACTGTGACATTTGCCACAAGATAAGATATGACGCCAAAAACCGGCACCCTGTAAAAATCCCCTTTGTAATTTATGTATAGTGTATTGTTCTGCACATAACCCCAGACACTCTTTGATCCAACAGTTCTGAGCACTCCGTTTTCTTCGAAGGAAAACTTATCCTCAAAAATGATCTTGCTCAGAAACTCCTGTTGTTCCTTGTCGAGTTTTGACACGATCTGCTGCTTTTTAACGCTCTTGTTTTTCCTGAAATCTGTGTAACTCAAATAAATCCCATCTTCCAGTCGCACATCGGGCGAATACTGAATACTGTCTGACTGGGAAACACATCTTAAGGAGGAGAAACTGATAAGAAGAAACAACAACAGGCGCATAATCAAATTTCGGTTTTTTTATTTAACTTTAATGATATTTTAAGCACATGCGTTTATTTTTATCTCTTTTGTTTCTTTCGGGGACTTTAAATTTATTTTGTCAATCCGGAAAACTCAACAATGCGCTTAAAAAGAAACTCACTGAAAAAAACGTGCCAGGGGAAGTGTACAACTTACTTGTGCAGGGAGACATCTCAAACCTTAAGTCCTTCGAACAACAAGGAGCCTATACACTTATTTATTCTTCTGGAAATATTGCTTCTATCCGGTGCAACGCGGCTTCACTTTCGTTTTTAATAGATCACAAAATTATTTCCTACGCTGAATTAATACCGCCGCATAAAAAACCCATGAACGACACCATGGTTTACCGCAACCGCATTAAACCTGTGAAACTCGGCTCTCCTCCCTTGAGTCAGGCTTATGACGGAACAGGGATCCTGCTTGGTTTTATTGATACAGGAATTGATGTG